>Ga0209013_10003639_pt1 | contig 13646 bp, 9 predicted proteins | sample Cruoilmetagenom2_FD_187291 | JGI IMG/M metagenome (GOLD analysis project Ga0209013, IMG submission 187291) | Oil polluted marine microbial communities from Coal Oil Point, Santa Barbara, California, USA - Sample 2 (SPAdes) (version 2) | ecosystem: Environmental > Aquatic > Marine > Oil seeps ... | reverse complement strand
CTGGCCATCCACCCACGTGACAACATGATCATCATCGCCACCCATGGCCGGGGTATGTTTGTATTGGATGCCGATCCGGTTAATAAAAATGAAGAAGAGGCTGAGGAATAAGAATCAGGTCGATCATTAAGTATTAGCGATTCAATGCTATTCTTTTCATATATTTAGTTCTTTATTTCGCTTTACCTATGTACACTGTTTATCACAATCCCCGTTGTAAAAAGAGCCGGGCCGGACTCCAGTACGTCATCGATAACAACAAAGCATACCAGGTTCGGGAGTATTTAAAGGATCCCCTGTCCGAAGCTGAACTGACCTCCCTGGTGATGAAACTTCATGTGAAACCCTTTGAACTTATACGAACACAGGAAGAGTATTTTCGAAAGGAGCTGAAAGGATTGAACTTCAATAACGAGGAGTGGATCAAAGTGATGGTTGAAAATCCTAAACTGATTCATCGGCCCATTGTTGAAGGGAAGTATAAAGCTGTGGTAGGGGATCCCGTTGAAAACATCGACAATCTGTAAATAACCTTTTCATTGCTTTGCTCCAAGGCATGAATGCAGATTTATAGCACCTCTTTTTCTATCCAACAACATCGGTTTTCCTTCTTTTTCTCCATGCTGTTTCTGTATATTTGGGATCAGAATAATTTGACACAATAAACCCAAAGAAATGGACTATAGAATTGAAAAGGACACCATGGGCGAGGTTCAGGTACCTGCTGACAAATATTGGGGGGCACAGACCCAGCGTTCCAAAGAGAATTTTAAGATTGGTGATGGCAAAATGCCAAAAGAAATTATTTGGGCATTTGGCGTTTTGAAAAAGGCTGCCGCAATGACCAATCTGGAACTTGGTAAATTGCCTGAAGAAAAAGCGAAAATCATTTCCACGGTTTGTGATGAGATCATGGAAGGAAAATTAAATGAACATTTTCCACTTGTGGTCTGGCAAACCGGATCAGGTACCCAGTCGAACATGAATGTAAATGAAGTTATTGCGAATCGTGCACATGTGCTGCTTGGTGGAGAACTTGGTAAAGGGGCTCATTTTATACACCCTAATGATGATGTAAATAAATCCCAATCATCAAATGACACATTCCCGACAGCAATGCATATTGCTGCTTATAAAAAACTTGTTGACTTAACTATACCCAGCATTAAAAAGTTACAAGGTGCTTTAGCATCGAAATCGGAAGAATTTAAAGATATTATTAAAACAGGAAGAACTCATCTGATGGATGCTACGCCCTTAACGTTGGGACAAGAATTTTCTGCCTATTCATTTCAATTGGAAAATGGACTTAATTGCCTGAGTTGTGCCCTTGACGAAATTTTAAAACTGGCGCTGGGAGGAACGGCTGTCGGAACAGGGCTTAATGCCCCTAAAGGATTTGATATATTGGCTGCTAAAAAGATTGCTGAAATTACAGGTTATCCTTTCGAAACATCACCAAATAAATTTGCATCTCTGGCTTCTCATTGTCCGGTTGTTCAAATATCCGGATTATTGAAGAACCTGGCTGTCAGCATCATGAAGATTGCAAATGATACAAGACTTTTAGGATCAGGACCGCGATGTGGAATTGGAGAAATTAATCTTCCTGCTAATGAACCAGGCTCTTCCATTATGCCGGGTAAAGTGAATCCTACACAAAATGAAGCCATTACAATGGTCTGCTCCCAAGTAATTGGGAATGATACAACCATAAACATAGCAGGAATGCAGGGACATTTTCAACTTAACGTTTTTAAACCGGTAATGATTCATAACCTTCTAGAATCAGCAACATTATTGGGAGATGCATGTGTTTCATTTTGTGATAATTGCGTCGTGGGTATTACACCAAATTTAGCCAACATTAAAAAGAATCTTGAAAATTCCTTAATGCTTGTAACCGCACTTAATACTCATATCGGTTATGAAAAGGCGGCGGAAATAGCGAAGAAAGCACACAAAGAAGGCACTACATTGAAGGAAGCTGCCCTTAGCCTGGACTATCTCACAGGAGAGGAATTTGACAGCTGGGTGGATCCGTCTAAAATGATTGGGTCACTTTAATCCCTTCGGATAAAAATAAAATCACCTCCTTCATCTCCCACATTCTGGATGGTACCATACATTGGGATGTTGGCGCTGTTGTTGATAACCGCTTCCTTTAGACTGGAGTAGAGCTGTTCAGATGCCAGGTATTTTCTCTTATTTGTATCCAAACGCTTGATAAGGTACTCAACAAAAACGCTCTTATCAGGCACCTCCTCGTTCAGCATACCACTTGTGATCGCTTTGCGGCTGGAAAGCTTATAAAGTTTCTCAACCGACATCACATTGTTAAAAGCTGCGCGGGTCTTAAAGATGCCTCCGCTGAAACAGGCATCGGCAATGAGCAAAGTGTGTTTGGACTTCAAAACATTCAGATAATTGGTGAGGTCCGTATTGGGTAGCCAGTTTACCCGGTTATCCCGGCTGGCATCCTTGGGCAACCAGTAACCCGTTGTCATCTCCTCATCCCAGTAGCCGTGACCTGCATAATAGATCAGCAGGTTATCCTCTTCTGTAACCAGGTTCCGCATTTTGTCGAGTCTCCCAATAATTTCAGCCTTGGTAGGGTTCCTCATAAAAATGATATTATTTCTCTCGAAATTGTACTCTGAATTGATCAAATCTGAAAACCTGGTGGCATCATTTACAGGTTGGTCCAGGTTATTAAAAGCCGGATCATTATACTCCTCCACTGCTATTATGAGTGCAAAGTATTTGGCGCTGGAGATATCATATACCACCTCCACCGCACTCTCAAGTTTCTTCCCTGAAACAGTTATCACTTCCAATTTCAGATCATTGCTACCCAGACTAAGTTCCATTGGTTCCTCCACAACCAATTGTTTGATGGTGGAGACTGGTGGGATGATGTTTCTGATGAACTGACCGTTGTTGAAAAGATTCACAAACCTGATGTGCTCATCCGAATTGACTGTAACCTCGATCTCGAAGACGCTTTCGGAAGTTCTTACACTTGTGAATACGGGTGAAAACCAGGTAAATCCATCCACCTCACCATTTAATACAACCGGTGTTTTCTGTTGCATGGGAATGGTCATCTGAACTGAGCCTTCGCTGTGCCTGGTCGATTTCTTTTTCATATTCAGCGAGACTACCCCGCTGGATCTTTCTGCACTTTGTGCGCTTACCTGCAAACAGGTTCCGCACATTACCAGCAACATAAAAACTATCTTTCTGCTCTTCATAACCATAAGTTTTAAAATACAAATCCTACACCATAGACCATATAGGTTCCTGTCTCATTAATATGTTCCAGTCCCAGTGTGAGATTGAACCTGCCAATCACATTGATAAACCCAGCTTCAAAGGTTAAATAGGTATCGGTCCAACTGGAATCATATATATTCTCTTCATAGGTTTCGTAGGTAGATCCAACCCCGCCGAATGCATGCAAACGGTATTTGCCACTTGTCAGAATGTACTTGGTTAATCCGAATGTGGCAGTCATCCATACATCGGTTTCCCAATCATCCACATAGTAACCAAATCTTAAACTGGCATAAAATCCGAAATTTTTCACGCCCCCAAAGCTTATCCCATATGGACTGCTGGTACTACCAGTGTACGCAAAGAATGATTTCCGCTCAAATGTCTCATCAGTCGATCCTGCGGCACCGACACCCTTGTTAGCCTGACTCGACTCTTCTACTTCCGCTTTTTCGGGCTGAGTCTGTGGTTGAGTCTGTGGCTGATATTGTGGCTGAGTAATTATTGGCGACATATCACTGACCAGATCAACTTTTACGAAGAATTCTGCATCCCCCACTTCATCCACATCCTCGAAAACATCCCACTCAATGGTGTAGTAACTCCTGCCTCCCCTGATATTCTCCCCCACATCACCGATTACTGTCCTGGGTTCAAAACGGAGACCACCATCCATGGAACAGGAGAGCGTCACATTATATTTCTGTGCATCAGTAGATCCTCCGATCCTATAATTGACGATAATTTTATCATCTTCGGATTTTACCTGGATACCTTCAACCGTTTGTGCATTTACAAAATAGGCAATGTTCAGTACAGCGAATAGCAAGAATACTCTTTTCATGGATGGTACAGTTGGTTCTTCTTCTATATATTACAATATTATAATAATTCTTCTCAAAGCGCAAGTCAGGGACATACGGGCATTCAATTCAGTCCGGACTCTTATCAAGATTATTATACGCAAACATTGATTAGATGTTTCCAAAGTACTTTCTTTGTATTTCACTTTTGAAGCATGAAAGAGGAAAAGTTCAAACAGCTATTTACGGACTTCCCTGAGATTACCACAACAGCGTGGGAAGAGAAGATCAAGGCAGATCTGAAGGGAACCGGTTCCCGGAAAAAACTGAAGTGGAAAACCGATGAAGGCATTACGATAAAACCATACTACAGGAAGGAAGATCTTGACTCCCTTAATTACCTGGAGAATGTGGGTAAGTTGAAAGGAGCTGGAAGCGCACCTAATGGGTGGACTATTTGCCAGGATCTGTTCCCGGAGAATGACCTGAACGAGGCCAATAACCGGATTAAAACGGCATTGAGGGGAGGGGCACAAGCCATTCGTATTCAATTAAGGAATGCTCCCTCACCAAACATTGAAATGCTTGGAACACTGCTTGAAGGAGTCTCGCTGGATGAAACTGAACTTCTGTTTCAAGGATACATGGGTGCAGATGCGCTGTATGGTCACCTTTGTGAACTGGCTGGAACCCGTGGTGTTGATCCCGGTAATTTGAAAGGATCACTGGGTGCCGACCCATTGGGGAAGATGACCACTTCGGGTATTCCCATCGCCAGCCTTGAAAACATTGGCAAGCTGGTCAGGAAAGTGAGTAAAACTTCACCGGGAATGAGGGTCATTGATGTCAATGGCGGTTTGATCCAGAATTCCGGATCAACACTGGTGGAAGAGTTGGCAAGTGCAATGGCCATGGCCAATGAGTACATGGCTTTACTCACTACTCAGGGGATTGATCCACAGGTTGCACAGGACTCGTTGCAATTGAGTCTGGCCGTGGGATCCAATTACTTTATGGAGGTAGCCAAACTGAGAGCTGCCAGGATCCTCTGGGGAAAGATCAGCGAAGCCTATGGCATTGACCCCTCCATGGGAAAGATACGGATCCATTCCACCTCGTCGGAGTGGAATATGACACTGTTTGATCCCTACGTTAACATGCTACGCGGAACCACCGAAGCCATGTCCTCAATTCTGGGGGGTGCTGACCTGGTTAGTGTGCTCCCATTTGATTATCCTTATGAAAAGAGCACTGCATTTTCGGACCGTATTGCCCGAAATGTCCAGATCATTCTCCGTGAAGAGGCCTATTATGACTGTGTGGCTGATCCAGCCTCGGGATCCTATTATATTGAAAGCCTCACCGATTCAATCGGAGAAAAATCCTGGGAATTGTTCCGCGAGTTGGAATCGAAGGGAGGCTATAGGAAAGCATTTGAAACCGGGTGGATCCAGGAAAAGGTACTTGCATCCCGAAAAAAGAAAATAGAGAGAACAGCCTCAGGCAGGGAGAGGATCCTGGGAACCAATGCATTTCCAAATTTCAATGAATTGATCCTGGAGAACCTGAAAAAACCGGGCAAAGAAGAGTCACACGATGCCCCATTAACCCCACTTGAACCATTTCGCTTCGCTTCCCTTTTCGAGGAGGTCCGGATCGAAACAGAAAAAAGTGGGAAAAGGCCCAGGGTCCTTCTTTTCAAATATGGGAACCCGGCATGGATGACAGCAAGGGCCGCCTTCTCGGGAAACTTTTTTGCGTCTGCCGGATATGAAATCCTGGACCAACCTGCTTTTGACACAGTTGACTTGGGAATACAAGCAGCTAAAGATAAAAAAGCCGACATCGTTGTACTCTGCAGCTCGGATGATGCCTATTCTGAACTTGCACCTGTGGTTCACACAGCTCTGAAGAAGCAGTCAATTATTGTAGTGGCTGGATACCCGGTCGATTTGGTGAATGCATTACGTAAGAATGGGATCGACCAGTTCATCCATATCAAGAGCAACCTCCTGGAAACCCTCAAAGAATTTAACCGCATGTTATTATAACCTTTTCACTTTTACTCTTTCAAACTTTTACTCTTTTTCACCAGTAAACTACCATGAGGCCAGATTTCAGCAAAGTAGATTTTCGAGATATAAAAACCAGTTCTCAGAGGCAAAATTCTTTGTCCCTCTGGGAAACGCCTGAGCAGATCAGCATCAAGCCTTCCTATGACAGGGAGGATCTTGAAAATATGGAGCATCTTAACTACGCTGCAGGGTTGCCACCATTTTTGAGGGGGCCTTATTCTGCCATGTTTGCCATTCGTCCATGGACCATCAGACAATATGCGGGATTCTCAACTGCAGAAGAATCCAATGCATTCTACCGCCGGAACCTTGCTGCCGGACAAAAAGGACTTTCGGTGGCCTTTGACCTGGCCACGCACAGGGGATATGACTCCGATCACGAGCGTGTTGAAGGTGATGTGGGAAAAGCAGGGGTGGCCATCGACTCCATTCTCGACATGAAAATCCTTTTTGACCAGATCCCACTCAATAAAATGTCGGTATCCATGACCATGAATGGTGCCGTGCTTCCTATCATGGCCTTCTATATTGTGGCTGGTCTGGAACAGGGTGCTACTCTGGAAGAGCTAAGCGGTACCATCCAGAACGATATTCTTAAAGAGTTCATGGTACGCAATACCTACATCTATCCTCCCGGCATGTCAATGAAGATTGTTGCAGACATTATTGAGTACACTTCCAGAAATATGCCGAAATTCAACAGCATCAGTATTTCCGGCTACCACATGCAGGAAGCTGGTGCCACGGCTGACATCGAATTGGCTTATACCCTGGCCGATGGACTGGAATACCTGCGTACCGGAGTAAAAGCAGGAATTGACATTGATGATTTTGCTCCAAGGCTCTCCTTTTTTTGGGCCATTGGAATGAATCACTTCATGGAGATTGCCAAGCTGAGAGCAGCCAGGATGCTCTGGGCAAAGATTGTAAAACGGTTCAATCCTGAGAATCCCAAATCCATGGCTTTAAGGACCCACTCCCAGACCTCTGGCTGGAGTCTCACGGAACAGGATCCTTTTAACAATGTGGCACGGACTTCCATTGAAGCCATGGCAGCTGCACTGGGCCATACCCAGTCGCTTCATACCAATGCACTGGATGAAGCCATCGCTCTACCCACCGATTTCTCAGCCAGGATTGCAAGAAACACCCAGCTCCATCTTCAGGAAGAGACCGAAATATGCCGATCTCTGGATCCATGGGCCGGATCATACTATGTTGAATCCCTTACCCATGAAATTGCGCAAAGGGCCTGGGAACACATCGAGGAAATTGAAGAATTGGGAGGGATGGCAAACGCCATCGAAACCGGACTCCCGAAAATGCGCATTGAAGAAGCCGCTGCCAGAAAGCAGGCCAGAATTGATAGCGGAAAAGATATTATTGTCGGAGTGAACCAGTATCGGCTTGATAAGGAAGATCCCATTGATATCCTGGAAGTGGATAACACAGCAGTCAGACAATCCCAATTGGACAGACTCATTAAGTTAAAAGAGGAGAGGGACAACGGAAAAGTATCAGCCTCATTGGAAGCCATAACTGCTTGTGCTAAAAGCGGTCATGGAAATCTGCTTGAACTTTCAATTGAAGCGGCAAAAAACAGGGTTACCCTTGGAGAGATCTCCTCCGCCATTGAATCTGTTTCCGGCAGGTACAAAGCTGTGATCCGATCCATATCCGGTATATATTCAGCTGAGTCTTTCCAGGACCAGTCTTTTCGTGAAGCTTGTGCCATGGCTCAGGAATTTGCAAAAAAGGAGGGTCGTCAGCCCCGCATCATGATTGCCAAAATGGGCCAGGATGGACACGATCGGGGAGCCAAGGTGGTCAGTACAGGGTATGCCGATATTGGGTTTGACGTGGATATTGGCCCCCTGTTTCAAACCCCGGTAGAAGCAGCAAAACAGGCGGTGGAGAATGATGTTCATCTACTGGGTATATCCTCCCTGGCCGGGGGGCATAAAACCCTTGTCCCTCAGGTTATCGAAGAATTGAAAAAACTTGGACGCGAGGATATCATGGTCATTGCTGGAGGTGTGATCCCAGTTCAGGACTATGAATTCCTCTACAACTCGGGTGTTATAGCCATCTTTGGTCCGGGTACAAAGATTACCGAAGCAGGTAAAAAGATCCTTAAAGTTCTACTGGAGACTTACGGGTAGAACAAGCTCTCTTTTAGAGGATCATGAAAGATGATAAGCCTGGATAAATTGTCTAATTCTTCAAGAATTCCTGCTTTTCCTGCTTAGCCAGTTCAGGATCCAGATCCTATTTGCTGTACACTCCGGGTTCCAGGAAAAGTTCCAGGACTACCACTCCCCAGGTATGTCCGTTAAACACCCTGAATTTAATTGACGTTTGCATCTCACTCAAAAATACCAAACAATTGGAAACGAATAACCTGAAAATAGTTAATAAGTTCCAAAAAAAGCTGTCAGATCCGCCTGAATAATCCTTTATTTTTAATGATCGATGATTCCTCGCAGCTTGCGAGGAGAGTCAATGCAGAACCCAGCAAAATGAACTTTCATTTTATCGCCATCGGGGGAGCGGTGATGCATAATCTCGCCATTGCGCTTCACAAGAAAGGATACACTGTTAGTGGATCGGACGATGAGATTTTTGAACCTTCTTATTCAAGACTTGAGGCTCACGGGCTTCTCCCGGATAAGCAGGGATGGGATCCCGACCGGATTCATACTGGTCTCGATGCCGTTATCCTGGGAATGCATGCCCAAAAGACCAACCCTGAACTCAAAAAGGCGCAGGATCTGGGAATTAAAATCTCCTCTTTTCCTGAATACCTCTATGAGCATAGCAAAAATAAGAAGCGGATTGTAATAGGTGGCAGCCATGGAAAAACAACCATCACTGCAATGGTTATGCATGTATTGCACGAACAAAACAAGGACTTTGACTATATGGTGGGTTCACAGATTGCTGGTTTCGAAACCATGGTAAAGCTTTCCGAAGACGCCCCGCTTATCATTCTTGAAGGTGATGAGTATCTCTCTTCTCCCCTTGATCTCACTCCAAAATTTCACCAGTACAATCCACATATGACACTCCTGTCGGGGATTGCATGGGACCATATGAATGTGTTCCGGACTTTTGAGACCTATAAAAAACAATTCGGAAAATTCCTGAGAATCGCTACAGGTGGAGGCAAGGTCTTCTATTATGATGGCGATCCGGTCCTGGGGGATGTGATCGATAAAAGCCATTGGTCTTTAATGAAGATCCCTTACAATGAACATCCACATAAGGTAGAATCCGGTCGATTCGTTCTTGAAACCAAATACGGTTCTGTGCCTCTCAACCTGTTCGGCAGGCATAACATGCAAAACATCCAGGGAGCGTTGCTCCTGTGCAGGGACCTGGGTGTTGAAGATCATCAATTCTACGATTCCATCCAAACCTTTAAGGGCGCTGAACGCAGACAACAATTACTGGCCAATGGAAACAATCGCGCTGTTTACCTTGACTTCGCACATGCGCCCACCACTGTAAAGGCTACAATCAATGCTTTCAAGGAGACCTACAAGTATCAGAAACTGGTCACCTGCCTTGAACTACATACCTACAGCAGTCTTAACATGGAATATATGTCTCAATATAAGGGTACACTGGATGAGGCAGATCAGGCCATGGTTTACTTCAATCCAGCGGTGGTAAAACGCAAAAAGCTTCCTACCCTGTCGCCTGAAGAGATACAAAAGCAATTTAATAAGGAGGGGCTTATTGTCTGCAATGATTCCCATGAACTGGTAAATCATCTCACATCACTGGACGAAAATACCTTTGTCCTTCTGATTATGACATCAGGGAACTTCTCAGGGATAGATCTTAAAAACCTGGCAAAGGAAGTGATCGAAGGTTGATTTTTTTCATTTTTCTTTTGGTAAAAAACAAATAGGTATTACTTTTGCACTCCGATTAGCAATAATCGAGTTCTAAATAAATATGGTCCGTTCGTCTAGGGGTTAGGACGCCAGGTTTTCATCCTGGTAACAGGGGTTCGATTCCCCTACGGACTACGCTTTAAGCCTGTAAGTCAAAGATTTACAGGCTTTTTAGTTATTAACAACTAAAGTATGCCTCACATTAACAACCAAAACCATCTTGCACATATGATTTCCAAATCTTCACAATCTCTATGACAGAAATTTAGGGAATGCGCCTAAACAACTGGCATTCAGGATTATTGCTCGTTCTTATAGTGTGGCATGAACCGTGACATAAAATCTTCAAACATCTCAAATGCTTTTGCACTACTGCTTGAGACTCTTTCATCATTGATGTCACCAGCTAATCTACGCTTGCCGGCTTCCAAAAAATTTTTACTCCAGTTGTAATACAAGTTGGCGTTAATTCCTTCCTTGCGACACAGCTCTGCAATGCTGATCCCGCCTCGTAGTCCTTCAATAACTATTCTAATTTTCTCCTCGGCTGATTATTTCTTCCTGGTATGTCTGCGGATCTCTTTGACCTTGGATTCAGCGGTCTGTTTTTTTCTTTTGAACTTTTATTGGTTAGAAATTTAAGAACCTTTAGCTCGGCGAAGCCAATTCTATCTCTTAATTTTTAAACCAATCTGTCCAAATTAGGCTGAAGACCTACAATGAGTAAATATCTATAAGTCTGGGCAAAACACCATGTGAGACCACTTCATAGCAATACGCTTCAACGTTTAAAAACGAAAACACAAGCAATTACCCGGGACTACTTTATCTCTTTGATCCTTCGGAAATACATGGCGAATGAACGATACAGAAAGTGGGTCCATTTCCCAAACGGAACGATAATTAAAGCCCACTGCACAAGAATGATAAGATGAATCAGGTAGAGCCAGAAGTTACCTTCCAGTATCTTCAGATCAATAAAAAGACGCACTGCAAAGGCAGAAATACCCATCAGGAAGAGCCAGATCACAAAGAGCCAGTCGCTGGGATGGGAGTGTTTGCTTGCCTCTTGCTTCCTGGTGATACGGGCCAGTACAAACAGAAATGTAACCACGAAGATCATTGCACTTTCGGCATAGCCAAGTAACATGACCGTTCGGCTCTCAGCCGAGAACCAGTCCAGAAACACCGTGGTGAAAAGAAGCGCCAGGTATCCTATAACCAGTACCAGGTGTTCAAACCAGCGAACCTGACTGTCATCACAACCCAGGGTCCTTTTCTGTGTAAACATATGTACAATCAACTCGCCCAGGGCTTTAAAATGTGCCTTTACAAAAAACTTGCCGTCGGGCCTGAAAACCGTCAGTCTCCACATGCGAAAGATGTTTGGAACCAGAATGATCAGCATAACACCGCCAATGGCGATCATTTCAAAATAGTGACCGAAATGCATCACCAGTTCAGGGTTAAAATCATGCAGTGCGGCAAACCCGATGACCCCAACAGCCAGTAATATGAATGCAACAACAGATGCTGAAACAGACCTGTATAGCAATCCCGATAGTCCGGTCCAGTCATATTTTGAAGTTAGCCAACGCCTCAGCGACATCATTAATTCCCCCGGCTCGGCCTCCCTGGGACAGGTAGTGGTGCACTCCCCACAGTAATAGCAGAGCCAGGGGTCAAGTGACATCTCAATATCCTCCTCCAGTCCCAGCACACTGTACCTTACCATTTTCCTGGGAAAGGAGTTCGCCTGATCGGAAAGTGCACATACCGCAGTGCAGTTTCCACAATTATAGCAGGCATTTGCATCAAAAACACCATATTTTTTTAACTCTGTGGTGAAATCAGGATTTATTCGGGCCATTGTTTTTTAGTTTATAATAAAAATATTCGTCCAAATCATCTGGATCTCCGGTCTCAACAAGGCCATATTTTTGAAGAGTCATCAGCTGAAATAATACCTTATCGGCAGGAAGTCCCAGTTCCGCTGTCAGCTGGGGGATGGTCTTCTCTTTCTCCTTCAGCGCATTTATCATGTTCTTTTTCGCTTTTGTAAAGTCCTTTAATTGTTGGGTTACCTCTTTTGGCACCGGACGCTTTTCTTTCAGGTATTTTGCCGTTTTTCCTTTTTCAACTTCCATCTCTGTTCTTTTACACGTTTGGGATTAGTGCTTCTATCATATATTCGATCTCTTTATTGGAATAGCCGGTGAGCTCAATGGCATCGACGGGACAGACCGGAAGGCACATCCCGCAACCTTTACAGATGGTCTCATTAACCTGTACCACTGTTTTTCCTTCAATTTCCAATTTTGAAAGTGCGCTGAAGGGACATGCCTCTTCGCATTTGCCACACCATTCACAGCTATCTTGATCCACCCTGGCCACAATCGGTTCCAGCGCCAACTCCCCGGAATCAACCAATGAAAATGATTTGGCCGCTGCCGACAAAGCAGAATTCATCGATTCCATGATATTTTTTGGACCCTGACTGGCCCCGGCAATGGTCACACCATCAATCACCGTCTCCACGGGCCGCAATTTCATATGGATCTCATTGAAGAACTTATCCCTGCCTTTGGGAACTTTCAGCAGCTCTCCCGTTGCATTGTCTTTCCGTGGGACCATCCCGGTAACGAGTATCACCAGGTCAGCCTCCACCTCCAGGGGTTTATGCCCTGTTAAAATATCATTGATCCTTACCAAGGTCTTCCCATCTTGCAATTCCACCACAGGCGGATCATCTTCAAAGGATTGCAAATAAATATCACCCAGTTTTGAAGATTCATCATAGAGAACTTCCTGCTTGCCATAGGTCCGGATACCCCGGTTAAAATGATAATTATGGATCTTTTCATATTTCTTTTTCACCGTAATGGCGGTGTAGATGTTGGTGGTGCAACAATAGCGGGAACAATACTTGTTCTCTCCATCCACCTGCCTGCTGCCCACACAGTAGATATAGGCAATATGATCTATCTTTTTTCCATGGTACTCAAGAGTATTTTCACAGTAGTGAACAATGCGCTTAAACTGCTGAAGTGTGACCACATTGTCAATCAACCCATAGCCAAACTCTCCTTCAGGAGGTTCATAGGGATCAAAACCGGTGGCCATCAGGATGGATCCCACCGTCAGATCCACATGTTTTATTTCCTGACTCAAATCAATGTATGAGCATACTTTCTCACACTCCCCGCATCGGGTACAACTCTCCATGTCAATGGCCGGAAGGTGAGGATATTCACTGGGGTAATTGTGGTAGATGGCTTTTCGATTGGTGATACCGAAATTAAACGCATCGGGAACCTCTACCGGACAGATGTCAATAGCTTTTTGCAATTCTCCTTCATTGCAATTGAACCTGATATAGCGGGGACTCAAGGCAATCTTCATATTAAAATTACCCACACTGCCTGAATTTTCCACCACCTCTGCACCGGTATACAGGGTAATATTCTGATGTTTCATCAATTCATCATATAACCTTGTGATCAGCTCTTTCCCAGTCTCATCGGTCATACAGAGGGTATCCCACTGAGACACCCGCCCTCCCACAAAATGCTCCCGCTCAATCAAGTAAA
>Ga0209013_10003638_pt1 | contig 13647 bp, 14 predicted proteins | sample Cruoilmetagenom2_FD_187291 | JGI IMG/M metagenome (GOLD analysis project Ga0209013, IMG submission 187291) | Oil polluted marine microbial communities from Coal Oil Point, Santa Barbara, California, USA - Sample 2 (SPAdes) (version 2) | ecosystem: Environmental > Aquatic > Marine > Oil seeps ... | reverse complement strand
CCACGTCCCTAACCGCGCCCGCCGTACCATTGGCCTGGCTGCCATAGACAAAGGCGGTTTCAATCCCGCTCACCAGGGGGTTAAGCGCTTTTCGTAATACATCCGAAAGACCCACCGTCTTTATCACCAGGCCAAGTAATTCCTTGAAGATAGGACAGGCACGGTTCACTTGATAATCTATTTGACGGCCCCGCACCGTTCTTCTAATGATTCCGGCCTCAGTCAGACGCTTCAGTTCGCGCTGGACTGCGCCCTGGCCCACACCCGTCATTCTGGCTATCTGCCTGAGATAAAATGCTTTTTCGGGGTTGGAAAAGAAAAGTGCCAGTACCGCGCGGCGGACTTTACCGAATAAAGCAGAGGAAACATTTTTGTGATGCATTGTACCCATAACGGGTTCATTTGTACTCTTTTTGAGTTCACTTGTCAAGTCTTTTCTCCTCCATGGACCAGCTTTTCCCGTTACCTGTCCAGGAGGTCTATTGGGCGTCACATAAGCGGGCCGGGGATTATTTCGAATAGAGGAGGGCTGCGATGGTCTTCGCGTCCAGAATGTCCCCCTTTCGGATCATTTCCAGAGCGTCGGTAAATGGCAGGAGCACAATATCGATAAACTCTTCCTGATCCCCCGTAGCGGGTGCCGGGGTGAGGCCCGTGGCTTTGAAGCATCGCATATACTCGTCACTGATGCCGGGGCTGGTATAAAAATCCAGGAGCGGGGTGAGCGAAGCGGCCCGGTATCCGGTTTCTTCCATCAATTCCCTGGCTGCGCAGGATGCGGGCGTTTCCCCTGGAACATCGAGGGTGCCGGCGGGCAGCTCCAGAATCAGGCGGCCCGTGGCGTAGCGGTATTGATTCACCAGGATAATGGTTTCATGGTCTATCCAGGGGACGATCAGGACAGACCCGGGATGGCGCACGACTTCTCTTGTCGATTCACTGCCATCCGGTCTCAGGATGGTATCTGCATCCAAGGAAATGCGCCGGCCGCTGAAGGCTCTTTTCGAGGTAATCAATGTTTCCTTATATTTGTTTTGATCCGCCATGGGCTTCTCTACTTGACCAGTTTGACCACCTGTTTAAATTCGTCTGTCCCGCATTTTTCCAGTAATTCGAAAAGAACGGTCTCCGTTGTGGTCAGTATGGCGCCGGCAGCTTGCATGCGGCGGAGGGCTGTCTCGCAGTTCAGTGTCTCCCGGGAAGAGACCGCGTCCACGACCACATGGACCTGGAAATCGGTCCCCAGGAGGTCGAGAACGGTCTGGAGCACGCAGACATGACATTCGATACCGCAGACCACGACCTGCTGGATCTTGCTTTCCCGTAACTTTCGAAGCACGTCAGGCTCACCGCAGCAACTGAATGTCATTTTTTGTACCGCAGTGACACCGGAGAGGGCCTCGGCGATCTTCTGCTCGGTCGGGCCAAGCCCTTTGGGGTATTGCTCGGTAATGAAAATCGGGACTTCCAGGGTGTTGAATCCCTGGATCAACGTCACGGCTCTTTCAAGGACGCGTTCCCGGTGTTGCATGAGGGCGAAGATCTTCTCCTGAATATCAATGATCAGCAATGCGGTTCCTGTTCTGTCCAGAATGGATGGATGCCTCATAGGTCCTCCTTCGTGTCTGTGCCGTGATCAATACGGGCCGGCCCAAAGGAAAAAAGGTTATAAATGTTAATTTTAGATATATTGTTAAATTTACAAACAAACTCTAAGTATGTGTAAATTATTGCAAATCAAATGCTTTCGCTCATTTCCGGCGGGAGGATCGCCTCATAGATCCTCTGGAACTCTTCTTCCGTTGCATAATAGATTTCGAGCTTTCCGCCTTTTTTGAGCTTTTTGATGGACAACCGGCATCCCAGAAATCGCTGAAGCTTTTTTTCCGCTTCTATGGTAAATATGTCCACTTCCGGTGCCGGTGATGAAGTTCTTACTCTGGCAACGCTTTTGGACACCAGGCCTTCGGCCTCTCTGACAGACAAGTTCTTTTTTATGAAGAAATTACAGAGATGTTCCTGCTGGAAAGGATCATTCAAGCCCAGAAGGGCTTTTGCATGGCCCACTGTAATTTTTCCCTCGCTCAGGATATTTTTCACTTTTTCCGGCAGGTTCAACAACCTGAGGTAATTTGTAATGGATGTGCGGTCTTTGCCCACTTTTTCAGCAATCTGCTCCTGGGTGTAGTCAAATTTCTGCAATAATTTCTGATAAGCTTCCGCCTCTTCAATGGGATTTAGATCTTCTCTCTGCAGATTCTCGACCAGCGCCAGTTCTAATAATTGCTCATCATTGATTTCTCTGACAAAGGCAGGGATTTTTTTTAACCCCGCCTGCCTGGCGGCACGCAAACGCCTCTCTCCCGCTACGAGCTGGTATTTCTCATCATGCGGCCTGACCAGTATGGGCTGGAGTATGCCCTCTTCCCGGATGGAAAGGGCAAGTTTTTCGAGCTTTTCCCGGTCGAATCGTTCTCTCGGTTGAAAATCGCTGGGAATAATAAGCTCAATGTCCAGTTCATGGAATTTTGCTTCACCGGTTGGTGATTCGGCCTCAGGAATCAATGCCCGAAGCCCCTTGCCAAGAGCTTTTCTTTTCATTTTCCATAAATTCCTTTGAAAGTTTTAAGTAAGCCTCTGCCCCTTTGGAGGCAATATCATACAGGAGAATGGGCTGGCCGAAGCTGGGCGCTTCTCCCAGCCTTACATTCCTGGGTATGATTGTTTTGTAAACCTTTTCGCCGAAATATTGGATAACTTCCTCTGCCACCTGGCGGGAGAGGTTTGTCCGCTCGTCGTACATGGTGAGAAGGATCCCCTCAACTTCAATGGAGGGATTCAGGTGCTCCCTGATTCTGGACAGGGTTTTCATCAATTCTGTGACGCTTTCCAGCGCATAGTACTCACATTGAAGCGGTATCAAGAGGGAATGGGCAACCGTGAGGGCATTGACTGTGAGCAATCCCAGGGACGGCGGACAGTCGATAAAGATATACTCGTATCCATGAATGATGGGCGCCATGGCTTCTTTCAATTTGAATTCTCTGGCCTCCATTCCAGCCAGTTCAACTTCTGCGCCGGAGAGGTCTTTTTCAGAAGGCGCGAGATAACAATAAGTGATTTCTGTCGTTGTAATGATGTCAGGCAAAGATGTTCTCCCGGCAAGCACATCATAGATGGTCCCGGTTCCTTCAGCGCCCTTATGCCCAAAGCCGCTGGTTGTATTGGCCTGCGGATCGAAATCGATGACAAGGACTCTTTTTTGAGCCAGGGCGAGAGCAGAAGCGAGGTTTACGGCGGTTGTCGTTTTCCCGACGCCGCCTTTCTGGTTGGCGATTGCAATAATTTTACCCATCAATTGAACCAGCTCTCCCAAAATAATTCCAGGGGGCAATCTATCATATTTTAGACGGCAAAAAAAGCATTTTCTTGAGAGATTATAAAAAGCGGGCGGTTATCCGGAAAGGAATGTTCCACGTGGAACATCGGAGGCAGATTATGGGGAATGTTCCACGTGGAACACTTTTTTCCAGCTGCAGATGGCGGTACTCTGGTCGGGAAGAGGAAAGATTTTATCGATTTTCCATAATGCGGGCGTTTCCAGAAGACTCGTTTCTGTATCTTTTAGATGGATAAATCGAAAGAGCAGACCCTTGCTTCTTGCGAGCCGGCTGCAAAGGGCAGGCATCGTTTCATCATTCCAGGCGCCTCTGCAGGTGATCACATCCGCATAGGCTTCCCTGTCTTTGCAAAAGTTCTCAAATCGTGTTCTTTTAATCTTGATGCGCCGCAGGCCAAGGGTATCCCTCACTTCCTGAAGGAAGACTGCTTTTTTCAGATTGGCTTCGATCAGAACGACCAGTGCGTCCCGGTGGACGAGTTTAATAATAATTCCCGGGAATCCAGCGCCGGAACCGATATCTACGATTATTTTCTCTCCCGCTGGAATTTTATCTGCCAGTAAGAATGATTCCATAAACAGCTTATGGATGATCTGGTCCCTCTCTTTAAAACCGGTAAGGTTCATCTTTCCGGACCATTTTTCCAGCAAAGTGAGGAACAAAGCGCTTTCCTCAAGGACTTGACTGTGGAGACTTAATCCGTATTTTTTAGCCGCCATGGCGAAATGTAAAGGGAGATTAGACTGCATGTTTTTTGTGTCGATCCAGATAAATTCTTAGTATTGAAATAGCTGCGGGAGTTATGCCAGAGATTCTCGCTGCCTGCCCCAGGTTGGTCGGCCTGATTTCTTCCAGCTTTTCCCGGACTTCTCTGGAGAGGCCCGATATCCGGAAGGAGAATTCCGCGGGTATTCTCTGGAATTCAAGCTTTTTAGCTCTCTCGACATCCTCACGCTGGCGTTTAATATAGCCCAGGTACTTGATTTCAGCTTCTACAAAGGCATGTTCCTCCCTGCTCAATATTTCAAGCGATGGCTCGTGCACGGCGGATGTAATTTTGGCCAGGCTGATCCCGGGTCGTTTGAGCAGCTCTGCCAGGGGAAGACTTTTTCTCAGAATTTCATCTCCCAGGAGGTCTTTGCTCAGGGGAGAATCCGGTTTTACTTTAAAATCAATGAGATAGCTCCTGGCTTTCTGCGCCCGGGCTTTTTTCCTCTGATATTCCCTGTAGTCGTCCTCGCTGACCAGACCCACTTGATACCCCCGATGAACCAGTCTTTCATCCGCGTTATCAATGCGCAGCAGGAGGCGATATTCAGCCCTGGAAGTGAACATCCGGTAAGGCTCTGTTATTCCCCTGGTCACCAGATCGTCGATGAGAATGCCGATGTAAGCCTCGTCCCGCCTCAGAACCAGGGGCGGCTTTTTCTGTATCTTTAAGATGGCATTGACAGCCGCCATGAGTCCCTGGGCGGCAGCCTCTTCGTATCCGGAGGTGCCGTTTATCTGTCCCGCAAAGTAAAGGTTCTCCACCTTTTTGGACTCCAGCGTGTTCTTCAGTTGTGTGGGGAAAAGAAAATCATATTCCACTGCGTATCCGGGTTGTATGATTCTGGCATTCTCCAGTCCTTTGATCAGATGAATATAGGATTCCTGCACATCCACAGGAAGGCTTGTGGAGACGCCGTTCGCATACATCCATTCCGATTCTCTGCCTTCAGGCTCGATAAAGATCTGATGCCTTGTCTTTTCTGGAAATCTGACCACCTTGTCTTCAATGGAAGGGCAGTATCTCGGACCTATCCCTTCGATCTTTCCGGTGAACAGGGGGGACCTTTTCAGACTTTTTTTGATGCACCGGTGCACCGCCGTATTCGTATGTCCAAGATAGCAAACCACCTGTTTAGAGTTGATCTCTTTTGTTTTGAAAGAGAAGGGGACAGGATTCTGATCCCCCTCCTGTATGGTGAATGCAGAATAATCGATGGAATCGCGGTGCAGCCGCGGGGGTGTCCCGGTTTTTAACCTCCCGAGTTGAAGGCCGCCTTTCGCAAGAGAACCGGACAGCGCATAAGCACCGTTTTCGGCTATACGGCCTCCCCGGTGGCTGTCCATTCCCACATGGATCAGACCGTTGAGGAAAGTGCCTGCCGTGCAAATGATGGCCCGTGCCAGATAGGTGTGCCCTTTTCGTGTTCTGACGCCGGCTATGACATGACCTTTGAGGATAACCTCTGACACTTCGTCGATAACGAGGAAGATATTTCCCTGAGGGTCAAGAGTTTCCCGCACTTTCTGCGCATAGACAGTTTTATCCACCTGGGCCCTGGGCGCCCGGACTGCGGGCCCTTTACTCATATTCAACATCCGGAATTGAATCCCTGTCCGGTCCGTCATCAGCCCCATCATGCCGCCCAGCGCATCTATTTCTCGGACCAGATGACCTTTTCCAAGGCCTCCCACGGCCGGATTACAGGGCATTTCCGCGATTTTTTCCCGGGAAAGGGTGATGAGTATGGTATTCATTTGCAGGCGTGCGGCTGCCAGTGCAGCCTCGCATCCCGCATGGCCGGCCCCGATGACTATGATGTCTCCCTTTGTTGCACCGGACATGTCTATTTACCTATGCAGAATGATGAAAAAATACGGTCGTATATGTCCTCAACCGTGGTTACCCCGGTGAGTTCCCCGATTCTGGATCTTGCCTGGTGGAGGTCCAGGAGAATAAATTCTTCGCTCAGACCTTTTCGGGCGGTCCGGATAGCCTTCTGAATGGAGCGGCCGGCCTCTGCCAGAGCGGTTTTCTGTCTTAATGTGGTGAGGTATGCCATATTTTTTTCAAGGATCTCATGTCCCAGAATGGCTTGAAAAATCCTTTCTTTTAGCCGCTTCACCCCTCTGCCTGTGCGAAGGGATATTTCCATCATCTCTTCCGGATTCACCAGCCGGTTCAGTATGGAGGGATTCAGCTTTCCGGGCAGATCTACCTTGTTGATCAGAACGAGCCTGTTTCGTTTTTCCGTATGCTTCAAAATTTCCCGGTCTTTCAATCCCAGATGCCGGCTGCTGTCCAGCATCACCAGGATTAGCCGGGCTTTTCCCATGATGTTTTTTGTTTTTTTCACGGCTTCTTTTTCGGGCGCTGTTCTGCCCTGTCGCAGCCCGGCGGTATCCACGAGGATAACCGGAATTCCCTGCATCTGAATCGTATCTTCCAGGTAGTCCCGGGTAGTGCCGGGGATATGGGTGACAATGGCGCGCTTATCATCCAGAATTTTATTGAAAAGGCTCGACTTTCCTACGTTCGGCCTGCCGATAATGGCCAGAACTATCCCTTCTTTAATTAATTTACCTGTTTTATACGTACTTAATATTGAACTAATTTTATTTGATGTCCTTTTCAGAGACTGTACTAATTCGTTTTCCTGGAAAAAGCGGTAATTTTCCTCCGAGAAATCAATGCTCGCCTCTGCCCGGGCAATGAGGTCCAGGAGCGTCTCCATCAGGTCATGGCAAAAGGAGGAAAGGGCACCATCGAGCTGTTTATAAGCAATTTCGGTTTGGAACAGGGTTTTTGCGCTGATAATATCATTGACCGCCTCCGCCTGGAGAAGGTCCATGCGGCCGTTTAGATAGGCCCGGTAGGTGAATTCTCCGGGTTCCGCCGGCCTGGCCCCCATCTCCGCCAGTGTTTCCAGTATGGCGTTCAGCACCACGGGGCTGCCATGGCAGGCGATTTCGATCACATCTTCACCGGTATAAGAGCGGGGCTTTTTGAAATAGGTCACCAGCGACTGGTCAATCTCCGAGCCGCTACGGGGAAGCGTAATCCGTCCCAGGGTTTGCTTTCTGGGTTCCAGGCGCCTGCCCGGTTTTTCCGGTTTGAATATTTTCCCCATCATGTGCCGCACACCCGGGCCGCTCATCCTGATGATTCCAACCCCACCCCTTCCGTAAGGGGTAATGATCGCCGCGATGGGATCTTCTTTGCCTGTAAGCGCAGGGGATGTCATGATTCAAATCTTTTTGAGAAGAATACCGGTTCCCGGGAGAGCAGGAAACATGTGGCGCCATTCCGGACAGAGCGTGTGGAAGCCTTCAAAAAGCGCTACTTCCTTGTCATGCAGATGGTAATACACTTGAGGAAGCCATCGCCATGGCTGATTGTTTCAACCTCCGGGTCATCCTGCAGGGCAAGATGAATGATGCGCCGCTCATAAGGATTTAAGGGGGTCAGAATGCACTCATTACCGAACTGTTTTACTTTGTCAGCGGACCGCAAACCGATTTCCCGGAGTTCGGTTTCCCGGTTTTTTCTGTATCCGTTCGAATCGAGGGTGATCTTGATCCGATCCTGGTCTGTCTTTTTGTAATTATATACTTTGTTGAAAATGAATTGCAACGAATTGATGCCTTCCCCTTTTTTCTCCAGCAGATATTCCCTGTCCTGCCCGTCCAGGTTGACGAAACAGTGGTCGTCCTCCAGTTCTAAATCCAGCTTAAAAGAAAAGCCCAGAAGGTCAAGAATCCGCTCGAGGGAATCCATGATGTCTGAGCCGATTTCCTCGCTATGTGCCGGGGAGGTTTCTTCTCCTGAAGGAGGTATGGCGTTCTCTAAGTAAGTCATCTCTATTTTCTCCTTTTACCCTTATTTTTTGTAGCTGTTTTAGCCTGGGCCTGAGCTACCGCCAGGTTCCGGTTAATAAACTGCTGTTGAAGAATGGAGATTATGTTGTTAAAAAGCCAGTAGAGCACCAGACCGCTCGGAAAGTTGATGAAAAAGAAAATAAAGATTAATGGCATGTATTTCAGCATTTTTGCCTGCTGGGACGACCCGCCCATGGAGGGGGTGGGTGTCATTTTCTGCAGCAGGAACATGCTTGCACCCATTAATAACGGTGTGATGTAATAGGCGTCCCGTGCGGAAAGGTCTTGAATCCAGAGGAAAAAAGGCGCATGTCTTAATTCGATGGCCACGGACAGGAGGCTGAAAAAACCGTACAGTACGGGAAGCTGGATCAGCAGGGGAAGACAGCCGCCCAGAGGATTAACGCCCTCCTTCTTATACAGGCCCATGGTTTCCTGATTCATTTTCTGCCGTGACTGGGCATCTTTTGATTTTTTATATTTTTCTTTGATGGCGTTGATTTTCGGTTGGAGCTGCTGCATCTTCTGCATCGATTTGATCTGCTTGTGCTTGAGGGGATAAAAAAGGATGTTGATGACAATCGTCAGAAGGATAATGGCCACACCGTAATTATGCACATATTTGTAGACGAATTTTAAGGAAATGAGAAGAATTTTAACCAGGCTCCCGAACCAGCCGAAATTCACGATCTTGTCCATGTTGCTGCCATAGGATTTCAACAATTCATAATCCTTGGGGCCCATGTACATCTTGAACCGGTTGTGCTGCTGATCCAGGGCTATCCCTGCGGTAAGCCTGTACGTTTCCTCGGTAGATCCGGGCTCGAGGCTCACGCTTTTTGTTTTAAGGTACATAAGGGAGACGGGCCGCGGATTCTCAGTATCCAGGGGGGGCAGAAACAGGGCTGCAAAATAATTGTTTTCGCAACCGAGCCATCTGAAATAGCCCGTGAGATTATCAATAAACTCCACATCGCCCGGCTGCACCCTTACGGCTTTTTTTGAACTGAAATGAACCCCCTGGTTCACGCTTCTTCCGCGTCCGCTGAATAATCCGCCCCCTCCACCCTCTTTTTTGTCGGGGGCCATTCCGGGCCCCCAGATGAAATAGATATCACTCGATCCCTCTGTTCTGCTGAGGGAGACATCCACGTCCACCAGATAGTCTGATTTGTGAAAGGTGTATTTTTTTTCAAGGCTGAACTGGCTTCCATCCGAATAAATAAAAGAAATTTCCGCGGTTTCAGGGGTTCCCGGTCCGGACAGGTCTATGTGATCCGCCGAGTTCCGGTAAATCATATGATTCAGCCTCGAGATATATTTGTCCTTTGCCGAATACAGTTCAAAAGGCATCACGCCCGAGGCGGTCGTTTTTGGCACCAGGTCGAGGAGGTCGGGCCCATCAACGGTCTTTTTATAATTTTTCAGCTTGCAGCTGGTTAGTTTTCCCCCCACATTGGAGAATTCCAGAATGAAAACATCCGTTTCCACCCGTATTTTTTTTCTTTCTTCCCCTTTGATCACTTCCTGCGGGAGGCCATCCACCTCCTCGGAGATTTCTTCGGCCACTGCGGCAGGTTCCGGAGCTTCAATGGTTTCGGGAGGCTGCCCGGTTTTCGTTTCCTGCACATCCTCGCGGGCCGGTTCTCTCTGAGGGGGCGGCGGGGCGAGGAACATCTGGTAGAGAATCACGATAGCCAGACAGAGAAGGATTGCTAAGAAGGTTCTTTTTTCCATTTTTTACTCAATGCCGTCCATGTTCACATGAAGCACACGGTCCTCTATGGAACCGGATCAAAGCCGCCATTAAAAAAGGGATTGCATTTCAAAATACGTATGCTGCCCAGATACAGGCCCCTGAACAGGCCGTGCTTTTTTAACACTTCAAGGAAGTAAACGGAGCAGGTAGGCTCAAACCTGCAGGCATCAGGGAGTAAAGGTGAGATGATTTTTTTATAACCCTGCAGGAGAAGGGTTAAAAATTTTACCGGAAAAGTTCTGAAGTAACTCATCGTCCGTCACCTTGGAAGCCTGCGTAAATATTTCCGGTAAGTTTCGGCTAATTCGCTATAAACCGTCTGTTCGATGCCCCTGCGAGCGATCAGGATGATATCGTAATTTTGACTTGAGCCGGAAACCAGACTATTTCGTACTACTTCCTTTAATATTCTTCTAACCCTGTTTCTTAAAACAGCGTTCCCAATACGCTTTGAAACCGTAAATCCGAACCGGTCATGGCCGAGCGCGTTCGGCATATAATGCATGACAAAAGGGTCTGTAAAAAAGCGTCGTCCCTGCGCGTAAGCTTTCTGAAAATCGGTTTTTCTGGTTAAGATGTTATTTTTCAGGCTTTTCCGGGAGGCTCGCGATGAGGAAGGACCGTTATTATTTTTCACGTCAAGCACTATACCGACAGTCTTTTTCGTCCTTTTCTTCTGCGTCTGCTGATAGCCGCCTTGCCGCCTTTGGTCCTCATCCGAACTAAGAATCCATGCTTTTTGTGCCGCTTTCTATTATTTGGTTGAAATGTTCTTTTCATCGATTCCTGCGCACTCCCTGCTCATGTATTTTTCAAAAGATTGATGTTAGCGAAGGAAGCCCTGAATGTCAATCTTTTTTTCTCCGGATACACAGTTTTGTATTGAAACTCCAAATATATTAAATTATTATGATGATGCACTCAAACGAACTATTCCAGTCCTGTATCCGTCACTTTCTGGGATTAATGCTAACCATTAACTTTTTTTGGAGTCTGTAATGAGAGTAACTGGATTACTGATGCTCACAGGGATTGTGATTTTCATTTTTACCGGACCTGCCTTCTCCAGTCTATGTGTTGACTGTCACGCCAAAGAAACTCCCGGAATCGTCTCGGACTGGAAACTCAGCAAACATGCTGAAAATGATGTGGACTGTTCCGCATGCCACGGAGAGGATCACAAAACTGCCGGAGATGTTGCCCGGGTGAAGATTCCAACACCTGAAGTCTGTGCCGAATGCCACGATACACAGGTGGAGCAATTTTCAAAGGGGAAACATGCCCTCGCCTGGGCTGCAATGACTGCCATGCCGACGACCCACCAGCTGCCGATGGCTCTCCGCGATGGCATGAAAGGCTGCGGAGGATGTCACAAGATTGGTTTGAAATCTGAGGCCGATATGGCCCGTTTAAAAGAAGAAGGTGCCGGTTTTGGGATGGCATCCTGCGACGCCTGTCATACCAGGCACATTTTTTCAGTCAAAGAAGCTTCTCAGCCGCAGGCCTGCCAGACCTGTCACATGGGCTTTGACCACCCGCAGTGGGAAATGTATTCGTCATCCAAGCATGGCGTTCGCCACCTCCTGAAGCAAATAGGTATCCTTGATGAATCTGTCTCTGCTCCGACCTGCCAGATCTGCCATATGCAGGAAGGCAATCACGAGGTTCGCACGCCATGGGGATTTCTTGCTGTCAGATTGCCGCTTCCCGAGGATCCGCAATGGAAAGCCGACCAGGTTACGATACTTCAGGCCCTTGGCGTCCTCGATCCTGAAGGAAACCCGGCCGGCAGGCTGGATGTTGTCAAAGCCGCCGACGTGGCTCGTTTGGATCAGGCCTCTTTTGACAGAGAACGTGAAAAGATTATCAAGGCGTGCTCGCAATGCCATTCTGAAAATTTCGCCCGTGCTGAAATAGCCAGGGGGGATGAAATGATCAAGGCGGCCGATCATCTGCTGGCCGAAGCGATCAGAATTATTGCTGCGCTGTATAAAGACGGCATTCTGGAAAAACCCGAAGCCTATGCCTATGCCTTTCCTGATCTTCTGACATTCCACGATGCGCCCACAACCATTGAGCAGAAATTATTTGAAATGCATCTGAAACATCGCATGCGCGCCTTCCAGGGAACATTCCACATGAATCCGGATTATTCCCTGTGGTATGGTTGGAGTGCAATGATTCGCGATTTGTCGGAAATAAAAGAGGCAGCCGGCCGGCTGAGGGCAGAGCACTCAAATTAAAGACCCGCTGTCCCCGGGCCCCCAAACCCCCATTTTTCTTGACATTCCTGGATTTTAAGGTATAATTCCATCTTCCAAAAGGAATGAAATTAGAAGGATTTCTATCTTGTTCACAGGAGGTGAAGCGATTTAATGAAACAGCTTTTTTTGATCATTTTAGCGCTCCTGGTTGTCTCCAGCCTTGCCGTCTCCTTGAAGGCCGTAGCCGGGGAAGAGAAAGCAGCCGTGTGCAGCGGGCCGGATGATCTGGTGCTTCCCGCAAGTAACGGGGATGTCGCTTTCCCGCATAAAAAACATGTGGACGAATTCGGCGTTGCCTGTACCACCTGCCATCATACTGTGAAAGAAGGTGAAACGCCAAAATCCTGCTCGTCTGAAGGATGCCATAGTGAAGCTTCCGAGCCTAAAACCAGGGACGCTTTTCATCAGCAGTGCTACAAAGGTTGTCATAAGGAAAAGAACAGAGACGAGGGGAAAGCAGCACCGACCAAGTGCAGTCAGTGTCATATAAAAAAGACAGAATAGTTTTTGAACGGCATTACATATTTATCCGGGAGGGCAAGAAATCCCTCCCTTTTTTATTTTAGCGCTATGATAGATCATTATAGTTTCGGTAAAATAACCATAGACGGTAAGGTCTATACCTTCGATTGCATCATCCTGCATGATCCGGCGGCGCCCGGGGCACAGCAGACACGGGTTATTGAAAACTGGTGGCGGGAAAGCGGCCACCGGCTATGTGTGAAAGACATCGCGCATATGCTGTCCTTCGCACCGGAATGCATTATTATCGGTCAGGGGGCGTACAGCGCCATGAAGGTTTCAGATGAAGCCAGGGAAGCCATCGAATCCATGGGGATCGAAAGGATTTTTCAGGATACGGAGAAGGCCTGTAAGACTGTCAACCGCCTTTTCGGAATAAAAAAATTTGCAGCGGGTTTTCATCTGACCTGTTGACTTTCTGCAGTGCTATAGGTACGTTATAATAACAGAATTCCGAAACGCTGAGTGGGCCTGTTCGTAAATACGGTGACACACCGAGGGCGGCGAAGCGCCTCTCTCGCAAGGCACGAGGAGGGCGAATACCTCTGTGGTATTTAACCGACGAGCAACGTAGTGAGAGAGGATGCATCGCAGCGCAGCTCGAATGCCACCGTATTTACGAATAGGACCAACAAGACATCGTGTTATGCCGGGACGAATATGGGAGAAAGGGCGGCTTCTACTCAGGAAGAAAAAGTAAGGCTGGACAAATGGCTCAAAGTGTCCCGCCTGTTCAAGACCCGCAGCGCTGCAGCAAAAGCCTGTGAAACGGGCCGGGTGGAAGTCAACGACCAGAGGGTCAAGCCTGCCAGAATCATCAAGCTGGGCGACCGGTTGACCATCCGCTGGAGGGGCATCAGAAGAAAATTTATCGTGCAAAGAGTGGCCTCCAAAAGCATCAAAGCCGCTCTTGCAGCCCTGCTGTACCGGGAACTGGAACCGGAAACCGCGACGGGTGATGACCTGGACCTGTTCCTCGCATACAGAAAAATGAGTGCCAGGGTCATTCCAAAATTTAAAGGAAGGCCCACCAAAAAAGAACGGCGGAAATTAA
>Ga0209013_10003637_pt1 | contig 13650 bp, 10 predicted proteins | sample Cruoilmetagenom2_FD_187291 | JGI IMG/M metagenome (GOLD analysis project Ga0209013, IMG submission 187291) | Oil polluted marine microbial communities from Coal Oil Point, Santa Barbara, California, USA - Sample 2 (SPAdes) (version 2) | ecosystem: Environmental > Aquatic > Marine > Oil seeps ... | reverse complement strand
TCATTGCCCCCAATGCGGAGCACCGGCCCAACTGACGGAAACTGACCGGATTTTTTCGTGTGATTATTGCCGGGTCAAATCCTACCTGATGCCGCCGGTCTATTTCCGCTATATTCTTCCCCACAATACCGCCAGTGACCGGGATCTGCTCTATTTCCCCTACTGGCGGTTTAAAGGGATGATTTTTTCCTGTGTGACCAGCGGCCGGGTCGATGACCGTTTTGTGGATACCAGCCAGCAGGCCGTGACATCCAGACACTTCCCGTTTTCGGCGGGCCTAAGGCCCCAGGTAGGTAAGCTTACGTTTGCCACGAAAAAATCCGAAGGCCGGTTTATTCGCCCCGATGTTGCCTATGCGGACGTCATCGACCTTTTTAAAGATTCGCTGACACGATTTTTACCCAAACCGATTCACCACCAATCGTATGTCGGGGACGCCGTCAGCCTCCTGTATGCCCCGTTTTACATTTCGGATCGCCTGTTCGATGCGGTCCTTAACAAGCCAATTACAAACGATATACCGGAGGACCTGGCGACCACTCTGGAAACATCGGAAAAGATTCAAAACGAAACCCGTTTTTTTTCGGCGATTTGTCCGGCCTGCGGCTGGGATCTGGAGGGTGAGGGGGATGCCTCGGTATTGTTATGTAAAAATTGCCAGACTGCCTGGCAACCAACGCAAAAAGGATTTACGAAGCTGCCGTTTGTTTACTTAACAGAAATGGGTGGATTTAAAATCAGCCTACCTTTCTGGCGGATCACGGCGGATATCGACGGTATTTCATTGAGTACGATCGCGGATTTTACCCATGTGGCTAACTTAGCCAATATGGCCGGAGGAAATGACACCCAAACCCGATTCCATTTCTGGGTGCCGGCTTTCAAGGTGCAGCCGAAAATGCTTCTAACCCTTTCCCGCCGGATAACGGTGGCTCAGCCCCGGGCCGATGGCGATCGCAAGTTGCCTGAAGGTGTCATTGTTCCGGCCAATCTGCCGGTGACAGAAGCTTCCCAGGCGCTGAAAATTGTCCTGGCCGGGTTTGTCAAACCATCAAAGGTTTATTTTCCAAAACTCAACCAAATCCGGATCACGTCTCGCAAGGCCCTTCTGGTGTATATCCCCTTTAACGAGGACCATCACGATTTCATCCAGCCGAAATTGAACCTGGGGTTAAGCAAGAGGCTGCTGACACTGGCTAAGAATTTATAATACGTTAATAAAAAAGCCAGGCGCATATTTTGTCCATATGCCCTGGCTTTTATTGCAATGCTTTAACGTAAAAATGCGTGGACCTAAACAAGCCCCTGATCCAGCATGGCATTCACGACCTTAACGAAACCGGCGATATTGGCTCCGATCACATAGTTGCCGCTTTTGCCAAAATCATCGGACGCCTCAAGACAAGTTGAATGGATACTTTTCATAATGGTTTTCAGGCGATCATCCACTTCCTCTCTGGTCCAGGACAGCCGCATGCTGTTTTGGGCCATTTCCAAACCGGAAACGGCCACCCCTCCGGCATTGGCCGCTTTACCCGGTGCGTAGAAAATCTTTTTATCTTGAAAAATATCGATGGCTTCGGGGGCACACGGCATGTTGGCCCCTTCGCAGGTCAGCATTATACCGTTATTTATTAAGTGTTCAGCATCCTTTTGGTTGATTTCATTTTCAGTGGCACAAGGAAAGGCGCAGTCTGCCGCGTGATCCCACAACGGATTATAGTCCAGGGTCGCATCGATCTCGGTATACTCAGCCTGGGGATATTTTTCTAGATATTCCTTAATACGTCCCCGGCGAACATTCTTCAGGCGCTGGATAAAGGCCAGTTTTTCAGCATCAATCCCTTCTTCATCAAAAATGTAGCCCGATGAGTCGGACAAGGTTAACACCTTGCCACCCAACTCGATAATTTTTTCAACGGCGAATTGGGCCACATTCCCGGCACCGGACACCAGGCATTTTTTGTCTTCCATGGTATCGTTTCGGGTGGCCAGCATTTCCGCCGCGAAATATACCGTGCCATATCCGGTGGCTTCGGGCCGGATCAGACTCCCCCCCCAGCCGAGGCTTTTACCTGTCAACACACCCGTAAATTCATTCCTCAACTTTTTATACATACCGAAGAGAAAACCGATCTCACGCGCCCCAACACCGATATCACCGGCGGGAACATCGGTATCCGGACCGATGTGCCGGTACAATTCGGACATGAAGGCCTGGCAAAACCGCATCACTTCATTATCGGATTTACCCTTGGGATCAAAATCGGAGCCGCCCTTACCGCCGCCCATGGCCAGCGTCGTCAATGCATTTTTAAAGACCTGCTCAAAGGCGAGGAACTTCAGGATACTCAGCGTAACGGAAGGATGAAACCGCAAGCCGCCCTTATAGGGCCCGATGGCGCTGCTCATCTCGATGCGAAACCCTCGATTGACATGGATCTGGCCCTGGTCGTCCATCCAGGGTACCCGAAACATAATCAGCCGCTCCGGTTCGGTGATCCGTTCCAGAATGGCCGCCTTTCTAAATTCCGGGTAACGGTCCAGCACCGGTCGGACCGATTCGACCACTTCTTCAACCGCCTGATGAAACTCCTTTTGATCCGGATCTCTTGCCTTGATGGTATCTAAGATGTCCATTTAGATCTACCTCCTAGAAATAATGGTAAAATTGTTTCCATTTTACGACTGCCGAAAATCGAAGAGGACTCGAATATATTACCTAGATACCAATGTCAAATTGAATTTACAATGATGAAAAAATAAGGGGGTGGACAAAATTAAAAACCGAGTAATCCTTGAAAAGCCGATTTTCAATCGGCACTCGCCAATGAAAACAGGGATTACTTGTTTTTCCGCCAGCGAGGATGGGTAATATTATATTTTTTTATCTTGTAGTTCAGGGTTCGAGGGGAGAGCCCCAGTTTCTCAGCGGCATCTTTCTGAATCCAGAGACTCTCTTCCAGAGCGTTTAAGATCAGTTCTTTTTCCGACGCCTGGGTGGGTGAGAGACTTTGATCGAGGTTTCCAGAAGCCACCTTTTGCTTGGGTGCGGGAATAATGACATTGTCCATACGGATAATGGGCCCCTCCTGTAAAATGGCTGCCCGTTCAATGACATTGGACAACTGGCGAATATTACCGGGCCAGTCATACGCTTTGATCCGCTCCATGACGGTTTCGGAATACCCATCAATCTTCTTTTTCAGAGAACGACAGATCTTTTCCAGCATTGTTTGGGCCATAGGCTCAATACAATCTTTTCTTTCCCGCAAAGGCGGCAGTCCCACGGAAAGGATGTTGATACGATAGTAAAGGTCTTCACGAAATTTACCGGCTTCAATGAGCGCTTCAAGATCGCGGTTGGTGGCGACAATGACGCGCACATCCACATGAATGGTCCGGTTCCCACCGACCCGTTCAAATGCCTTGTCCTCTAATATTCTGAGGAGTTTGGCCTGGAGCGACTGGCTGATTTCTCCAATCTCGTCCAGAAAAAGAGTTCCACCGTCGGCCTGTTCAAATCTTCCTATCCGAAGGCGATCCGCTCCGGTAAAGGCCCCTTTTTCATGGCCGAACAGTTCACTTTCCAGTAATGTTTCCGGGATATTGGCGCAGTTGATCTTGACAAAAGGCCGCTTGGCGCGTCGGCTGTTAAAGTGAATACTTCCCGCTAAAAAACTTTTTCCGGTACCGGTTTCACCGGTCATCATGATGGTGGCGTCAGTCTGGGCGAATTTTTTTAATGTTTCAATCACCCCCTTCATGGCAGCACTCTCGGCGATAACCTTATCAAAATTATAGATAACATCCTGATTTCGTCTAAGATAGTCGATTTCGTTCTTGAGGCTGCGTTCCTCTATGGCTTGACTGACAGCATGACTCATCCGGTCCGACGAGTACGGTTTTGCAATAAAGTCGGATGCACCCTCTTTGATCGTTTTTACAACGATATCTGCAGGTTCAACACGACTGGTAACAATAACCGGTGTATAGGGAAGATCCGATTTAATCCAGCGCAGCAATTTAAACGGTTCCGGCTGCGACGGCAAGTCTAAAATAATCAGATCATAATGGCGGTTGTAAATGACATCTTTTATTGTCGTGCCATTGGAGAAAAAATCGAGGTCGTAAAGTTCGGCGAGAGAATCGGACAAAAAGCGACGAGCTCTGGAATCCTTTTCAAGAATAAACACATTTGGCATGGCAACCGAAAACCTTTCGAATCTTTAGAAAATTATCCCCTACCATACTGTGATCGGTCAGCCATGTAAAGAAAAAAATATAACTTAATTACTTTTAAATCCCGAATTGAGTTTTCAGGGTTTAACCATGGCTCCCATCTTCTTGGCAATATCGTTAAATGCAAGGGAAACCGGTGAATCGGCGTGCTGTTCCTGAAACGAAATACCGGCATCTCCACATTTGACCATATTGGGATCGATGGGGATTCGACCCAGAAAATCAATGCCCATGGATTTTGCCGTTCGTTCTCCGCCACCGGAACCGAACAGCTCGATGGATTCACCACAATGGGGGCAGGTCAATCCACTCATGTTCTCAATGAGTCCGAAAATCTCCATTTTAACAGTCCGGCAAAAATTAATCGATTTACGCACATCCGCCAGGGAAACCTCCTGGGGGGTCGTGACAATAATGGCGCGGGCATCGGAAATCATCTGAGCAATGGTCAAGGGTTCGTCACCCGTGCCGGGAGGAGAATCGATCACGAGAAAATCGAGATCACCCCATTCCACGTCAGCGACGAATTGCTGAATCGCAGAATACTTGATCGGACCCCGCCAGATAATGGCATCATCCTTATTGGTTGTAAGGGATTCGATGGACACGGCGCCAAGATTGGGTGAGTATGCCATGGGAGTCAGTTTTTTGTTCTGGTTCAGATCAAGCAACCCTTGCATACCGAGCATCCGGGGCACATCCGGGCCATGGAGGTCAACATCCATGATACCCACCTTAAACCCCTGGTTGGCCAGGGCTATGGAAAGGTTCACCGATGTACTCGTTTTACCGACCCCTCCCTTCCCGCTCATAACAATAAACTTATGTTTGATTTTACTCAAAGAGCTTTTAATGATGGCGTCCCGTTCGGCCTGGGGATCGTTCTTTTTTTGAGCGGCATCAACGCTTCCGAATATCTCAGCCATTTTTCCATTCTCCCTATATGTCATGTGGATGATTTAAATTATTAAATTCTGGTCTATGGTAAGACGAACTTCGCGTAAGTCAAGATGGCCGGGTCCGTTGGCCAGTCGGCCTGTGAGCCAGTCGGTCAGTGGGACAATCGGTATGTCTAAAGTACCTGCGCCCCCATATAGCGTTGCTTCAGACTCGATGACAATCCTTGTCTGTCCATCCGCATGGCCTTGGGTAGATACCCCAGTATGTCCTGGGCAATCATTCCGTCCGGACCCAGGTCACGGGCCGCCAGATCTCCGGCCAGGCCATGTATAAACACACCCTTGCGTACCGCTTTTTCCAGAGATAGTCCAAGGCCGAGCATGGCGGCAATGGATCCGGTGAGCACGTCACCGGATCCAGCCGTGGCCATGCCATCATTGCCGCTGAGGTTAATGAACACCCTTTCATCGGGAAATCCAATTAATGAATGCGCTCCTTTAAGCACCACGATGGCGGAAAGATCATGAGACGTATGCTGCAAGACTCGTATTTTATCATTCTCGATGTCCGCCACGGTCAAACCAGTGATGCGGGACATCTCTCCCGGGTGAGGGGTTAACACCGTGGGGGCTTTCCGACTTCGCAGCACGGAAAGATCTTCGCAAAGGGCGGTGATCCCATCCCCGTCCAGGATTAAAGGCTTTTCAATGGCTGCGGCCAGCGCGCAGGCCAATTGTCGGGTTTCCTTTTCCAATGAAATACCCGGTCCCAAAATGACGACATCCACTTGTTCAGCCATCCGAAGCAGATCGGATTCATTGGCCCGGGCGATATTGCCCGTTGATGTCTCCTGCTGAGGCATAAAGACAATTTCTCTCCCCTTATCGGCAATGGCAGAAAGTATGCCGGACGGGCAGGCCAGACGACTGTAGCCCCCGCCGGCCTTTAAAAAGGAGTGGGCGGCAAAATATGGGGCACCATAATACCCGGATGCACCCGCGATAAACAACGCATCTCCAAAAGAGCCCTTGTGACCGGTCACGTCCCGGGGTGGCAAGGGGATAGCGTCGTTGATCGCCACCTTCATATCATCGGTTGCATACATCTCCGGGGGAAAAGAGATGTGGGTAACAAACAGCCGCCCGCCCAGCTCAAACCCCGGATAGAGCAAGTTGCCATATTTGGGAAGACCGAAAGTGACGGTCGCGTCCGCATTTACGGCAACCCCCATGACTTGGCCGGTATCACCGTGGACCCCCGATGGGATATCGACACTGATCACCGGACAGCCAGAACTGTTAATTATACGAATCACACCCGCATATTTTCCGCCGACCTCCCGGGCCAGACCCGTGCCGAAGATCGCATCCACCACGGCATCACAATTCGTTATCCCGGATGCGACCTCGCTTACCGATTCAAGCGGCTGAATCTCAATCGGCATTCGGTTGATGATCTCCCAGTTCAGTTTCGCCGCCCCACGATACTTTTCCGGGTTTCCCATCAAAACCACCCTGACCAAGCCACCGCCGGCATGAATCTTCCGGGCCACCACGAACCCATCGCCACCATTGTTTCCCGCTCCGCTGAATACCATAAAGCGTTTTTTGCGGACACCGATACGCTCCCGGATGACTTCGAATACTGCCAGTCCGGCATTTTCCATCAGCAATTCGTCTACGATGCTATAGGTTTCAATGGCGGTTTGATCCAATCTTCGCATCCGGGATACGCTGCTGACTTTCATAGGGCTCCTTTTTTATTCCTGAATCTCCATATAAGGCTTGATATCCAAAATAGGGGTGCCATCGATCATGTCCAATCCCTTGACCTGGATGTGGTGACCACGGACCCCGAGGACTTCCAAGACCGACATCCCGATGGGATTGGGGCGTCGGGGCGAACAGGTGCTGAATACACCAAAAGACCGGTTACGGTGCGGCGGGGTTTGCTTTATCAGTTCCGCGGTAAAGGCGGGACTTTGGTGGAAACAGAATAGCACCACGATCCGCTCTCCGGACTGAATATCCACAAGGCCCTTTGCATACTGCTTTTCGATTTCCAGAACACCCTCCACGTCGGACATCCGACAATGCCGAGGTACCGTCTTCGCTTGAGTTCGAACCACACCGATCGGTGTAATTGTTATCCGCATGGCTGTTTGTCTCCTTTAGCGATATTTGAGCCTGGCCACCGCCTCAATATGCCAGGTGTGGGGAAACATATCCACCGGCTGAACTTCTTTCACTTCGTACTGCGCCTGCATCAGGCCAAGGTCCCTGGCCAGGGTAGCGGGGTTGCAGGAAACATAGACCACTCGTTCCGGGGCCAGAGTCAGCACTTGTTTGACGACGTCCTTGTGCATGCCGGCCCGGGGTGGATCGATGATCATGAGGTCCGGTGATAACTCCATTCCCGGGAGTTTGTCCCGGATATCCCCGCGAATGAACCGGCAGTTATCGATCCCGTTTAAGTGACTGTTCGTTTCGGCATCAGTGACGGCCGACTCGCTGATTTCAAAGCCGGTTACCGATCTGGCCTGAGTCGCCAGAGTCAGGGCGATACTTCCGGTACCGCAATACAAGTCCACAACGGTTTCATCCCCGTCAAGCGCCGCAAATTTTTCCACGATCCGGTACAGGGTAGCGGCACCCCGAGTATTGGTTTGAAAAAACGAGTTGGCGGAAATATAAAACGTCCGTTCACCGATACGGTCGGTAATCATCGAATCGCCGCCCAGGACGATTTCGTATTCACCTTGGGCAATGCCCGCTTTGCGAGTATTGACGTTATTTACGACCGAGGTCACCTGGGGGTAATCGGCCAGAAGTGCATCCGCCAGGGGCTGCACCGCCGTCCGATTTTCGGCGGAGGTAACGATGTTCACCATCCATTGATCTTTATCCACGGAGTGTCTCAGCATTAAAAACCGCCAGAAACCCTTATGGCTTCGCAAGCCGTAGGCGGGATGATCGGAATTTTTCATAAAATCGCGGGCCGTACCCAGTATCCGGTTCCCCAGGTCCGGCATCAGGAGACAGGCATCGATATCCAGCACCTTGTAAAAAGTACCCGGTACGTGCAGCCCCAGGGCAAAACCGTTATCGGCCCGGTCCATGGTCATTTCCTCCGGCAGTAGCCAGCGTCGATCCGAGCATGAAAACTCCATCTTATTTCGATAGCCGAATATCTTTTCCGACGGGATGACCGGATGGACCGGAATATGCTCAAGAGATCCGATATGTGCGAGGGAGTCGACCACGTGACGTTGTTTGTAGACAAGTTGTTGATCGTAATCCAGAAACTGGCTCTTGCATCCTCCGCACCAGCCGCTGTAAGGGCATGGGGGTGTTACCCGGTCCACCGATGGTGCCAGCAGATCCACCACCCGGGCCTCGGCGTAGTTCTTTCGCTTTCTGAATACACGCGCCCTGACTCGATCTCCGGGCACGGCCGGATCCACAAACACCACCATTTCATCTATCCGGACCAGTCCCCGTCCACCGAAAGCCAGATCGGTGATAGTGGCTTCAAGGGTTTCGCCTTTTTTGATCGTCATCCTTCCACCTGATCTTGATCATTTATATAAACAATGGCAAGATGCCACCGGATGCAACAGCGATTTCCACGAATCATTTCTTAACCCATCTTCAACGAATCGGCAAGGAGCCCAAATCGTTTACATTTGGAGACCTTTGAAAAATGACCACCGCCACTTCCCAAGCGACGATCACTCAAATCGATTTCATGGCCGATGAATTCCGGTTGATGGGAACACTTTATCGACCATCCATGCGCACGAACCGAAGCGTGATCGGTTGTCATGGATTGCTCAGTGACCGTACATCCCCCAAACAAATGGATCTGGCCCGGAGATGTACCGCTATGGGTATTGCTTATCTTGCTTTCGACCATCGCGGATGCGGACAAAGCGATGGGAATTTCGAGAAGGTTACGACCCTGGCAGCCCGGAGCCGGGACCTGCTGGCCGCCGTAGCATTCATTCAGACCGAAACAAATCTGGGCCCCCGTCTCGGATTATTCGGCAGCAGCATGGGCGGGGCCGTCTGCCTGGCAACGGCCGGACGAATCAAACCCAGGGCAATCGTGACCGTAGCGGCGCCCATTAAAAGCGCTTCCATAATCCCAACCAGACAAAACACTGAAGATACCGGAAATTTTCCGCCATCGTTTTACCAAAAAAAGCTTCGGTTCGATATCACCGACAATGTATCCGTCGTCGATAATCTCCTTTTATTTCATGGGGACGCCGACGAGACCGTTCCTGTTTCCCATGGCCGCGAAATCTTCTCCCTTGCCGCTGAACCGAAAAAAATGATCATCCAAAGGAACGGCGACCATCGCATGAGCAATCCGGCTCACCAGAGAGAGTTTATCCAGGAAACAGTCGATTGGTATCAAAACCGGATGGCATTATAATTGCATTGATTTTATATCAATAACATATTATTAAAATTTCACGGGATTTTTTCCGACAGGTAGCTTACGGGATCTGTGGCATGCTTGGGCAAAAAGCAAACAGCAAAACACTTAAAAAGGCAATTTTAGAGGAAATTCGGGAAGATAATCTTCGCCTGGTTGACCCGCGGCGTCCCTTTTTAAATACGGCGACCAGGTCCACACGGACGAAACCGAACACCCCGGGCCGATTCATTGGATTGGCGCTGGCCCTTGTGGCCGGACTGTCTATCTTTTTTCTCTTTTCCCGTCCTGAGCTACCCCTGACAACATCCAGGCTCCACTCGGATATCGATACCTCACAACAACTGGCTCAAAACGCCTCGCTGCCACTTTCAGATTCACTATCAACGGATGCGGTGCCGTCCAAAGAGCCACTGGTCGATCATTCCAAGGTCACAATAAAGAATAACCAGACGATGGACCCGGTGCCGCCGATCGATAATTATCAGACCACAATAAATGACATGGTAACAGATCCTACGCCGGCCTATTCGGTTGACGCCGGGGACTACGATATACTGATCAACAATAACGATGTGCGTCTGACCACTCTGTTCGGTCTGGGTGTTCGAACCATTGTCATCGACCCCGGTCACGGCGGTAAAGATCCGGGAGCCATCGGTGCCCAGGGGACCATGGAAAAAGAGGTTACTCTGGATGTGGCCCACCGTTTGAAAAATCGTCTGGAAGAGAAATCGGCGTTTAATATTTACCTGACCCGGGAAACGGATGAGACCATGTCCCTATCCGATCGGGTTAAATTTACGAATGCCGTCGATGCGGATCTATTCATCTCTATCCATGTCAATTCTATTCCGGAAGCCAGTATCAACACCATCGAGACTTACTACTTCGGCCCCCCCTCCGATGAAGAAACATTGCGGCTGGCCAAACGAGAGAATGCCGATTCAATGTATTCTTCCGCTGAATTCAAAAAGTTGATTCAAAAAATCGGCAACACCATCAAACAACAGGAATCCATTGCCCTGGCCACCAAAATCCAGCGCAGTCTCTTTGCTAATATCAAGAAATATGATAAGGACGTGCACAACTGGGGCGTAAAAGTCGCACCTTTTATGGTGTTGCTGGATGTTGAAGCCCCGGCAGTGTTATCCGAGATTTCATGTATTTCCGAACCGGAGGAAGAAAAAAAACTCAATACGGCTGATTATCGGGAAAAAATTGCGTCATTTATTGAAAAGGGAATAATTGCTTATCTGACCCCAAAACAGGTGCAGGCACAAAGAGGAGATAAAGATGAGTTCAAAAAAAACGGTTAAGAATAATCTGATTGTGGGTGTTGACCTAGGCACTTCCAGAAGTGCTATCTCCGCGAATACCCGAAAAAAAAGATGGGTGGACAGTTATGTGGGTTGGCCCAAGGATTTTATCGCTAGAAAAGTAGTGGGAAAATCGGTTCTCTTTGGCGAAGAAGCCTTGGCAAACCGCCTGTCCCTGGTACTATCCCGCCCTTTGGCCCATGGTGTGATCAAGGAAGGCATCAAACGGGATGAGGAGGCCGTTCGGGCTCTATTTAACCACCTTGTCGGGCTTGTTAAAGCCAAGAAAAATACCGCTGTCAGAGCTGTGGTTGGTGTACCGGCCGAATCTCTCAAGGCAAACAAGATCGCTATTAAGAGTGCTTTTTCAGAATATACCGAATCCTTGATGGTTGTCTCCGAACCGTTTGCCGTGGCCTATGGACTGGAGGCCCTGAATAATGCCATGATCATCGATATCGGGGCCGGCACCATTGATTTTTGCATCATGCACGGCACGGTCCCGACGGATGAGGATCAACGCACGATTTTAACCGCCGGGGATTATATCGATGAACAGCTGTTCAACGCCTTGAAAGCGCGTTATCCTAATGCTGATTTCAACATGGAAATGGTCTGTCAGTTCAAGGAAAAATTCAGCTTCGTGGGTCAGCCGGAAGAACCGGTTGAAGTCGATCTACCGGTTGCAGCGAAATTGACCACGCATAACATTACCGAGGAAGTCAAAAATGCCTGCGAGAGCATTCTACCGGCCATTATCGAAACCACCCAGGAGCTCATCGCCAATTTTGACCCTCAATTCCAGAATAAGATCCGAAACAATATTATCCTCGCCGGAGGCGGCAGCCAAATCAAGGGAATCTGTTCTTTCATGCAGAAAACATTAGGTGAGGATGGTCCCGCCGGTGTCCAGAGAGTGAAAGACCCGCTATTTGCCGGAGCCGACGGCGCACTTGCCCTGGCAAAGGATATGCCGGAATCGTACTGGTCCGAAGAATAAGTCGGGTCATGTCAAAATCAATCTTTTTAAAAGCCACTATACCGGTGAGAATTAATCATGGGTAAATCGATGAATGATGCCGATCGATTCTGGTTGTGCATGGATCAGCCGACCAACTTAATGAACATTGTCGGCCTGATGGAATTCGAGGCACCGATCGAATTCGAACGCCTGCGGGCCACCATCGAGATCCGGCTCCTCGGGGTCCTGGATCGTTTTCGCCGACGAGTGATACGGCCGGTATCGGGTCTGGGAGCCTACGTTTGGTCAAAGGATCAGGCGTTCGATATCCGGGCACATCTACATCGCCTGGCCCTGCCTTCACCCGGCGGGAAAGCTGAACTGAATGAAATCATCAGCGATCTTGCCGCCACACCGCTGGACATGAACAAACCACCCTGGCAGGTCCATCTCATTGAAAATTACGGCGATGGTTGCGTGGTATTGTTTCGCATCCATCATTGCATCGCCGACGGGATCTCCCTGATTCATGTACTGCTTTCCCTGGCGGATAAATCGCTGGACGCTCCCTGGCCGTCCGGCCAGCAACCGCCCGAGGGCAAAAAGCCGCTGGTGCTGAAATCGCTGATTCCTTTTGATGCAATCCTTACGCGCGTCCGACGCGCCCGAAAACAGACACGCAGACTCGGCCAACTGCTATTTGAAGAAGCCGCCGAATCGATCACGAATCCGATGCATCTGATTGAACAGGTGCGAACCGCGGGCGGCATCGCCTCGGACACGGCGGCGGTGATTGGACGGTTGGCCACCCTGCCCGCTGATCCCAGATCTCCCTTTAAAGGTCCCATGGGGGTGCACAAATCGATGGTCTGGACAGAGCCCATGCCCCTGACCCAAATAAAGACAGTGGGACAGGCCATTACGACCTCAACCCTGAACGACGTTCTCATCGCCACGGTAACCGGGGCCATGCGCCGATATTTAAGATCCAAAAAAATGCGTGTCAACACTCTGGATCTGAAGGTGACGGTACCTGTCAACATTCGCAAACCCGGGACTGAACTCGAACTGGGCAACCACTTCAGCCTGGTCTTTTTATCCCTTCCCGTTTATATCAAAGACCCGGTTCTGCGATTAAGGGAAATCAAGCGTCGCATGGACAGGCTTAAAAAAGGACCCGATGCCTATGTCGGATACGGTTTTCTCAGCGCCCTGGGCAAACTGCCTTCCGATGTGGCCAGGCGAATGGCCCTTTTGTTTGCCAACAAGGCATCCGGTGTGCTGACCAATGTCCCCGGCCCCCGTCATCCCCTTTATTTCTCAGGCCGGAAGATCCACAATCTGATGTTCTGGGTGCCCCGCTCGGGACAGACGGGTCTCGGCATCAGTATTCTAAGCTATGACGGAAAAGTGACGGTCGGCGTTGCCTCTGATTCGAACCGGATGCCGGATCCGGAAAAGCTTCTGGAAGGGTTCGAGGATGAATTCAACGAGATGCTGGCATTGGTTCAATCGGGCAAAATTGACGAATCCCCATTGGTTCTTCACGACCGGTTTGAAGAAAATCGCTGTCAGGGAATCACCCGTGCCGGTAAACGATGCAAACGGCGGTCAGCGCCAGGATCCAGATATTGCACCACCCATCAGCCGAAGGACTGATTTTTTCCCAATACCCATTGAATGAACCCTTAGGGTTCGCTCAGAAATAAATTCACGTTTTTAGGCGTTGAGGCGCCCGACTGGCAAGGCACGAAAGCTAAGGAATATCAGGATATTCCGTGCTTT
>Ga0209013_10003636_pt1 | contig 13652 bp, 13 predicted proteins | sample Cruoilmetagenom2_FD_187291 | JGI IMG/M metagenome (GOLD analysis project Ga0209013, IMG submission 187291) | Oil polluted marine microbial communities from Coal Oil Point, Santa Barbara, California, USA - Sample 2 (SPAdes) (version 2) | ecosystem: Environmental > Aquatic > Marine > Oil seeps ... | reverse complement strand
GTCAATGTAATAGGAGCGGGTTTAGCTGGAAGTGAAGCTGCTTGGCAAATAGCCAAAAGAGGAGTTCGTGTTCGTTTATACGAAATGCGTCCTGTTAAACAAACGGCTGCTCATCATACAGATAAATTTGCAGAATTAGTTTGTTCAAATTCATTGCGTGCAAACACATTAACGAATGCTGTAGGTGTTATCAAAGAAGAAATGCGAATGTTAGACTCGGTTATTATCGCAGCTGCTGACCAGTGTTCGGTTCCAGCCGGAGGTGCTCTTGCTGTTGATCGACATGAATTTGCTGCATTTGTAACTGAAAAAGTGAAAAACCATCCACTCGTTGATGTTATAAATGAAGAAGTGACTGAAATCCCTGAAGGTATTACGATTATTGCAACAGGTCCACTTACATCTCCTGCTCTAGCTGAGCAAATTCAAAAAATCACAAGTGAAGATTATTTATATTTCTATGATGCTGCAGCTCCTATTGTGGAAAAGGACAGTATCGATATGAATAAAGTCTATTTAAAATCACGATATGACAAAGGGGAAGCGGCCTACTTAAACTGTCCGATGACGGAAGAAGAATTTGATCGTTTTTACGAAGCATTAATTTCTGCAGAAGTTGTTCCGTTAAAAGAATTTGAAAAAGAGATATATTTTGAAGGGTGCATGCCTTTTGAAGTCATGGCTGAAAGAGGTAAAAAAACATTACTTTTTGGCCCAATGAAGCCAGTTGGACTTGAAGATCCCAAAACAGGAAAAATTCCATATGCAGTCGTTCAGCTGCGGCAAGATGATGCAGCGGGGACTTTATATAATATTGTTGGATTTCAGACACATTTAAAATGGGGGCCTCAGAAAGAAGTATTAAAGTTAATTCCGGGGTTAGAAAACGTTGAAATCGTTCGTTACGGTGTTATGCACCGCAACACTTTTATCAATTCTCCTCGTGTTTTAAAACCTACTTATCAACTTCAAAGTAATGACCAACTTTTCTTTGCTGGGCAAATGACAGGAGTGGAAGGGTACGTAGAATCTGCTGGAAGTGGCTTGATAGCAGGCATTAATGCTGCTAAGCTAGCTTTAGGGCAAGATGTTGTTACCGTTCCGCATGAAACTGCTCTAGGAAGCATGGCAAGGTATATTACAGAAGCAGACCCAAAAAATTTCCAACCAATGAATGTAAACTTTGGCTTATTCCCACCTCTTTCAAGAAGATATAAATCAAAAGAAGAACGTGGCTCAAAACAAGCTGAACGAGCACTAGCAACAATTCAAAATTTTATGAATTTAGTTTCAATTTAATTGCGAAAAGCCTCTAAGTATTGTTATAATTTAGAGGCTTTTTCTTTATGTTAAAACCATTAGATACTTTGCCACCTACATATTGGAATATGAAGGAACTACTTTAAGCGATGTATGTAAGTCTTCCAAAAGACGAAATGCTAGTTCGATGTTTTTACATTTCTATAGAGGTGAAGAAACGATGACTCCAGCTGAAGCATTAAATCAATTTATGAGTTATATCCAATTAGAAAAAAATTATTCTGCACATACTGTTAGAGAATACGAATCAGATATTCTCGATTTCTTCAGATTCATTGAATCAGAAGGTGTAACTAATTTGGATCAAGTCGAGTATATTCATGCCAGATTGTATGTGACTAAATTATATGATAAGCAACTATCTAGAACATCTATTTCGAGAAAAATCTCATCAATAAGGTCATTTTATAAATTTGGTAATCGTGAATTCGGATTAAAAGAAGATGCATTTCGCTCCCTATATCATCCAAAAAAAGAGGAACGTCTTCCTCATTTTTTTTATGAAAAAGAGTTAGATGTATTATTTACTGCTACAGAGGGCGAAGATCATATGTCTATTCGGAATCGGGCTATATTGGAACTACTGTATGCAACAGGGATTCGAGTGAGTGAACTGACTTCCCTTGAAGAAACAGATGTTGATTATCGATTGGGTATTTTAAGAGTGATGGGAAAAGGACGGAAAGAACGATATGTTCCTTTCGGGCAATTTGCTCAAGATGCTCTGGAACACTACCTAGATGTGGTGCGTCCTAAGCTTATGAAGCAGAAGAAACATACTACCGTGTTCACCAATATGAGGGGTGAACCTTTAACCCCTAGAGGCGTTCGTTACTTATTGAATGAATTGGTTAAAAAAGCATCCATTCATACCAAAATCTATCCCCATATGCTCCGACATACATTTGCAACTCATTTACTGAATAATGGAGCGGATTTACGAACAGTCCAAGAATTACTTGGTCATGCACATTTATCTTCAACACAGGTATATACACATGTTACAAAGGAACACTTAAGAAAAACTTATATGAATGCACATCCTCGTGCATAACTAATCGTGAGGTGAACCACATGGGCGAAATACATGCAACGACTATATTTGCAATTCAACATGCAGGGAAATCTGCGATGTCTGGCGACGGACAAGTAACCTTAGGTAACCAAGTTGTCATGAAACACACTGCTAAAAAGGTGAGGCGTCTATATAATGGTCAAGTCCTCGCTGGTTTTGCGGGTTCTGTTGCAGATGCTTTCACTTTATTTGAAATGTTTGAAGTTAAATTAATGGAGTATGATGGGAATTTACAACGTGCTTCAGTAGAGTTGGCGAAGCAGTGGCGAGGCGACAAAATGCTAAGACGTTTAGAAGCCATGTTACTAGTCATGAATAAAGAAACGCTATTACTGGTTTCTGGCACTGGTGAAGTCATCGAACCCGATGACGGCATATTAGCCATTGGTTCTGGTGGGAATTTTGCTTTAGCTGCAGGTAGAGCGTTAAAACAATATTCAGGAGAAAACATGACGGCAGAACAAATTGCAAAAGCCGCATTAACAACCGCAGCCGATATTTGTGTATTTACAAATCATCAAATTATCGTGGAGGCGTTGAATGAATGAGTAAACAACTTACACCAAAACAAATTACCGAGCATTTAGATCGATACATTGTAGGTCAACAGGATGCAAAGAAATCTGTTGCAGTTGCTCTTCGTAACCGTTACAGAAGAAGTTTGTTATCTGATGAAATGAAAAACGAAGTCATTCCGAAAAACATCTTAATGATTGGTCCAACAGGTGTTGGTAAGACCGAAATAGCTAGAAGAATCGCTAAGCTAACTAATGCTCCGTTCATTAAGGTAGAGGCCACCAAGTTTACAGAAGTAGGATACGTTGGTAGAGATGTTGAATCTATGGTCAGAGACTTAGCCGAAACCTCCGTCCGTATTGTAAAAGAAGAAATGATGGAGAAAGTAAAAGAACAAGCAGAAAGACTTGCAAATGATGCGATTGTTAAACTACTTGTTCCTTCATTAAAGAAAAAACAACAGGGGCAAAACCCATTTGAAATGTTATTTGGCGGGCAAAACGCGGAACAAGAAGAATCAACAAGTGATGACACGGAAGTCCGATTAAAACGCTCTCAAATTGCAGAAGACTTAAGAGATGGTAAATTGGAAGAGGAATGGGTAACTGTTGAAGTAACGGAACAATCCCCTTCTTTATTTGACGCGTTCCAAGGGTCTGGTATGGAAAACATGGGCCAAAATATGCAAGATGCATTTTCTAATCTAATGCCGAAGAAAAAGAAAAAACGTCGGGTGAAAGTAAAAGATGCACGACGTGTCTTAACAGTAGAAGAAGCAAATAAGTTAATTGATAATGATGAAGTTACACAAAATGCTGTGAATCGTGCTGAACAATCGGGAATTATCTTTATTGATGAAATAGACAAAATTGCAAGTAAAGGTGGAACTGGTTCTTCCGCAGATGTTTCTCGTGAAGGTGTGCAACGAGATATCTTACCGATTGTCGAAGGTTCAACTGTTCAAACAAAATTTGGCCCGGTAAGAACAGATTATATGTTATTTATAGCAGCAGGTGCTTTTCATACTGCGAAACCTTCAGACTTAATTCCAGAACTACAAGGTCGGTTCCCAGTAAGAGTTGAACTGGAGAAATTGACAAAACAAGATTTTATTCGAATTTTAAAAGAGCCTGATCATTCATTAATTCGACAATACAAGGCCTTACTGGAGACTGAAGGAGTAACAATTGAATTTACCGAAGCGTCAATAGATCGCATTGCTGAAATTGCGACTGAGGTAAATTCAGAAACAGATAATATCGGTGCACGTCGTCTACACACCATTTTGGAAAAGCTTCTAGAAGAACTTTCATTTGAAGCCTCAGAAATTTCACCGGCACATATCGACATTACACCCGCATATGTAGACCAAAAACTAGGAAATATCTTAAAGAACAAAGATTTGTCACAATTTATATTGTGATGTAAGATATATCTATTCCATAAACGATTTAAAACCTTTAGAATATTGAATAAAATAGCAGCAGTAAAATACAGGAGGACGAAAAAATGAATTTATTAGCAAAAACAAGAAAGATTAACTCGATGCTTCAAGCATCAGCAGGGAAACCTGTTAACTTCAAAGAAATGTCTTCGACTTTAAGTAATGTAATTGAATGTAACGTGTTTATCGTTAGTCGCAAAGGAAAATTACTTGGTCATGATATCAATCAACAAATCGAAAATGAACGTATGATCAAAATGATGGAAGAACGACAATTCCCTGAAGAATACACAAAGAATTTGTTTAACGTAAATGAAACATCTTCTAACTTAGATGTTTATAGTGCTCACACGGTATTCCCAGTGGAAAATCGTGAACTATTCAAAGATGGTTTGACTACGATCGTTCCAATTATCGGTGGCGGAGAACGTTTAGGAACACTTATTCTTGGTCGTTTAAAAGACGAGTTCCATGATGACGATTTAATTCTTGGTGAATATGGTGCAACTGTAGTTGGTATGGAAATCCTTCGTGAAAAGTCAGAGCAGATTGAAGTACAAGCCCGTACAAAAGCAGTCGTTCAAATGGCGATAAATTCATTATCTTACAGTGAACTAGAAGCAATTGAACACATCTTTGAAGAACTTAATGGTAATGAGGGCTTACTAGTTGCTTCTAAAATTGCAGATCGTGTAGGCATTACTCGTTCAGTTATCGTAAATGCTCTTCGCAAACTTGAAAGTGCTGGCGTTATTGAATCCCGTTCTTTAGGAATGAAAGGAACTTATATTAAAGTATTAAACGATAAGTTCTTGCATGAACTTGCTCAATTAAAATTAAAATAGGCTTTTAAGAAACTTACCACAGGGATTTACTCTCTGTGGTTTTTTTGTTTAAAATATAATTTTGATTTACTGAATTCCGACATTTTACTTCAAAATTCGACAAATAGGAGATGAGAATGACGAGTATTGTGGAAAATGTTTAAATAAAACGAAAAAACAGTCATTATGTACTATTAAATAATCCGAATTTTAATAGACACTATATTACATATTCTTTACAATGATATAGAAAGTGTTATTTAAACGTAATCTTTTAGGAAATCATTGGGGTGATATTTTGAGTTTATTTGGTGGAACAATCCAGAACTTAGAAAATGGACTAGCATATGCGAGTGTGAAACAAAAAACAATTGCACAAAACATTGCAAATGTCGACACTCCGAATTATAAGTCGAAAGATGTTAGTTTTGAACAGATTTTTTCTGAAGCAAAACGTTCATCGATGACAGCATACCGGACTGATAACAAGCATTTTGATTTTCAGATGCGTGATTATTCGCCGGGTGTTTTTAGTTATACGAATATGCGCTATCGACAAAATGGAAATGGCGTTGACATGGACAAAGAACAAGCAAATCTAGCAACTAATCAAATATACTATAATGCACTAATTGATCGAGTAAGTGGCAAGTTAAATTCACTGCAAACCGTTATAAAAGGAGGTTAATAACCATGAGTATCTTCCATAGTATGAACACAACGGCTTCCGCCCTTACATCACAACGTTTAAGAATGGATGTCATTTCATCCAATATGGCGAATGTCGATACAACGCGAGGACGATTAGTCAATGGCGAATGGGAACCTTATCGACGAAAGTCAGTTACCATGAGACCACTGGAAGGCCAGTTTTCTTCATTTTTAAATATAGCCATTGGTCATTCTTCAAAAAACCATGTTGGAAATGGTGTGAAAGTTTCTAGTATTAATGAAGATAGAGAAACTCCTTTCAAACTTGTGTTTGATCCATCACATCCAGATGCAGATGAAAACGGTTATGTAGAAATGCCGAACGTAGATCCACTTAGAGAAATGGTTGATTTAATCTCTGCTACCAGATCGTATGAAGCAAACGTTACGGTGTTTAATGCAAATAAAGCGATGTTAACGAAAGCATTAGAAATCGGGAAATAATGTTCTCTGAAAGGAAGTAAAAAATGCCAATCCAACCCTTATCTTTACTAACTCCGGTTCAACAACCGATACCTAATATCATGCAAAAATCAACTCCTTATGAAGCGCAACAACAATTTGGCGCAATGTTAAAAGACGCGATCTCAAATGTAAATGATCAACAAAAAGTATCTGACACGATGACGAATAAATTAATCCGTGGTGAACAAGTCGAACTCCATGAAGTGATGATTGCTTCTCAAAAAGCGAGTATTACACTAAGTGCCACAATGGAAGTTCGTAACAAGGTGATTGAAGCGTATCAAGAAATTATGCGTATGAGCGTGTAATTTAATTCTTATGTGACATGACACCAGTACCGGGGGATTAAAATGAATGAACGAATAACGAAATTTAAAAATGATGTTACCCTTTTTTGGGGAAGTCGAACGAAAGCTCAAAAGGGTACTTTTATTGGAACAATCGTAGGAGTAATCATACTAGCTGCAATTGTTACGTTTTTTGCAACCCGCACGAATTTTGTTCCCCTGTTTAAAGATGTTTCCACTGCCGAAATCGGTCGTATTAAAGAAACATTAGATGCGCAAGGAGTTCCCAACCAGATTGCTCCAGGCGGAACGACAATCTTGGTTCCCTCTGAGCAAGTAGATTCCTTACTAGTTCAATTAGCGGCTGAAGGATTCCCGCAGTCAGGGACAATTGATTATTCCTTCTTTTCACAAAATGCCGGTTTCGGGATGACCGATAATGAATTTAATGTGTTAAAACTAGCATCAACCCAAACTGAACTTTCCAATTTAATGAAAAGTATTCGTGGCGTAAAAGACGCTAAGGTGATGATTACATTACCTGAACAAGGCGTATTTCTTACTCAGCAAGCGCAAGCTGCGAGTGCTTCGATTGTATTAAATACAGAGCCCGGATACCAATTCACTGAACCGCAAATTTTAGCTATGTACAATTTAGTTTCAAAGAGTGTTCCAAACTTATCGACTGAAAATATTGTGATTACGAACCAATACTTTGAGTATTTCGATTTAAACAAACAGGAAACAGCTGGAACATCCGTTATGGATCAAATGGCTTTAAAGAAAACCATTGAACGCGATTTACAACGACAAGTCCAAACGATGCTTGGAACTTTAATGGGACAAGATAAAGTTATAGTTTCTGTAACAACAGATATCGATTTTCAAAAAGAGAATCGGGAAGAAAACTTAGTAGAGCCAGTAGATAAGGAAAATATGGAAGGCATTCAAATTAGTGCTCAACGTATTTCAGAGACATTCACGGGTAACTCACCTCTTGAAGGAGGTACTCCTGAAGGGGAAGATCCAACTGATAACTTTACGAACTACGTAGAAGGATCCGTGGGAAGTGGAGATTATGAGAAAATTGAGGAAACTATAAATAATGAAGTGAATCGAATTCGCAAAGAAATTGTGGAAAGTCCTTATAAAATTCGAGATATTGGACTTCAAGTTATGGTAGAACCACCTAACCCAGAGGATTTAGAATCATTACCTGATGGCGTTGAGCAAGACATTGAACAAATCTTAGCGACGATTGTTAGAACGACAATTGATAAAGATTCCGTAGGCCAGTTAACTGAAGAACAGGTAAATGAAAAAATAGTTGTCTCAGTTCAACCTTTTAATGGGAAGTCAGTTGATATCGCAAGTAGTGAGCCAATAATTCCGTGGTGGGTGTTTGTAGTAGGTGGTATTTTACTAGCTGTTATTCTTCTTCTAGTATTCTTTATTTTCCGCTCTAGAAAAACGACACAGGACGATCTGGTTATGCTTGAAGAACAAAGAGAAGAATTCAATGTTTCTGACATTAATTCAGAAAAAGAAACGGAAGCTACATTACGTCGTAAGCAGTTAGAAAAAATGGCGAAAGATAAGCCGGATGATTTTGCTAAGCTACTTCGTACTTGGATTGCTGAAGATTAATAGGGGGTTCGGCTGTGTCCAGGAAAGAAAAAGATTTATCAGGTAAACAAAAAGCAGCGCTCCTGTTAATATCACTTGGCCCTGAAGTGTCTGCTGCAATTTATAAGCACTTAAATGAAGATGAAATCGAGCGTTTAACGCTAGAAATTTCCGGCGTAAAAAAAGTGGAACCGGGAATTAAAGAAGAAATCATAGAAGAATTCCATACAATCGCCTTAGCTCAAGATTACATTTCACAGGGCGGGATTGGGTATGCCAAAACGGTTCTTGAAAAAGCTCTTGGGTTGGAACATGCACAATCCATCATAAATCGGTTAACCTCATCCTTACAAGTTCGACCTTTTGATTTTGCTAGAAGAGCAGATCCATCACAAATCTTTAATTTCATTCAAAATGAACATCCGCAAACAATTGCACTTATCCTTTCTTATTTAGAAGCACAACAAGCAGGAACAATTCTTTCGTCATTACCACAAGAAGTACAAGCTGATATTGCGAAAAGGATTGCGACAATGGATTCTACTTCACCTGAAGTAATCAGCGAAATAGAATCCGTTCTTGAAAGGAAGTTATCATCCACAATTACACAAGATTATACGGAAACGGGTGGAATTGATGCAGTCGTTGAAGTGTTAAATGGGGTTGACAGACAAACTGAGAAAACGATTTTAGATGCACTAGAAATTCAAGATCCAGAGCTTGCTGAAGAAATCAAAAAACGCATGTTTGTATTCGAAGATATTGTTACACTTGATAACCGTTCGATTCAACGAGTGGTCCGTGACTGTGAAAATGAGGATTTATTATTGTCTATGAAGGTATCAAGTGAAGAAGTAAAAGATATTATTTTCCGTAATATGTCTCAGCGTATGGCTGAAACGTTTAAAGAGGAAATGGAAATTATGGGACCTGTTCGACTTCGCGATGTAGAAGAAGCACAATCTCGTATCGTTGCTGTCATTCGTCGACTTGAAGATGCAGGTGAGATTATTATTGCGCGCGGTGGAGGAGATGACGTTATTGTCTAAAATTATTCGATCTTCATTTGCCAATGCGGATAATGAACCTTCAAAACCCATTCACATTAGAAATCTATCTTTTCAACATGAATCATCAAGTGAACATCAGTTATCCCTTGAGATGTTGCTTAGAGAACGTGATCGATTAATAGAAGATGCGATGCAACAAATTGATATGGAACGAACAGGTTTAATGGAGCAAAAACAACAAACCCAAGTATATATAGAGCAAGAACGTACGAAATGGGAAGAAGAAAAGCTCCATTTACATCACAAAGCCTATGAAGATGGTTTTCAACAAGGGTTTGAAGAAGGTCATTCAAAAGCTCAAAGTGACATGTCTGCAGCGGTTCAGCAAGCAAACGAAACCATGCAACATACACACGACAATGCAAAGAAATATTTAGATGAACAAGAAAGAGTTATTCTCGAGTTGTCATTAAGAACGGCTGAACGGATTTTAGGAAGTGTCCTTGAACAAGATGAAGAACACTATCTTTCACTTGTAAGAAGAGGGTTAAAAGAAGCGCGAGAAATGAAAGAAATCAAATTGTATGTCCCAACCGTTTACCATGCACTAGTTTCATCTAATCGAGATGAATTAGCATCCATTTTCCCTGTAGCTGTTCCATTCATGATCTTTGTGAATGAAGATTTAAATGCTACGGACTGTTACATAGAAACAAATCATGGACGAATCGTTGTAAGTATAGACGAGCAACTAAACCAATTGAGACTTAAACTTACGGAAATACTTGAAAGTCAGGAGTGACCACAATGCGAGCGATTGAATTATCAGAACACATCCCACAAATGTCGACGTTTAAAAAATATGGTCGCGTAAAACGTGTCGTTGGATTGATGATTGAGTCGCAAGGTCCCGAAAGCTCTATTGGGGATGTATGTTATATACATGTTCCTAGTTCTAGAGGTGGTATTTCCATCATGAAAGCAGAAGTTGTTGGTTTTCGTGATGAAATTGTTGTGTTGATGCCATACACGAGCATTCGTGAAATTTCGATTGGTTGTTTAGTAGAGGGAACCGGGAAACCGTTAGAAGTGAAAGTTGGTCCAGCATTAATAGGGAAAGTGTTAGATTCTATGGGTACTCCTATTGATGGTAGTTCGTTACCAAAAGGGTTGATTACGACGTGGACTGAACAAGATCCTCCGAACCCGTTAACTAGACCGCCAATCCATGAAAAACTAGAAGTTGGGGTAAAAGCTATTGATGGAATGCTAACAGTAGGGAATGGCCAACGTGTTGGTATTTTTGCGGGTTCAGGTGTAGGGAAAAGTACATTACTTGGCATGATTGCACGGAATACTAGTGCAGACCTTAACGTGATAGCGTTAATCGGTGAACGTGGTCGTGAAGTTCGAGAATTTATTGAACGAGACCTTGGTCCAGAAGGTCTTAGTAGATCCATAGTTATTGCTGCTACCTCTGATCAGCCTGCACTTATGCGGATTAAAGGAGCTTTTACAGCAACAGCAATTGCCGAATACTTCCGAGACCGTGGTTTAAACGTCATGTTAATGATGGACTCCGTTACACGTGTAGCCATGGCACAACGAGAAATTGGACTAGCAGTTGGGGAACCACCTGCTACTAGAGGTTACACACCGTCCGTTTTTTCCATATTGCCAAAACTACTTGAACGAACGGGGACGAATGAACATGGGTCGATAACAGCGTTTTATACGGTTTTAGTTGATGGTGATGACATGAACGAACCCATTGCCGATGCTGTGCGAGGGATATTAGACGGTCATATTGTGCTAGACCGGAATCTTGCAAATAAAGGGCAATATCCAGCAATTAACGTCTTAAAAAGTGTGAGTCGTTTAATGAATCATATTTCAGATTCAGACCATGTGAAAGCAGCTGAAAAGTTAAGAAATTTATATTATACCTACAACAAGTCAGAAGATCTGATAAATATTGGTGCATATAAACGTGGGACTTCTAAAGAGATTGATGAAGCGATTCAATATGAACCTTTAATAACAGCCTATTTAAAACAAGGTTACTTAGACAAAATCCACATGAATGAAAGTGTTGACCAAATCATCACATTAGCAAATGGGAGTGCAAGCAAATGACAGCTTATCATTATCGATTTGAAAATGTCTTGGTTGTTCGCGATCAAGAAAAGAGTGAGATGGAACTGGCTTTTAAGGAATCAGTAAGACACTTTGAAGATGTGGCTACAAAATTATATGACATGTTGAAGAAAAAAGAAGATGTTCTAGCAACTCAACACGAACGTATGACAACTGGTTTCTCAGTGAATGAAATACATCATTTTTCTCGCTTTATCAGTGGTTTAGAGAAATCGATTGCTGACATGCAACAAAAGGTTGTTCAAGCAAGATCGAAAATGAATTGGCATGAAGAAAAGCTCGTGGAGAAAACACTAGAAGTTCGCAAGTATGAAAAAATGAAAGAAAAAGATCTTACCGCATTTAAAACTGAGCAAGACCGCATTGAAATGAATCAACTGGATGAATTATCATCTCTTAAATATCGTTCGAAAGAAACTAGGTGAAAATATGGCAAAAGCAACAAAACAAACTGCAAAAAATGGTTCAATTTCTAATGAACCTAAAAATACAGGTTTCTTTCAAAAACTCTTTTACTTGTTTTTTATCCCTGTGTTATTTGCACTTGCTGTCATTCTCCTGATTTCTCAAATGACAAACATTAATGTTTTCGAAGAAATAAAAAATTTAACGACTAGTGAAGAAGATTCAGTAGGTCAAACAAAAGAAGAAGATGCCCTAATCTTTGAAGAGCGAGTTGTAACATTACAAGCTGAAATACAAGAAAAAGAGGCACAAGTAGTTCAACTGCAAAATCAATTAGATTCTTCAGTATCTGAAAAAGAAACACTACTGATTGAACAAGAAAGATTGCTTGAAGAAATTGAATTACTTCAACGTAAACAAGATAGTACAAAACGAGACTTTGATGAAATTGTTTCTACATTTGAACTTATGTCATCAAAATCAGCCGCACCTGTTATTACAAACATGAGTGATGCAGAGGCATTACGGATTTTAACTAATATGAAACCAGACACTTTAGCAAGCATTCTTGAAAAAATGTCACCTGAACAAGCTGCAAAGTATACGGAATTAATGTCGAAACAATGAGTGCTTATCTCATTGAGAGGAGGTGAAAAAATGAATGTAGTCGCAACACAGGTTTTGCCGAAACAAACGAATGAAGGAATAGCGGTAAAACGTGCAAATCCTTCAAATTCTATGACTAAGATAGCTGAAAACAAACAAGCATTTGGTAGCGTGTTTAATCAACTAACAACTCATCAAAAAGTATCAGAAACTACCGGACAGAAAACTGATGAGTCAATGAAATCGTTAGGTGAAGTTGTTTCACTATTGGAAACAGACTCATTAGAAGGGTTACTTAACTCATTGCAGTTAAATATTTCAATTTCTGAATTATCTAGCCCACTAACAATTGAAAAAGTAGCCGGTTTTCTTGAACTGGATGTAGAGGAATTGCAATCTACTATTGAGGATTTGCTTGGTGAAGAATTGAATTCAGATAATCTGTGGGAAATGCTTGGACAAATTGATCAACAAGCACCTGTATTCACAAAATCTATAATGGATTCTTTAGCAGGCGTTGGAAAAGTTACTCCTCAACAAGCTTCAGCCGTAATGCAACTATTGAAAGGCATTGAACTTGCTGCACCTAAAACAGATTTGGTATTAAAGCAAGAAGTTCAAGTGTTTAGTTTAAAAGAAATGTTATCTGCCATGTCTAGTCAAATGGAGAAAATGGTTTCTGAAGGTGGTCAGAAATCTAAGCCATTAATCATGATGCAGATCGCTCAGCCCATTTCCTTTAATAAGCTTACAGAAACTGCTACAGCTACTACCATTGTTACTGAAAATAAAACAATAGAATCAGGTTCAAATCAAGTAGTTGTCAATACGATACAAACTCAAGAGAATCAACAAGGTTTAACCGGACAAGTTGTCACTCAAGTGAAAACAGAAACCGTTACGATGACGGTACCTACACAAAAGCCTGCACAATCTGAAGCTTTAATGAAAGAATTTCAAACATTACTTAATCGCTCTCAGTTTGGACAAGCCGGCGGTACAACTAAGATGTTAATCAAGATGTATCCTGAGCATCTCGGCACAATTCGAGTAGAGTTAATTCAAAAAGATGGCATTATGACTGCTCGTTTACTTGCAAATACGGCACTTGGAAAAGAAATGTTAGATAGTCAACTACATCAACTTAAATCGGCTTTTGCCAATGCGAATGTCCAAGTTGATCGTATAGATGTTACTCAAGCTCTC
>Ga0209013_10003635_pt1 | contig 13653 bp, 16 predicted proteins | sample Cruoilmetagenom2_FD_187291 | JGI IMG/M metagenome (GOLD analysis project Ga0209013, IMG submission 187291) | Oil polluted marine microbial communities from Coal Oil Point, Santa Barbara, California, USA - Sample 2 (SPAdes) (version 2) | ecosystem: Environmental > Aquatic > Marine > Oil seeps ... | reverse complement strand
CAATAGATTTTCGCCTTAAAAAGGAGGGTGTCGGGTGCTCAAGTTAGTAGGCACGACGCTAAATGAGTTGATTGAGTTGCAGAAACAACTCTTGAACTATGCAGAACAAAAAAGAACGATCTTAATTGAACGCAAAATCGATGACTTGAATCGACTTGTAAAAGAAGAAGCGAAATTGGTGAAGCAGCTCGAACATCTGGAAAACGAGCGTGTGAAGCTGGTGGAAGATGTCATGCAAAACCATTCATCCCTTAGCTTTAGCCAATTCGTGGATCAGCTTCCAGATGAAAAGGTAAAACAAAATCTACAATTCCAATTGAAAACATTACAACAGTTCATGCTGGATCTACAGTCCGCAAATAGGGTCAATGAAACGATTCTGAAAGACTCGATGAGCTTTGTTCACCATATGATCGACCAGGTTACAAAATCAAAACAGCAGCATTTCAATTACCAGTCGCCATTGGACCAACAAAAATCACAAACAAGCAGCCGAGGGTTCTTCGATACAAAAGCTTGATTGAGGTAGAAGGAAGGGAAATTCATGGTTTCAACATTTCACGGGTTAGAGGTAGGCAAACGAGGATTAATGGTGGGTCAAGCGAGTATCGCAACAACAGGCCACAACATTGCCAATGCGAATACGAAGGGTTATTCACGCCAAACAGTGAATGGTACTGCTTCACCATCATTGGACGTTTGGATAAACAATGGAACCGGCCAACTAGGCACGGGGGTTTCACTGGAATCGATTACGCGTGTGAGAGACCGCTTCCTGGATCAGCAATACCGCGATCAAGCTAGCACATTGGGCGAATGGTCAGTCAAGCAAGGAACACTGGAACGACTTGAAGTGAGCATCAACGAACCGAGCGAAACCGGGCTTCAATCAGCAATGAACCAATTACGGGGAGCATGGCACGACTTGTCAAACGATCCGGATAGCGCTTCGGCGCGTGCGGTCATTAAAGAACGTGCAAATGAATTCGTAGAGACAGCTCAGTCCATGAATGACTCGATGGCCAATGTAAAAACGGACTTGGAAGCACAGAAGTTGGACAAAATTGACGAAGCGAACGGCATATTGAAACAAATTGCCGAGTTGAACAATAGCATCAACCGCAGCGGGACACAGTCGAATGACTTGCTGGACAAGCGTGATGTGCTGGTTGAAGAACTATCGAAAATCGTTGACGTGAACGTGAAAGAAACGAACGGAGTGTACGAGGTTACCTTGGCTTCGGAAGGACTTTCGTTTGTGACAGGATCGAACAACACTGAAATACAGATTGACGATGCTAGCAAAGTCAGTGGTGGCGAACTATCCGGGATCATTCAATCGATCGACATCGTGGATAAATACCAAAGCAAACTGGAAGACGTCGTCAACCAATTTGTAGCGGCCAACGAAATGCCGGCAGCAGCTGATGGTACTCCTGGAGCTAACCTGTTCAGCACAGATGGCACCATTGATTCGCTTAAAGTGAATCCTGATATTGAAGCAGATATCAAAAGAATCACTCAAATACCTGCTGATTTGGACAACAAGTATCAAGGTGTTAGTGGTAACTTCCAGGCAGTAGTCAGCGAACTTGGCGCACAAAGCCAAGGCGCAATTCGCTCGATTGCCAATCATGAAGCAGCACTTCTGGCAACAGACAGCCGACGCCAATCAGTGACAGGCGTTTCACTAGATGAAGAAATGGCGAATTTAATCAAATATCAACATGCATATAGTGCGGCAGCTCGAATGATATCAACCACCGATCAGATGCTTGATACCATCATCAACCGCATGGCCAATTAATAGGGGATAGGAGGTAAACAAGATGCGAGTTACACAACAAATGCTACATCAAAGTTCAGTGCGCCATATGAATCAGAACTTGGGCCGATTTGAAAAAATCAACAACCAAGTGTCATCAGGCAAACTGCTTCACAAACCTTCCGATGACCCGAATGGTGTAAGCAAGGCGATGAACCTGAAAAGTGCGATTGCCGCAAACGGGCAATATGAACGAAATACAAATGAAGCAAACTTATGGCTGGATGAAACAGACCAAACAATCAACTCGATGGTGAATGTCATGCAGCGTGTCCGCGAATTGTCGGTAAAAGCTGGTAACGAAACACTTACTGAGCCGGATCGAGCAGCAATCGCGGCCGAAGTTGTGGAATTGACTGAGCAAATGGAGCAATTCTCTAATGCCAAAGTAAACGGCAAGTACGAAATGTTCGGGACTGATTCACGGAAATTCACGATTGCAGATGGGATTGAAATCAAAGCAAGCGTGACTGCGGACCAGTTATTCGGAAATGCAACGGATGGAGAACTTTTTCAAACATTGAACAAACTTGCTGATGACATTCGTTCAGGTAATGAGATCCCGCTAGCTGAAGTCGACAAAGGAATGGACCGATTGCTGAACACTGCATCGGAAGTCGGCGCCCGACAAAATCGAGTGGAATCAATGGCAAACCGTATCCAAGACAGCACGTTGCAACTTAAAACAATGTTATCAAAAGTAGAAGACATCGATTATGCAGAAGCCGTCATTCAATTGAAAACCGAAGAAAGCGTCTACCAAGCAAGCCTTGCCGCTTCAGCAAAAATCATCCAACCGAGCTTGATGGATTTCCTGAGATAGAAATAGCAAAAAAGAGCAAGTCGCCCACAAAAGCGACTTGCTCTTTTTTGCTGTAAATCAACTGAGCGACCGCTCAGTTGTAATAATCGGGGGGCACGTTGTAATTTTTGAGGGTGACGTTGTAAAAAAGAGCACTCACGTTGTAAAAATTGCGCACGACGTTGTAATAGTAAAAACATGGAAACTCCAACAACCAAAAAAAGGAGCAAAACGACAAATGTCGTTTGCTCCTTTTTCTACTATTAACTCTTGATCGTATTAACCAAGCCCATCATATCATCTGCGAAAGAAATTGCTCTACTTTGCGATTGCAACAATCGTTGTGTTGAAAGCAGGTCGGACATTTCGACTGTCATATCGACGTTCGATCTTTCCAATGCGCCCTGGCTGATCTTGATTGCTCCATTGTTTTGCTGCGCCAAATTCACGACTTGCAAAGTTCCGTTTGCGATATGATCCGCTTCCGCTCCTTCAAGCGTGAATTTGTTGAACCCTGATTTTTCAAGCAAGTTCGGACGAGTGATGTTCGCGATGCTCAACTGGAAAAATTCTGGCTCTTTTGCTGTATCTTTGTAAGTTACAGCCAGCGTCCCATCGGCACTCATCGTGAGCGCTTTGTAATCAGCATCGAAGGAAATCGGTTGGTTGTTGATATCCAGGACGTTTTCACCAGTAGATGTTACCAAGTTCATTTGATTGGAATTCAATACTGGCTGCGCCTGGAATGATCCATCTTTTGTATAGAAGACATTTCCTTGTGAAGCCACCCGGAAAAATCCGCTTTCTCCCTGGATCATGAAATCAAGTTCACGGTCGGTTTGCATGCTCGATCCTTGATCGGTATTGATCGAAGTTTGGGCCATGATTGCGCCGGATCCGACTCTCAGACCGTTTGGTGTTAATCTGCCAATTTCGTTGGCCGTTCCTGCTTGTCTTTCGATGGACTGGACAAGTGCATCTGAAAAGTTAGCTTCGGAACGCTTGTATCCCAATGTATTGATATTTGAAATATTATTTGCGATAACATCAATTTTCTTCTGTAGTTCACGCATCGACGTGGTTGCTGTATTCATTTGAATACTCATGTTTGGACCCCCTTATTATACCCGGCCAATTTCATTGACTGCTTTTTCCATACTGCGGTCATATGCTTGGATGACTTTTTGATTTGACTCGAAGTTACGATAAGTTGTCAGCATTTCCGTCATGGTCTGGGTCAAATCAACATTGGATTGTTCAACGTGCCCTTGTTTCACGAAGGCGCCGGCATTATTCAAAAAGCCAATATTATCAATGGACTGCGGAGTATCCGCGGGATCTCCGGCCCAACGCATCAATCCCTGGCCTTCTTTCACCAATTGCTGGGGATTTTCGGTATAACCGACCCATAGACGATTGGTTGCATTCCCGTTTCGAAGGATGATCTGTCCATTATCCTGAACCGTGAATTCTGTTGAATTCACTTGAATCGGCTGCAGGTCCTGGTTCAGCACATTGTACCCTTCACTTGTTTTCAAGTATCCATCCGGATCGACCCGGAACTGTCCATTTCGTGAATAGCGGACTTCGTTATTTTCAAGTCCGACTGCAAACAAAAGGGAACCAGTTTGCTGAGTTTCAGGGTTAACCGGCAACATGTCATCTTGAAGGGAGATGTCCGTTGATTTTCCAGTTTCCTTCAATGCTCCTTGAATGAAAGATGGAATGCCTTCTTGTGCATACACGCCTGTATTCAGTGTACCGATTATTTTTTGTCCGGAAGCTTTCACTCCGTTTCCGGATTCCATGGCTTTTATTAACTGGGCAGGAAATGAACGCAAAACCGTTTGATCCTGTTTGAATCCCACTGTGCTTGCATTCGCTAAATTGTTTGTCAGAATTTGTTGTTTTCTATTGTTAGCCATCATCCCGGATGTGGCAGTATATAGACCACGAAACATGCTTTTTGTCTTCCTTTCGCTATACGATGGTTTATTATGCGCTAGCATACCATTATTTAGGGAGAAAATATAGTAAAAAATTGATGGTAAAGTAGATTAAAAGGCACAAGAAATGTTTTTGGGAACCGGGTGAAAAATATTTTCAAAAAAGGGGAAAATTATTTTTAAAAAGGACAATAGTAATTATGTTTAATTATAATTTGTTGAATTTCTATCATTTTTAAGGATAATATGCGCAGGAGTAGCCTTCCAGAAGGGTTTAACCCACAGGATAGATGAATTACTAGTCATAAATTATTATTGAAAGATAGTTAAATTACAAAACAGGTAAATAGCTTCATGAGTTTTCTTAGGACTATTTTATTAAGATTTGAAATAATTCACTAAAATTCGACAAAATAAAGGTATTTTGTCCGATTTTAATATATGCTTAGTAGTATATATTGATATAAAACGAGAGATTCGACGATTATTTAAGGGAATAATGTAATATTGTCGAAAGATGTTGACGAAAAAGCCACTGGCCAACGTTAATATAGTGTCGAAGGATTACCTAAAAGATGGAAGCTAAACAAGTAGATCCACCTCTTTTTAGGGTGGTTTTTTATATGGATATAAACACAAAGGTAAGGGGGACAAAGGATGCAATTATTTTCGAAATCTTTCCAGTCGCTAGAGCAGGCACTATCAACCGCTTCATTAAAACAGCGAGTTCACTCAGCGAATATCGCCAACGTTGATACACCCAACTACAAAAGCAAGCAAGTTTCCTTTCAAAGCGCGTTGAAGGACGCACTCAGCAATCAGTCCATTTCCAGCTACAAAACGAATGCTAAACACCTATCTTTCAGCAACGAAACCACACAAAACACACCAAGCATAAAAGTGAATAATTCCACACAGTACAGTCCGAATGGCAACAACGTGGACATGGATCATGAAATGGCCGAATTGGCAAAAAACCAGTTATGGTATAACGCGGTAACGGAACGGGTAAGCGGAAAATTCAACAGCTTATCGACCGTCATCAATGGTGGGAGGTAACGGGAAATGAGCTTATTTAACGGTTTTAACATCAGTGCGTCAGGATTGACGGCCAATCGTATGCGCATGGACGTTGTCTCTTCAAACATTGCCAATGCCAATACTACCCGTGCTCAACTCGTGAATGGCGAATGGGTACCATATCGCCGAAAGTCGGTCGAATTAACACAAACTGGAGTTTCTCCATTTCAAAAGCAATTCCAGGCTGCAATGAACAGGGGCAACGCGCAAGTTTCCGGCGTGAAAGTCGCAAGTATCGGGGAAGATCAGACACCATTTACGCTTTCTTACGATCCAACAAATCCCGATGCGGATGAAAATGGATATGTGAAATTGCCGAATGTCGATCCAATCAAGGAAATGGTCGATCTGATGTCGGCGACTCGTTCATATGAAGCGAATGTCACGGCATTGAACGCGTCGAAGAGCATGTTTATGAAAGCGCTGGAAATAGGTAAATAATGTCATTAGATAGCTAGGGGAATAGATATGAATAACATTAGCCAGATTCAAACACCATTTATTCAAAATCAATCGGTTCCGAAAGTGGATGCTGAAAACAAGGTTGAGGGGTTTGGGGATATTTTCAAAAAGGCGCTTGGAGAAGTACAAGCGGCACAGAACGAATCGGAAAAAATGACTTCTCAATTGGTGACCGGTGAAGTGCAGGACATCCATGAAGTGATGATCGCATCACAAAAAGCGAGCATCTCCTTGCAGCTGACCGTACAAGTACGCAACAAAGTTGTGGAAGCATATCAAGAAGTGATGAGAATGCAGTTATGATTTTTATAATTGGGATGAAGGATAAATGAAGGAAAAGTTACTAGTCTATAAGACTAAATTCAAAGAGTCGTGGGACAGTTTCCCAAAAAAGACAAGATGGATCGTCATCGGGACGTTCCTTGCCACACTGATTTTACTTTCAGTTGTGGTCTTCCTGAACTCCCGCACGACGTATTCAGCTTTATATACAGGCCTGACTCCATCCGAAACAGGCGAAATCAAGACGGCGATTGAAAGTCAAGGCATACCTGTCCAAGTGTCGACGGATGGAAAATCGATCAGTGTGCCAAACGAGGAAGTCGCCAATTTAAAAGTCAGTCTGGCTGCGGATGGCATTCCGGAGAGCGGAAACGTGAACTACAGCATTTTCAGTGAAAACATGGGTCTCGGAATGACGGATCGTCATTTTGATGTGGTAGAGCGTGACGCGATGCAAAATGAACTTGCTGGTTTGATTAAGCAAATTGATGGTGTAAATGAAGCGAACGTGATGATCACACTTCCAAAAGAAAATGTCTGGATCACAGATGAAGAACAAGTCGCAACGGCATCGGTTGTCGTCAGTGGTGGTCCTAACTTCCAACTGGATCAAAAACAAGTGAATGGTCTTTACCATTTAATCAGTAAGAGTGTACCGAGTTTGCCACCTGATGAAATCGTCATCATGAATCAAAATGGACAAGTTTTCGAAATCCAGGAAGGAAACGAGCTGGATTCAAGCTTGTCGGTCTATCAACAACAGAGAGAAATCAAAAAAGATATTGAAAAAGATATCCAGCGTGAACTGCAGCAAATGCTCGGCATTACGCTTGGGCAAGACAAAGTGGTCGTATCGGTTATGGCAAGTGTCGACTTCACAAAAGAAAAGCGTGAAGAAAATCTTGTAGAACCTGTAAATAAAGAAACGAATGAAGGCATTGATATCAGTGTCGAACGAATCATGGAATCTTACTCAGGTGAAGGGGCTCCTGTCATTGACGAAACGGGGACGGGCGAAACAGAAATCGCCAATTATCCGGGTGTCACTGAAGGCGGAAACAGCGAATCCGAAAGAACGGAAGAGCGAATCAACCGCGAAGTGAACCGGATCAATCGCCAAATTGAATTGAGTCCTTATGTCATCGATGACATTACGATCAATGTGGGCGTAGAACCACCAAACCCTGGAGACCCTGGCAGTCTGACACAACAAAATATAGATGATATCAGCAATCTTCTGAAAAATGCGGTTAGCACTACATTGAGCATGAACGGCTCTCAAGTATCGGAGGAATACCTCGATGACCGGATTTCCGTATTTGCAACAGAGTTTCAAGGCAAACCTGTCATAACCGTGGAAGAACCGGAGGGCTCATTGTTGAGCATGAACAATATTCCGAACAGTGTCTTGTTGATGATCGGTCTAGGAATCGGTTTATTGTTGATCATCGTGATTACGTTCATCTTGTTGCGCAGAAGAAAGAAAAAAGATGAAGAGGAATTTGAATTCGATATGTTTGAACAATCCATGGTTAAGAGAAGACAAGATGAGGTTGAAGAGGAAGAAGAAATCGATCTATCAGATCTTAATTCAAGGTCCAATCCGAAAAGGAAGACGATTGAGAAGCTGGCTAAAGGGCGACCTGAAGACTTCACAAAATTATTACGAGCATGGATGGCAGATGATTAGGAGAGTGGCACATGGCTAAGCAAATAAGAAAGTTAACCGGTATTCAAAAAGTGGCTGTTCTGTTGGTTGGCTTAGGTCCTGAAGTGTCTGTCGAAGTTTTCAAGCAACTCACGGAACCGGAAATCGATTTACTGACAATGGAAATATCCAATGTCCGACAATTAAAAAACAGTCAGACAGATCATGTGATCAATGAATTTTATGAAATGATTCTTGGTCAGGATTACCTGAATGAAGGCGGACTGGATTATGCAAGAGGAATCCTTGAACAAGCTTTAGGGAAAGACAAGGCACTGGATACAATCGGACGTTTAACAAGCAGATTGCAGGTTAAACCGTTCAATTTTGCAAGAAAAGCGGATCCAAAACAAATATTGAATATTCTCCAGCATGAACATGTACAGACCATTGCGCTTGTACTGTCCTATCTGGATTCAAAACAATCATCACAGATTCTTTCCGCACTTCCTCCCAAAAAACAAGTGGAAGTTGCCCGCAGAATTGCGTTGATGGAAAGTACTTCACCTGAAGTCATCAACCAAGTCGAGCAAATTCTTGAACGCAAGCTTTCAGCAAGCGGTGTTCAGGATTACACATCCACTGGCGGTGTTGAAGCAATTGTTCGCGTGTTGAACAAAGTGGATCGCAGTACGGAAAAAGCCATCCTCTTCGATTTGGAACATGAGAATCCCGAGCTTGTTGCTGAAATCAAGAAACGGATGTTTGTATTCGAAGATATCGTTCAGTTGGATACCCGTTCCATTCAGCGAGTGCTTCGTGAAGTCAATGACTCCGATCTGACATACGCATTGAAAGTAGCGAGCGATGAAGTGAAAGACGGCATTTACCGCAACTTGTCCACAAGAAGAGCAGACCTTATCCGCGAGGAAATCGAGCTGATGGGTCCTGTGAAGCTAAAAGACGTGGAAAATGCACAGACCAGCATCGTTGCCTTGATTCGAAGCCTGGAAGAAAAAGGCGAAATTGTGATATCTCGTGAAGAAGGGGATGAGATGATTGTCTAATATCATCCGCTTTAATCATCCTCCTTCATCCGAAAAAAAAATTATCCAAACGAAAAAAATAGAGACCCGTCGATTGGACGTACATGAAAAAGAATTAGATCCTGCGCAGCAGAAACAACAACTGCTACATGAAGTTGAAGCATTGGAAGCCAAATACGCGCAACTGCAGATGCAACTGGGCGAAGAACAGGAAAATGCCCGATCGGAAATCGACCGTTGGTGGACCGATAAACAGGAAGAAGCTGAACAACACGCACAAAGATTGGCGGAAGAAGCCTCCACGCAAGGATTTCAGGCAGGATTTGACCAAGGTCAGCTGCAGGCTGAGGAAGAATTCCGACAGAAACGGCTCGAAATGAATGAATTGATTCAATCCGCTTACGAGGAAAAAGAAAAAATCATCCAACAATCCGAATCATTCTTGTTATCTCTCAGCGTGAACATTGCCGAGAAAGTGATAAAAGAAGAATTAAGACAGCACGATAATCAATTACTCAACGTCGTAAAGCAAGCATTGAAGCATATCGAGGAGTCCGAAGATGTCGTCATGCAAGTGTCTCCTGAAGATTACCCTATCATTCTACCCTTTTTGGAAGAACTCCAAACCTATGTAAAAGCAGATTCCGAGTTGAAGTTGATTCCTGTCGCGAATCTGGCAAAAGGCGGCTGCATGATACAAACAGCAAATGGCTCTTATGATGTCACGGTTGACAGCCAGCTACAGGAAATCAAAAAGCAACTACTCGCTTACTGTGAGGAGAAAACGAATGATGAACCACAAGAAAGATGAGTATCTAACTCTATTAAACGAGATTGAGCCGATAAAGAAGCATGGAAAAGTAATCCAGGTCATCGGATTGACAATCGAATCAAGAGGTCCGTACGCGAAAATCGGTGAACTTTGCCTCCTGTACCCAAACCACTATGAACGGCCAATCGAAGCGGAAGTCGTCGGCTTTAAGGAAAACAAGATTTTGCTGATGCCGTTGAAGGACATCTCGCAAATTGGACCGGGATGCCTGGTTGTCGCAACCGGAAACCCCCTTCAAATCAGAGTGGGACCTTCCATCCTGGGCAAAGTGCTTGATGGGACAGGGAAGCCATTGGATGAAAGCTTGCTTCCTAAAGGGTTGAAAAAATATTCAACCAACAGTATCCCTCCCAATCCTTTGAAAAGACCGAGAATCGACAAACCATTGGAAGTTGGGGTAAAAGCCATCGATGGATTGCTGACAGTCGGACAAGGACAGCGAATCGGTGTTTTCGCCGGAAGCGGTGTCGGCAAAAGTACGTTGCTCGGCATGATCGCCCGCAATACGGAAGCCGACATCAACGTCATTGCACTGATCGGGGAACGCGGCAAGGAAGTGCGGGACTTTATCGAACGCGATCTTGGCCCGGAAGGCTTGAAAAAATCCGTCGTGATTGCGGCCACTTCCGACCAGACGCCATTGCAGCGCATTAAAGGAGCCCAGACGGCAACTGCGATAGCCGAATACTTCCGTGATCAAGGGAAAAACGTCATGTTGATGATGGACTCGGTTACACGTTTTGCCATGGCACAGCGGGAAGTGGGACTTGCGGTAGGTGAACCACCGACCAGTAAGGGATATACACCAAGCGTCTTCGCCATGCTGCCGAAACTGCTGGAACGATCAGGGACTTCGAATAAAGGGTCGATCACCGCTTTTTATACCGTACTGGTTGATGGTGACGACATGAACGAACCAATCGCTGATGCCACCCGGGGAATCCTGGACGGACATATTGTATTGGACCGAAAAATTGCTCAAAAAGGCCAGTTCCCGGCGATCAACATCATGGCCAGCGTAAGCCGTGTCATGCATGATATCGTATCCGAGGAACACCAAAAGGCAGCCGTGGAATTCAAACGTTTGCTCGCTGCTTACGACGCTGCAGAGGACCTCATCAATATCGGGGCCTACAAAAGTGGCGCCAACAAGGAAATCGACGATGCCATCCGTTCCTATCCGCTGATCAAGGAATTCCTGCAGCAAGACATATATGAAAAGACAAAGCTAGACGAGAGCATTGAAAAACTAGCTACGCAGTTTGGGGGAGTATAAAGATGACGCAATTTAACTTCAGGTTTCAGAAAATTTTGGAATTGAAAGAAAATGAAAAAGACTTTGCACAAATCCAAATGGCGGATGCCATCAAACATCAGGAAATCGGCTTCCGTAAAAAAGAAGCCATACAACATAAGATTATGGATGCTGAACGTCTTAAGAAAGAAAAACAGCAAGGCGGAATCAACATTTCAGAATTAAGAATGCTGGAAAGTTACATCCACCAATTGCAGGAACTCTTGTTTTCCTCCAATCGTGAACTGGTGCATTTACAGAACAATGTGGTTGAATCACAAAGTCACCTGCAAATGAAAGCCCAGGAAGAAAAAACATGGGAAAACCTGAAACAAAAAAAGAAAACGCAGTTCGAAGAGCAAAGCAAAGCGGCAGAAAACAGCTTCTTTGACGAATTGGCAAGCACAAGGTTTTACCGAACGGCACAAGCCAGTTTAGCTGAGAGAGGGTGAATCCAATAGAAGCTTTGAATTTTTCCTTCCAGTCAAAAGTGGGAGCCACAACAAAACCTAGCAGCCAAAAAGCCAATGGAACATCTGCAAAAGAAACAGGAAATTTTGCAGAGATGATTGCTTCCCTATCAAAGGAAAGCAAGATCACAAATGAAAAACCGACAAGTGAAACTCCGCAGGGGGAACTGCTGGAAAAACTTGAAGAAGTGCTGACTGCGTTGCAGGAAATACCAAATGAGTCTTTAACACCAGAAGAACAAGACATTATGTATGCAATCGTTGAGATGCTGACGGTTCAATTGAACCAAATGGAAAAACTTCAAATTTCTGAACCAGTTTTCGGAAATCCAGTGACGATCAGTCCGCCTCCAGCAAACCTATCAGTAAACAGTGTACCTGTCGAGAAATTGACGATGGATGCTCCTGCACAGGAAAAGCTGATGGCAATCCTGAAACAAATCGATCAGCTTCTAAAGGAAATGTCTGCCGTAACTACTAAACCATTCGAAGAAGCGCCAAAACTTTTGGGGGTAGAAGGAAAAACTCTTCCAGCTGACCCGAAAAAAATCGAGCAGTTATTCCAACAGCTGGCAACTATGCTGAAGCAGATTGAAACCGAACAACAAGCATCAGGGAAACATATAACACTTCCCCAAATGGAACAGATCGAACAACAATCAGCTAAACAAGTACCTATTCAGCAAGTAGAACAGCTAGAACAAAACAAACAAATGCTTAAGCAATTGACCGGCATGACCCAAAGTATGGATAGCCAGTCGCAGCAAGAGCCACAAACTCAGGCAAACAATGCACAACAAATAGATGCTTTAAAACAGGCACCAAGTACTCAAGCAACACAAGTAACAACACAAATAACACAAGCTACCACACAGCCAGAAACAGTGGGATTGGAAACAGTGCAAACTGAACAGAACAACCAGCCCGTGACAACCACTGGTTCGGAATCAGTAAAAGCAAGCCCGACTGCTGTACGTCCGGAAGCACCAGCACCTACGCCGACAGTCCGCATGTCCAACCTAATCGAAGAGTTGAGTGACGTCATGAAAGGCTCATTCAGTTTGAATGGGAATAAAGAAGGTACACAGATCAAAGTGAGCATTTTCCCGGAACATCTGGGTCATCTGGATATTCGATTGACCGAATTGAACGGCAAGATCGCGGCACAGATTTTCACGAGCAGCATGGTGACGAAGGAAGCGTTGGACATGCAAATCAATCAGTTGAGAAATGCGCTGATGCAGCAGGGTGTAACGGTAGATCGAATTGAAGTAACTCATCAGGATACACAGCAATCATTCGGACAGCAAAACGCCAACCCAGACCAACGCTTCACGAAGCAACAGCAGAAGCAGGGGACGGCATCACGCGACAAGAATGGTTACCTGAGAATCGAAGAGGAAGCGGCCATCGAGCGAAAGCAGTCGGTTGAAGGCATGATGAAAGTGGACTATACCATCTAGCGAAGAAAGGAGCATTTCCATGAATGTAAACAGTTTGGGCTCGGCCAACACTCAGACCATGAGTGCAACGAAAGCAGCAGAAAATAGCCTTGGTAAAGATGCTTTTTTGGAGATTCTGGTGACACAAATGAAGAACCAAAACCCTTTGGAACCGTTAAAAGACACAGAATTCATTGGTCAAATGGCTCAGTTCAGCAGCTTGGAACAGTTGACTAACTTAAATAAAACCATGGGTCAGTTTATCGGACTCCAACTCAATCAGGCGTTGACTGTAAACGCCGACATGATTGGCAACAAGGTACACTGGGAACGTGAAATCGACGGTCAATTGGAGTCAGGGGAAGGCATCGTCAAAGCTTTAGCCATCAAGAATGGCGAGCTGATCGTGGAGCTTGAACCTGGTGATATCAAAGTACCTTTTTACGCCATCCATCGTATTGAAGATCTAGCGTCACCATCAAATGAACAGGAGATTGTCTGATCCTTAAGGGATAACATAACAG
>Ga0209013_10003634_pt1 | contig 13657 bp, 10 predicted proteins | sample Cruoilmetagenom2_FD_187291 | JGI IMG/M metagenome (GOLD analysis project Ga0209013, IMG submission 187291) | Oil polluted marine microbial communities from Coal Oil Point, Santa Barbara, California, USA - Sample 2 (SPAdes) (version 2) | ecosystem: Environmental > Aquatic > Marine > Oil seeps ... | reverse complement strand
ATTAAAAATTCCTTTTCGGGCCACCTCCATCATCCCGTTGGAAAAAACAGCTCCTACAAGGACGCCGACTGCCGCTATTGCAAGAATGATCTTAAAAGAGGCGGCCTTTGAACCGATGGCGGAATTGAGAAAATTTACTGCGTCATTGCTGACACCTACAATCAGGTCAGAGATGGCAAGAAGGAAAAGAACAGCAACGATGAGAATATAATATTCCATGGAAAGTAATTGTTATTTAGATTCAAAAATAGAGTTATTAAACAGACCTAATATTAACTTTATGTTAAGTTACTGTAAACGAATTATTATGTAATATTGTAGAGATGAAGGAGCAAATTACTGTATCCCAGGTACAACCCAACATGCACTGGGAAGATGTGAATGCCAATCTGGAAATGCTGGATGGGATACTTCAGGAGATACCTGCAGGAACAGATCTGATCGTGTTACCGGAAACTTTTTCCACAGGGTTTACCATGCAGTCTGAACGTTATGCCGAGGAGGTGGATGGTAAAGCAGTAAGCTGGATGCAGAAGATTGCCTCAGAGAAGCAGGTTTATGTAGCTGGAAGTGTGATCATTCGGGAGAAGGGTCACATTTATAACCGTCTATTCTGGATATCCCATAAAGGAGTTGAAGGGTATTATGACAAGCGTCACCTTTTTAGAATGGGAAGGGAGGATGAAAATTTCACTCCCGGCAAATCGCGGGTGATATTTAACCTGGGATCGTTCCGGTTCCTGCCTCAGATTTGCTACGACCTAAGGTTTCCTGTTTTCAGCAGGAACCAGGGAGATTATGATGTACTGTTTTATGTGGCAAACTGGCCTGCGCCCCGACAACAGGTGTGGGAGACACTGATTCCGGCCAGGGCCATGGAGAATCAGGCTTATGTATTAGGGGTGAATCGCGTGGGGCGGGATGGCCTTGGAGTTGATCATGCCGGAGGCACATGCGCCTGTGATCCTTTGGGAAATATGATTTACAGAATGGACCGTAAATCAGGAATTCATACCTCTACTTTAGACCTGGATGAAATAAGGGAATTCAGAAAGAAATTTCCAGCCTGGAAAGATGCTGACCGGTTTTCAATTGATTAGGGTCCGGAACTGGATCTAACAACCGCATCCGCAGCCCTGTCCCTGGCCTTCCTGGTCATTGCATGATCCATCGTCACAAGATCCGTCATTGCATGAGCCTTCACCACTGCCGCATCCATTACCACTCCCATGAATGTGTCCGTGGGATAGTTCTTCTTCAGTTGCAGTACGAATATCAGTCACCTCACCCTTGAAATAAAGATCGTTCCCAGCCATGGGATGGTTAAAGTCCATCTGAACTGCATCTCCTTCAATAGCAATTACTTTGCCATTCAGGCGCCTGCCCTCGGTATCCATCATGGGAACCATATTTCCCACCTTCATCAGATTTTCATCCAGCTTTCCATCAACTTCGAAAACAGTTTGTGGTACATTGACAATGGCATTTTCAACCACAGGACCATAAGCATCTTCTGATCTTAGCAGAAACTCAAAATTATCACCCGAGGAGAGTCCGGTCAGTTTCTCTTCAAATTTAGGAAGAAGACCACCGGTTCCGAACAGGAAGGTGAGTGGATTACTACTATTCAGAGATTCAACAACTTCTCCATCTTTGTATCCTGAACGTAGTTCATATACAATTGATATCACCCTGTTTTTATCTGCAATCATCTTTATCGGTTTTTTTGAAGATGCAAAGAAAGCAATAATTTCTCTCATATTGAAGAGAGAGCTTGCAGCGCCACGAGATTTAACAAGAATTTAAACAAACGCCCATATGACTTACTCAGAATCCGGTTTATTTGGGCTATCTGAGAGCAACTCTTCTGGCCTGTCTTGGATCAACTCCTCAGGGGGAGTTTCGGTCAATTCTAATTCCACTTCATGTGCTTCTAACCCCACCTCAAACTTTGCTCTGTGTTTATAACGAATCAGCGCAATTGACATCACAATGCTGGAGACCAGTATAACCAGCAAGAGGATCCCGGTGTTAAACTCTTCAACAACCAGGTTTTCCGGAATGGAATAAAATAAGAGGATAGTAATCAGACCTCGGGGTGCCATCCAGACCTCGGGTTGGATATTTTTCCTTATGATCAGCTTGAAATATGCAAACCTGATCCCGTAAAGGACTCCAAGAATCAGGATGCTGACTATCCAGACCTTTAGATCAAGCAGACTTGCAAGGATGATGGTAAAGCCGAAGATCACGAAGAAAAAGGTGCGGACAACAAAGGAAGATTCAAGGGTGATCATTTTAAAGTTGTCAAAAATGGTATTCATATGCCCCTCATCCAGAAACCTTCGCAGTTTTCCTGGAAAGAAAATATGTCGGTTCGACAGGATCAATCCAAATACAAGGATAATCAGCAGGCTGGAAAGGTGAAGCATCTTGCTTAGCGAATAGAGCAGGATGAGCACTGCGATCAGTAAAAAGAGCTTCAATTCGGTTGTGATCTTCTGGAACAGAAATATGAGGAAATAACTGGCAGCCACCGATACAATCACAGTTAAACTCAGGTTCAGCAGGACTGCCAGGCTCATCTGTCCAAAGCTTTCGGTTTCAAGGCTACTGATCAGGAAATAGAACAACATGATCCCCAGGATATCCGAAAAGGTGCTTTCATAGATCATGTATTCCCGTTTCTCCTCGCCCAGCGCCTCCACGCTTGGAATGATGATGGCCGAACTCATGATGGAAAGGGGCACTGCATAAAGAAGTGCGGTGGTAAGGTCCACATCGATGTATACTGTAAAAATTCCTGCGATCAGCAGTGCTGACAACAGAAGGTTCACCAATGCCGTAAAGAAGGCCCTTGAGATAAGCCTTCTCTTGTCTCCCGTTAGTTCCAGATCCAGGGATGCTTCCAGCACGATCATGATCAGACCAATGATCCCCAGCACTTCCAGGATTGGGGTAAGATCGGGAGAATTGACCCCGGTGGCCGAAACAATCCCATGCATTGCAACACCAAGCACAATAAGGAGCAGAACACTGGGAATACTGAAGCGTTTTGCCACGAGGTTGAACAGGTAGGAGATGATGACGATAAGCGAACCAATGATGACCAGTCCGTTGGATGAAAACAGAGCTAGCGAGCTCAACGTAGTTAGCTGTTCCATTAGAAATAAGTATTAAAGCCGATTCTGAAAACAGGATTTGAATAGGGTGACCTGGAGGATTCATTCAGGTTCCAAAGGACAGTGAAGGAGACGGAATTGAACATGCCCACACGTTGGGAAAAACCACCTCCCACCAGGAATCCCTGATAAATAAAGCGTCCATCATCGGGGTAGGCAGGAGCGTAATAATAGGCTTTTTCCAGGCTCATACCTTCGTATTCCATATGTACAAACAGGTCACTGAAGAGGTTTATGGGGAGAAACTGATCGGCATTGGTGATCAGAGCAAATCGTGCAAATCCTTTCAAACCATATGAATGGGTCTGGTATGAAACGGGGTAATAGGGTGTAGCTTTCTGTGACTGGTAGATATAGTGTGGTCCCAATCCCACTGACAGCCGGTCATTCACGTGGTATCCCACCAAAGGAGCCACCTCAATGTATGAATTGGTTCCAAAAGAGAGCCATAATTCCGGGACCAGAAACAGTTTACCTTTTCGGTCGGGAATTTCGGACTGAGCCCAGGTCCCTGTTGCACAGGCAAAAACCAATAAGACCATAAGTAGAACTATCTTTTTCATCTTGTCCAGAAACTTCAACTTGCAATTATATGCAAAAAATATACCTGATTGATGGCAAAAGGATATATTTTTATATTCTTAATTCTTCTGTTATGGTGATACTGCTTACAGGTGCCAGCAGGGGCATAGGTGCTGCCCTGGCACAATCATTTACAGAATCGGGTCACAGGGTGCTGCTGGTATCGAGGAACCGGACTGAACTTGAAAAAATTGTTGATGGTTGTAACAGCAAGGCGGGCGAGATCCTTGCCCATTCTATTCCTTTTGACCTGACCGACCTGACCGATCTGGAAAATGAATTTGAATCCCGGATCAGAGCCTGTACGGGCACCATTGATGCACTTATCAACAATGCCGGACAGCTCATCCGGAAAGCCTTCAGCCAGGTAGAGATTCAGGATGCCAGGAATATGTTTGAAGTTAACTTCTTCGTTCCTGCGCAGCTGATCAGGATATGCCTTCCATTCATGTCCCAATCACACCTGAAACATGTGGTTAATGTCACCAGCATGGCTGGTTTTCAGGGAAGTAATAAGTTCAGCGGATTGTCCTATTATAGTGCATCCAAAGCAGCCCTGGGCACTCTTACCGAGTGTCTGGCAGAAGAGTTGAAAGAGGAAAGTGTCAAAGTAAATGCGCTGGCCATTGGGGCCGTTCAAACCGAAATGCTGGCTGAAGCATTTCCGGAATACAAAGCACCCCTGGATCCGCCTCAGATGGCTCAGTTTATGAAATGGTTTACACTTGAGGGAGCCGGATATTTCAATGGAAAGATTTTACCTGTTTCACTTGCTACCCCCTGATGTGATCAAGGTTTTCAAGATCCAGGCCGGCGACCCGGTTTTCACGGGAGTATTCCCGTGGTGAGATCTTGCCACTGAGCAGCATGGAGCCATTTTGTGCCAGTGCACGCATTTCGTCTTCACCCGGATAGATAAATACGGGGGCAATAAAGCCGACATGCTCTTTGATGTAGCCTGTCAGGTCCGGATTATGAGCAATTCCCCCGGTGATGATAATGGCATGAACCTCCCCACCCAGTACCGTTGACATAGCTCCGATCTCCTTGCTGATCTGGTATGCCATGGCATCCTGGATCAACCTGGCCTTCGGATCACCCTCCCTGGCCATCTTTTCCAGCTGGTGTGCATCTTTATGCCCCATGTATGCATAGATGCCTCCTTTACCAGTCAGCATTTTCTCAACCTCTTTCTTCGAAGTATTTTCCTCAAAACAATACCTTACAAGGGCCCCTGTAGGCAGGGTGCCCGATCTTTCAGGCCCAAACGGACCTTCTCCGTCCAATCCGTTGTTCACATCAATGACACGCCCTTTTTTATGTGCCCCAATAGTAATACCACTTCCCAGGTGGGCAATAATCAAATTCAGATCCTCATACTCCATCCCCCTCGAGTGGGCATAGGTGCGTGCGGTGGATTTCTGATTCAGGGCATGAAATATGGAGATACGCTGGAATTGGGGATGACCGCTGATGCGGGCCACATCCTGAAGTTCATCCACCACTACCGGATCGGCAATATAAGCCTTTGCTTGTGGGAATTGGTTGATCAGTCGATTGGCAATGAGTCCTCCCAGGTTGCTGGCATGGTCACCCATTACCCCGTTTTCAAGATCGTTGATCATGGCATCATTCACTTCGTATACACCCGATTCAATGGGGTGGATTACACCTCCACGGGCAATGATCATTCCTACCTGATTGAAAGGTACATGGTTCTCCTTTACCTCTGTCAATACCAGGTTCATTCTGAATTCCAGTTGATCAACGGTTCTTTTAAATGATTGCAAATCATCGTCTTCATGACGAATTGTCTTCAGGAAGACAAATTTATTACTGTGGTAGACAGCTATTTTTGTAGAGGTGTTGCCTGGATTAATCGCAAGTATGTAGTTAGCATCCATTTTAAGCAGCTTTTTAGCTCGGTTTTCAGCTTTTCTTATGATTACCGGCCGCTACTGCTGCCAGGAGAATCGAATCGAATTTTGCCTGTTCAGAATCGGACCGTGAGGTAAGCACAATGGGTGCGGATGCACCCACAATCATGGAGGCTACCTTGGCACGGGCAAAGAATACCAGGCTTTTATATAGTACATTCCCCACTTCAATGTCGGGCATCAACAAAAGGTCGGTATCACCTGCCACATCACTTTTGATCTGTTTGTGTTTGGCGCTTTCAACTGAGATTGCATTGTCAAAGGCCAGGGGGCCATCCACGATACAGTTAAGGATCTGGTCCCGCTGATTCATTTTTGAGAGCAGCGCTGCATCCAGGGTAGCTTCCATTTCTGTATTCACCTTTTCTACGGCTCCAAGGACGGCTACTTTGGGCATTTCAATGCCCAGGTTGTTTAATACCTTGACAGCGTTGTTCAGGATCGCAATCTTCTCCTTCAGGTTGGGAGCTATGTTCATTGCCACATCGGTTACCGCAATAAGTTTGTGATAGGTCTCCACCTCAAAATAAGCAAAGTGTGAAAGAAGTTTTCCAGTTCTCATTCCATACTCTTTGTTCAAAACGGAGTGGAGCATGTCTGAGGTTCCCACTTTTCCCTTCATCAATACGTCTACTTTTCCGTCATGTACCATTTTAACGGATGCGATAACAGAATCAACCGGGTTTTTCGTCTCGATAAATTCGTATTTGCTGATGTCCAGATTCAGGATTTCGGCCATGCCGAATGTCTTCTCTCTATCGCCCACAAGAATGGGCCAGATAATTTTCTGTTCGGCTGCAGAGACAACTGCATTCAGGGAATGAGCATCTTCTGAGGCTGCAAGCACAAGCTTCTTGGGTTTATGATCCCTATCAATTAAATCCCTCAACTGGGAAAGTTTGGTTAACATATGGTTATTTGTTTATCTGCTAAAACAAAGAAATAGATCGTTAAAAACACTTCTCAAGAATTTTATATGTATCGGATGCAATGACTAACTCCTCGTTGGTTTTTACCACCAACGCAGTAACTTTTGAATCGGGTTTGGAAATAACTTTATCTTCACCTTTTACTCCATGGTTCTGTGTTTCATCGAAATCGAGACCCAGGTAATCCATGTTCTGAGCAATCATCCGGCGGATGTTGAAATCGTTTTCTCCGATACCCCCTGTAAATATGACACAATCCAGTCCGTTCATGATGGCTGCATAGGCCCCGATGAATTTCTTCACCCTGTAGGCAAACATGGTCAGTGCCAGGTTAGCCCGCTCATTCCCTTCGTAATAGGCTAACTCCAGGTCACGCATATCCGATGAGATCTCCGAGATTCCCATCATCCCACTTCTTTTATTGATCATGTTGCTAATCCCCTTCAGGCTTAAATGTTCCTTGTCAGCCAGGTATAGCAGAACGCCTGGATCGATATCACCCGTACGGGTTCCCATAATCAATCCATCCACCGGTGTGAAACCCATTGAGGTATCCATGGATTTCCCGTGTTCAATGGCGGTAACAGATGCTCCATTCCCCAGGTGACAAGAAACTACTTTCATCTCCCGGGTATCCCTTCCCAGGATCTCACTGGCCTTTTTATACACATATTTGTGGCTGGTCCCGTGGAACCCATATTTCCTTACCCCGTACTTTTCATAATATTCACGAGGAATGGCATACATATATGCATGGGGTGGCATGCTCTGGTGAAAGGAAGTATCAAAAACAGCAATCTGAGGAATACCGTGTATTAAAGATTCAATGGATATGATCCCTTTCAGGTTGGCCGGATTATGAAGAGGGGCCAGGTCTATGCAGGCTTCTATGTCCTGGATCACTTCCTTGGTGATCAGAACGCTCTCTATATATTTCTCTCCTCCTTGTACCACCCGGTGACCCACGGCTGAGATCTCCTCAATTTTCTTGATCACACCATGGTCTTTACTGACCAATGCATCAACGATCAGGTTGATCCCTGTGGTGTGGTCCATGATGGGGGTGATGTTTTTAAATTTATCTTTTCCTGTGGGTATATGTGAGATGACCGCATCGGTAAAACCAATTCGCTCCACCATTCCCCTGGCAATTACTTCAGCCTTTTCACCCATTTTAAAAAGCTGGTACTTGATGGAGGAACTCCCGCAGTTTAATACTAATATTATCATCCTATCTATTTTTTTCTTTTTTTCTTTCAAATTTCAACATTCGACTACTTTCAACATTCGACTACTTTCAACATTCGACTACTTTCGACTTTTGACTTTTAAGTCCAGCTGCCTGATTGGCAGTGATGGCAACCAGGTTGACAATATCACTTACTGAGCATCCGCGCGAGAGATCGTTGATGGGTGCAGCCATTCCTTGCAGCACGGGTCCAATGGCTTCTGCCTTGGCCAGCCGTTGCACCAATTTATAGGCCACATTACCCACATTAAGGTCAGGGAAAATTAACACGTTTGCATTTCCCTGGATGGGGCTGTCAGGTGCTTTGCTACTGGCAATGGATTTGATCAAAGCGGTATCGGCTTGCAGTTCACCGTCAATGATCAGGCTGGGATCCATCTCTTTGGCCAATTTCGTTGCGTTTACCACTTTATCTACCATGGGATGTTGGGCACTCCCTTTGGTGGAGAAGCTCATCATGGCAATCCGGGGTTCAAATCCAAGGATGGAACGGGTGGTTACGGCTGTAGCTACAGCAATTTCTGCCAGTTGTTTCTCGTCAGGATCGGGATGTACTGCCCCGTCGGCAAAAACAATTACGCCATCTTCTCCAAATGATTGATTCTGCAAAATCATGATAAATGCCCCGGAGACAATAGTAATCCCCGGCAAAGTCTTCACAATCTGAAAGGCTGGCCTTAACACATCCCCTGTGGCATTGCGTGCACCTGCCACCTCTCCGTCTGCATCGCCGGCTTTGATCATCAGGGTACCAAGGTAGAGGGGGTCTTCCACATGCCTTTTGGCCTCCTCCTTGGTCATTCCCTTCGATTTCCTGATCTTATATAACAATTCTGTGTATTCCTGTTTTTTTGGATGATCTTTGGGGTGAACAATGGTTGCTTTCTCAATATTTTTCAACCCATATTGGTGTACCTTCTTCTCCACCTCGTCAGGATCGGCGATCAGGGTTAGATAACACAATTTCTCCCTGATGATTGCATCTGCGGCCATTACCGTTCTCTCCTCGTCCCCCTCAGGGAGCACAATTCGCTGGCAATCCATTCGGGCATTTTGCCTTATTTTTTCGATTAAATTCATTGATTATCAGTAATTTGAGATTTCCTGTTATTGGATTTAAAGGTAACTAAAAAAAGATAGTCCGATCATGGGTAGTCCATGATTTTCTTCATATTGTAAAGCATCTTTTTCAATTCCATTAATTATGAGTTGAAGTAACCTTTGAGGATGGCAATTTCGTGATACCTGCCTGCTACTATGAGTTTGCCCGCCGTTACGAGGATAAGAATGGCGAACTTTTCAGTGGATTTGTGGCAGGATCAGCTGACAGGAATGACACAGGGGAACCTGTCTTCACATCTTAATAAACTGGAGTCGGCAGGATATATTTTGTCCGAAAAGAGGTTCAGGGGCAAGAGGCCACTCACATTGATACGTATATCAGATACCGGAAGGGAGGCATTTACATCCTATGTGAAAGGTATGCATCATTATTTCAGTGATCTTATGGAGATGGTAGCGTGATATGCACCATTGTTAAAATCTGTTCATCAATCCTGTCTACTTTCTGCTATATTTGTGAATCATTCCAGGGGTTTATTTATGGCAGGAACCATACGGTCGAAAAAGAGGGTTAGCGGGTCATTGAATGACCGCTTCAATGCGCTCCGTGCCAGGCTGGATGGAGAGGTTTACACAGATCGTGTTCGGCTGATCATGTATTCAACGGATGCGTCTGATTATAAGGAGAAACCCCAGGCCGTTGTTTACCCTCACCATGAGAACGATATCCGTGAACTGGTTCGTTTTGCCAGGGAGACCAATTTGACCCTGATCCCTCGTGCTGCTGGAACTTCCCTGGCCGGTCAGGTGGTGGGCAACGGGATTATTGTGGATGTTTCACGTCACATGACAGAGATCCTGGAGATCAATGAAAAAGAGCGTTGGGTAAGGGTGCAGCCCGGAGTGATTCTGGATGAATTGAATATTGCATTGAGATCCACAGGACTTTTCTTCAGCCCTGAAACCTCCACCTCCAACAGAAGCATGATCGGTGGGATGATCGGGAACAACAGTTGTGGGCTCCATTCCATTGTGCACGGAACCACCCGCGAACATACCCTCTCTGTCAGGGCTGTCCTGAGTGATGCATCTGTAGCAGAATTTGGTTCTCTAAATCATGCAGCCCTGGAGCAGAAGATGGAAATGGAATCCCTTGAGGGCAACATATACAGAGAACTTCATAAGATCCTGTCAGATGCCGGTAACCAGCATGAGATCCAGGAGCAATTTCCCGATCCCAGGGTGGTGAGAAGAAATACAGGCTACGCCCTGGATGAACTGGTAAACAGTCCTCAATTTCTCGGAGACAATGCAAAATATACTGACTTGAATCTTTGCAGGCTGCTATCGGGATCGGAAGGGACCCTGCTTTTTATGACCGAGGCCAGGTTGAATTTGGTTCCTCTTCCGCCACCTTATAAGGCACTGATACCCATACATTTCAAATCAGTCATGGAAGCCGTCAGAGGCAACCTGACTGCACTCAGCCACAATCCCACTGCTGTGGAGCTCATGGATAAGACCATCCTTGACTGCACAAAAGAGAATATCTCCCAACGCAAGAACAGGTTTTTTCTGGAGGGTGATCCGGGAGCTGTTCTTATGGTTGAAATAGTTGACGAATCTGAAAAGAGCCTGGGGGTGCGGATCGCATCCATGGAGCGCCATATGAGAAAGGAAGGTCATGGATACCACTTTCCGGTGGTGACTGGCGAGGACATTTCGAAAGTCTGGGCCCTTAGAAAAGCAGGATTGGGTGTGCTTTCGAATATTCCCGGAGAGGGCCGACCTGTCTCTGTCATCGAGGATACCAGTGTTAATGTTGAACTCCTTGAAGACTATATTACAGACTTCAACAAGGTGCTTAAACGGTATAATCTTGAATGTGTATATCATGCCCATATCTCTGTGGGTGAACTCCATATAAGACCCATATTGAACCTGAAAGATCCGAAGGATGTTCAGCTGTTCCATGACATTGCGCTGGAGGCTGCCAAACTGGTAAAGAGATACAGGGGATCCCTCAGCGGGGAGCATGGAGACGGAAGGCTTCGGGGTGAATTCATCCAGTTGATGGTTGGGGATATAAACTTCGCCTTGATCCGCAAGGTCAAACAAATCTTTGATCCTTCGGGGATCTTCAATACAGGTAAGATCATTGATACTCCTCCCATGAATACCTTCCTGCGGTTTGATCCAGGGCAGGTATCCCCGCAATTTGAAACTTTTTTTGACTTTTCCAGTGAAGGTGGCTTCATGGCACTCATCGAAAAATGCAATGGATCAGGTGATTGCAGAAAGACTGAAATTACCGGTGGTACCATGTGTCCCAGCTACATGGCCACAAGGGATGAGTCCGCCACCACCCGTGCCCGGGCAAATGTATTGCGAGAGCTGCTCTCCAGTCCGGATTTGAAAAAACCATTCGATCAGCCGGAGATCTATAAGATCCTGGATCTATGTCTTTCATGCAAGGCTTGCAAGTCGGAATGCCCTTCCAGTGTGGACATGGCTAAACTTAAGGCTGAATTTATGCAACACTGGTACGAGCATCACCCCATTCCTTTACGCACCAGGCTGATTGCCAATATATCAAAAGTAAACAGGATGGGAATGCTTTTCCCATGGCTATTCAATGCTTTTGCTACTAATAAACTCACAGGAAGTATCCTTAAAAAAATCCTGGGATTTGCTCCTGAGAGAAGCATTCCAACTCTGGGTAAAATAACCCTGCGAGGTTGGGCAAAGCACCACTTAAAGGCTTTGAATACCAGCCTGCCATCCGATGCTCCCGGGGTAGTCCTATATGTGGATGAATTTACCAATTATAATGATACTTCATTGGGAATCACTACTATACGTCTTTTGAGCAGGTTGGGAATCAGGGTGAAAATCGTCAAACACTCCGTAAGTGCACGGACCTATATCTCCAAAGGGCTCCTGAAAAAAGCCCGTAAATATGCCCGTCATAATGTTAAAATCCTGGCAGATCTCGTTTCTGAGTCCATGCCCCTGGTTGGTATTGAGCCATCGGCCATCCTGGGTTTCAGGGATGAATTCCCGGAACTGGTAGGAACAGATCTGGTGTCGAAGGCAAAAGCATTATCAGCACACTGTTATACAGTGGAGGAGTACCTGGTAAGTGCTTTTGAGGAGGGTAGGTTTGACCGCTCTATATTCAGTCAGGAAACTGTTCACCTGAAGCTTCATGGACACTGTCAGCAAAAGTCCATTGCCAGCACTCTGCCAACCATAAAAATGCTCTCAATACCAGAAAATTACAGTGTAGAGGAAATACCTTCAGGATGTTGCGGGATGGCTGGATCCTTTGGCTATGAGAAGGAGCATTACGAACTATCTATGAAAGTGGGTGAATTGGTGTTATTCCCCGCTGTAAAGGAAGTTCAGCAGGGAACCCTCATTGTTGCTCCGGGTACAAGTTGCAGGCACCAGATTTATGATGGTACAGGTACCAGGGCTAAACACCCTGTGGAAATATTATATAATGCTCTTGTTTAGAAACACTTAACTTAAATACGATGTTGAAAAAATTACCACTTTGGGCAAAGATTTTTATTGGTATGGGATTGGGGATTCTCTGGGGTTTCGTCTCCGTTTGGACCGGGTGGGAAGCGTTTACAACCGACTGGGTAAAACCCTGGGGCACTATTTTCCTTAAGCTATTGAAATTGATAGCAGTACCCCTCATATTTGTCTCTCTTGTGAAGGGGATTTCAAGCCTGACCGATATTACCAAACTCTCCAGGATCGGTTACAAAACCATAGTTATATATATTCTTACCACTGTATTCGCTACCACGGTGGGATTGACCCTGGTCAATATCCTGAAGCCGGGTGATGTGTTTCCCGATGAGAAGCAGGAGCAGTACCGGGAAAAATTTAGTGGTCAGATTGAAATTCGCCAGGAATCGGCCCGGGAAATTGAAAAGCAATCTCCGCTTTTTTTCTTTGAGGATATGATCCCGGATAATATTTTTGGAGCGGCTGGTGACAATTCAAAAATGCTTCAGATCATCTTCTTTGCCATCCTCTTCAGCATAGCCCTGGTACTGGTACCCGGGGTAAATACACAGGTGGTCAAAGATTTCTTTAGCGGATTGAATGATGTGATTCTCAAGATTGTAGATATGATCATGCGCTTTGCACCTATTGGTGTGTTTGCACTGATGGCTGCACTGGTGGTGGATTACTCAGGTGATGCAGACATATTCACAGCCCTGGGTATGTATATGATTACGGTCACTCTCGGACTATTAATCTTAATTCTGGGGCTGTATCCTTTGATAATACGCGTTTTTGCACGCATCAGGATCACCGATTTTTTAAAGGGCATTCTTCCTGCGCAGCTTGTTGCATTCACCACAAGCTCCAGTGCGGCTACCCTTCCGGTTACCCTGAAGCAGGTAACCAGTGAATTGAAGGTCTCCAAACCCATAGCCAATTTTGTCCTCCCGGTGGGAGTGACCATCAACATGGACGGAACCAGCTGTTACCAGGCCATTGCAGCAGTCTTCATAGCACAGGTATTTGGTATTGAGCTTACACTAAGCCAGCAACTGATCATCGTCCTTACTGCCACACTGGCATCAATTGGTTCACCCGGAATCCCCAGTGGCAGCATCGTGATGCTGATTATTGTACTCAACTCTGTGGGACTTCCTGTGGAGGGACTGGCGCTGATTCTTGGAGTGGATC
>Ga0209013_10003633_pt1 | contig 13660 bp, 21 predicted proteins | sample Cruoilmetagenom2_FD_187291 | JGI IMG/M metagenome (GOLD analysis project Ga0209013, IMG submission 187291) | Oil polluted marine microbial communities from Coal Oil Point, Santa Barbara, California, USA - Sample 2 (SPAdes) (version 2) | ecosystem: Environmental > Aquatic > Marine > Oil seeps ... | reverse complement strand
CCGTTTCTACCTTAACGCTGCCTTGCGTAGTTTCATCGGCGTACAAGCGTATGACCGCATTGCCTTAGCGTACAGTCCGGCTGACCAAGCGCTGGCAGTCGTCAAGCCTGGCGCAGGTATCGTCGAAGCTGACAACGCCTATTACTCAGTGGACGGACGCCATTACATAAGCGCGCGGAAGTTCTTGCAGCGGTATCCGATTAGCTTAGAGACTGCGCCGTTGTTTTTCGAATATGATCGCGGAGGTAGCGACGGCAACGTATTTATTTTCCGATTAAAAGCGTGAGGATACGTTCGCCTATCGCTTGGATTACGTTTACAGTGACGGCGTTGCCCGCTTGTTTATATCGTTGTGAATCCGATAAGCCTGCGTTGACTACCGTTTGGTGCTGTTCGTCCGAAAAGCCTTGTAGACGCCAACATTCGAGTGGTGTTAGTTTACGTATGCGGTATTTCGTTGACTCCCCGTATATTTTAGGTTCGTGTGCGGAAATTACTGCATTGGACACGTTCTTTTCGTGATTCACTATCGTTATACTCCGTACACCCGACTTTCTTATATCGTTTCGGTGTGGGCGCAAATCCAAGTTATCGTGAATCTTAACGGATAGATTGTCCTCATCTTTCATATAAGATTCCGCTAACACTAACGCTTCCTTTTGCGCTAATAGAACACCATGGCGATCTTGCGATGTGATCGTAAACGCTTCGTCGTCATTCTCTTTAAATCTCCGCCCCTTCTGCCGTTTTTCCTCGCGGTCAGGCGTTAGTACCGGTATTACTTCTACTCGTTCGACGCTAGTAGTTCCTGATAACTGCGCCACTAACTTCACCGTCTTTTCTTCCGATAAATAGTAACGCTTGTCCACCGTTGCTTCTAACACATCACGTAACCGCGTAGTCACTTCCGTTTGGTGCGGCCAGTCGAAGCTGAATGTCTTAGTGCCGTCATATGCAGCGATTCTACGCTTGCCCTTCGCCATCACGTTTGTACCTTCGATAACCCATTCAGACGGCTCTACGATGTCGTCACGCAAAGCCACAATGAAAATACGCTCACGATTCTGCGGAACCCCGAAGTATTTCGAGTTTAATACGTTGAAATCTACGTGATAGCCGATGTCGTTTAACGTTTGGACGATGACGTCTAACGTTTTACCTCCGTCATGCCCTACGAGTCCTTTTACGTTTTCGAGTAGTACGACTTTCGGTTGTTTTTCCTTCGCTAATCTCGCAACCTCGAAGAATAAAGTACCGCGAGCATCATCGAATCCGCCTCGTTTACCTGCGACGCTGAAACTTTGGCACGGAAAGCCACCGACAAGTACGTCATGATCCGGCACATCTTCCGCTTTAATTGCCGTAATGTCACCCGCAGTAGGTTCGCCATATAACGCTCCGTACGACTGATTAGCGAACTTATCTATTTCGGACGCTAATACGCAGTTACCGCCTAATCGATTTAACGCTGTTTCGAAACCTCCGATACCGCTGAATAATGATACGTAATTGAACCCCGTCATTAAATCGCCCCTTTTCGTTTAATCTCCGCCACCAACCGCTCAACCTCCGCAACCAAGTCGGAATACTCACCGTCGTTTCTAATTTCGTAATCAACGTCGAATGTATCGATTTCCAACTCGGTCGGATGCGTAAGGTCCTCGTAGTCAAATACGTCCTTGCTACGTTGCGCCCTCGCTATGCGGACATCATCTGACGCAGTAACGCGCACTATCGTAAAGCCGTTCGCTCGGCACCAGTCGAATTCGTTTTGCTGGCGCACGTCGGTAATGACTACGCCTTTTGTCGATCGCATATCGAGGGCATATTCGACTTTGCGCGCTACCGGGTCGAGCCATACGTTCTCGTAAAATGTGCGGTGCTCGTTCATGTGGATATATAATTTCCGCGGTTTCGGTATACGTGGAATATGCGGAAACGTCTTATGCGCGATTTCTTTCAGCGTATCGCCGAACGCTATCTTCGGATAAAAGTCGTAGCGCGTCGTAAGTAGAGCGCCCACGGAATCCTTACCGCTACGCACCTTACCGCAGAGTGCGATTTTGATTACGTCGTTCATCCTAGCGCCTCCAATCGCGTGCTGAGTACGTACATAACGCCTGTGTCATCGTCAATGCCTACGGTAACCGACGTCCTATAATCGCTGTCAATATCGTCGCCTGTGTAGATGCGTAGCTGCTTACCGTTTAATTCCGCAAGGTTGAACGTGGGGATAGAAGGTTTGTCCTTCGCGTCTAACTTCTGCTCAGCTTCGTAAAGTCTGCGTGATATATTCGCTAGTAATTCGATGACTGTCGGCGATGCTTCTACTGGTGTTGGTTCGTCGAATAGTTCGAAATCACCTAAGTAATCGTCAGTTATATACCACTCGTCACCTGCGTCGTCAATAAAGAACGCATCCCCATCGCTGTCAACCTCTACTATTTCGTATGACTTGCCTAACGTAATGTCTACCGCCATAGCTCGCTCCATAGTCCCGATGTACCGTACCTTCTCGCCAACTTTCGGCATTTGTGTTAACGTCATCCTCAATCGCTCCCTCTCCGTATTACTTCGATTTCCACCGCTTGCCTACCTAACGTAATTGCTTCCGAACGGCTTGCGACTAATATGTCGATTCTGTTGCCGCGAATTGCTCCGCCAGTGTCGAGTGCCTGCGCCTTGAACGATGTGCCGTCCGCTAATGTTACCGTTACAATCGAATACATCGGCACTACCGCAGGATCAGTCGCTATTATGCGTAAGCCGTCCGTCGTGTAAATGGAGTTACGAACATCTACGCCTGTAGCGGTAATACCCGAACATCCCGTATCGCACATGGCGATATATGCGGTAGCTTCGTAGGTTTCCGTAACGGCTTGCGTGATTACTTCCGGCTCAGGCGCTACGACTTCCACCGGCTCAACCACGACTGGCTCGACGGCTTCCTCTACGATTGGCTCCGGCTCAGCTATCGCCTTTTCCGCGACTGATGTCGGCACGGCATATACATTTCCGCTGACTATGTGCATGAGTACGATTAGTGACGTGATTATTCCGATAGAATCGCCCCTTTCGTAAGTGCGTCTATGCTGACGGGGAAATGCGGTTTAACGAGTTCGAGTACGGCGCGAGCATACTGCTGAAATTCGTATTGTGAGTCGTTAGCTAGGCGTTGGTTGAGCATGTGGCTTATCGCTTGTAACGACGCTGTGTAACGCCATCTGACCATTAATCCGTATGCCGGTAAGAACAGTCGCGCTTGCTCGGGCGCAATGCCTGCCTCTAGCGCAGCTTCATACGATGCTTCACCGCTTTGATACGCTTGTTCTAGTGCTTCCGTCCACTTGAGACCGGACTCTACAGGTAACGGTTCGCCCGATCCTTGCTTCGAGTTTTCCGGTTTGCTACGCCACTCACTCGCTGAAGGCAAGTAGAACTCCGTCTTTTCCGTAATGTATCGTCTTGATGATTCTGACCACGGCGTGCCATCTTCGATGTGCGCACTATCAATTGCGTAACGCCACCACTGGCGGGCTATTACGAGAGGTGCGTAAACTTCGAATTGTAGTCGCGGATGTCTGAACGGCGCTAAGTGTCCTTCACGAGCAAGAAACGATATTAAGCGTTTGTCCTTATCGTTCAACTCCGTAGATTCCCTGTCGTACGATGCTCTAGCGTTGTTCACCACCGATAAGTCATCGCCCATTACGTCTAGTAGTCTTACATAACCGTTTGATAGTACGTCTATTTTGCGTTCAATTTGCGTCAATTAATTGTCCTCCTTCGGTTGCTTATCGTGATACGCTTTAATTGCGTCTGTAAAAGGGAAAGGCGCTGGCGCAGTATAGCCGTCCTTCTCGCTATTGCCGTCTTGTCTATCGTGATTCTCTGCGTTCTTCTCCATATAAATACGGTGAATATCGTCAGGTGTCAGTCCTACGACGCGAGATAGCGATAATAGGAAGTGCCACATATCGATGACCTCGCCTTGCAGCGCATCCTTATCGATAGGCTTCGGATTCTTCCACCACTTCCACGCTACTTCTCGGCGTATCTCGTCGATTTCCGATTCCATTGCGATAGTTAGCCCGACCACCCATTCGTCAACGGTTTTCTCAACGCCACGCTCAGCGATAATCCTTTCGTCAAGCGCAGTTTGCATAGCGTATATTTGCGTTAGCATATCGTTATTAGTCACCGCTTGCTTCGGCTGTATCGTCGTAGTTGGCTCCGGGTTGAAGAAGCGCTCGATTTCGTTTAAGTTACGTGTCATTCCGATTCCTCCTTGCGATTTATCTTCGGGGTATATACGTCACGTTTCTTGCGGTGCCTATCGTATACGAATCGGACGAACTCGTTGTATACGTTGAAGTGCCGTAACGATGCTTCGTATAGTTTTTCCAGTACGTAATAGACTGCGATAATTATTCCGCTTATTCCGATTAGTAACGTAGCATAGTAGGCTGTAGCGATGATAAAAACGTCCATTACTCGTCACCCTCCGTTTCTGATTCTTCTTCGTAATATTCCTCCGCTGGCTCATACGTAAAGCCTATCGCATGAGTGTTCGAAGGCTCCGCCAGTAGCGGATTTACCGATAACTGAATATCGATGTCGCCGTCGCCTATTTCGTCGAAGAAGGCGCGTAGCTTAGCGCCCATGCCCTCTAATTCATCTGCGTTGTTGACGTTGATGCCTACGGTGTATTTGCGTTCGAGTGCCGCCATTGGTAACGCCTCCTTCGTTAGTTATATCGTTTGGGACGGGTGAGTTCGGAGTATTCAAGGTAATTTCGCAGCATGGCGAGCAATATCGCTAAGTAGATTAAGGCGCGCATACTCTCCGAAGTGCTGTGTAGCTGCATCGTTATAGGCTATCGCGGCTTCTTCCGCATCGTCGAAAACTCCGAGGTGTATCTTGCGATAGTCGACCGTTATTTGAGCAGTCCAACGTCCGTTTTTATATACCGCAACGCCCTTGTAGCCTGATTTGTTCGTACTGTACATCTTCGAGTTTCTAGCGTTTTCCTGATCGGTTACAATACGGAGATTTTCTTTTCTGTTGTCCCACGGGCAACCGTTTATATGGTCTACGATTTCGCCCGGTTTAGCTTGCATTATTATTCGGTGCATCTTCTCCGTAGTCTTAACTCCTTCGGGTGTTATTGCGCTTCTAATTGCATAACCGTTAGAATCATCAGCCCACTTTGTTATCGATAAAATATGATAATCTTCATCGTCCACTTGGCATTTTCTACCGCTAGACAGTGTGGTTGACTTTACCAATCTAGCGCATCTGCTTTCGTAGATAAGCGACCTCGGAAGTTTACCGTTAACTCACATACGTGTACCCACGATTCATTCGATAGATGATCGATATACGGTTGGAAGCCGGACTTAATCGGATTAGGTAAATCGTTCTGCCCCGTATGTCCCTCGATAATCACCGTGCAGCTATCGTGAATACGCGTTAGAATCTTCTTTAACTCGCCTTTCGTGAAGTTCTGCGATTCCGCTATGATTACCGTAGAGTCTTTAATATTAGTACCGCGAGCGAAGATGTGCGATTTCGGATGTACCCACGCATCGCCCCGTTTTAATGCTTCGAGGTTGCTTGCGTCGTATATAGCCTTTGACGGATTCTCGCCGATTTCAAGTAGCGCGTCTATAAGCGGTTGTTGATATTCCGCTTCTTTTTCTTGTTGCGTACCTGGACGGAAGCCCATCTTGCCCTCCGATACTGGCGAGAAAATATAAACGAGAGGCTTACCAATAACTGCTGCGCAAGCTACGGCTAATGTCGTCTTACCGGAACCCGCTCGCGCATTGACGATCGTTACTTGATTATCGAAAATAGAATCGACATACTCACGTTGTTCTTTCGTTAACTTCGGCTCAAATCCGAATAGCATATTGTCTTTTGGCAACGGCATAATTTATTCCTCCCCTTCGTCAAATGTTAGCGGAAACTGTCCTTCGTATTCCTTAAACGGAGGCATTAGCGGACTTTCACCGCATTGCCTCGGATAGCCTGTTCGGATTGTAGTCGTAATGTCGGGATGTTCTACGTCGTGCATACGTTACGCCTCCGTTTCTTATAGACCGCATTGCAACTGAACTCCGCAGTTATTACACGTCGAGCATCCTCCAGCGTCTATCACTTCGCCTTTACGGCATACCGGACAAGTGTCCCCAACCTCATTGCCTACGTTGACATCCGTTGAGCGTAACTCGTCAATCGTATCAAGCACGACTATCTTCGGCGTTTCAGCTTCCGGACTGCTATCCGCTTTATTGTCCTCGGCAGTCAGCGAAAGAACTTGCGCATCGCGAGAGCCATCGACATAGACTGTGCCGCCTTTAGCGCCTCCGTTGTATAAGCGTTCATATACTGCCTGTACTTGCTCAACCGTATAACCTTTCGGAGCGTTCACCGTTTTAGATAGCGAACTATCGACCCAACGCTGGATGATGCACTGAACATCTACGTGTTGCTCCGGCGATAATGCCATCGTACTTACGAAGAATTCCGGTAGGTTGTCAGACGATGTGCCTTCGTTAGCTTCGAGATATTCCTGTACGATATTAGCGTTGACCTCCATGAATTTGCCGAGGCGTCCGCTACGGTAGTATTTAAACGCGTAATACGGTTCTAATCCCGTTGCAACTCCGACCATCGATCCTGTTGAACCCGTTGGCGCTACCGTCAGTAAATGCGAGTTACGAATTCCATGCAGCAGAACGCCTTCGCGAATATCCTCGGGCATTGTTTGCATATAACCGCTATCGATGAACGCTTCGTGATTTCCGTCAAGGAACGGGAAGCTGCCTTTTTCCTTCGCTAGTTCAATCGATGCACGATACGCAGTAGTTGCGATAGTTTCGAATACTTTATCGACGATTGCGTTGCCTTCGTCTGAGCCGTAAACAGCTTCGCAATATATAAGTAAATCAGCGAGTCCCATTACGCCCATGCCTAAACGACGTTCGCCTAGCGCTTGTTTGCGATTGGCTTCGAGGAAGTACGGAGTAGCGTCGATTACGTTATCCATTAAGCGTGTGCCGATTCGTACTGTGCGTTCTAGTCGAGCGTAATCTACTTGCTTCGTAGTCTTATCGACCATGTTCGCTAGATTAACCGCTGCTAGATTACATACGCTATATGGTGCTAACGGCTGTTCTCCGCATGGGTTTGTAGCGACGACTTTCTGTCCATAAGCCTTTGCGTTAGTTGCGTCGTTTGCGTTATCGATGAAGAATACGCCTGGCTCAGCGGAATACGTAGCACACACGTTAATTAACTGCCATAATGCGCTAGCCTTAATCGTGCGATACGTTTTGATTGCGAAGCCTAATCGCTCCCATTCGCGTACGTCGCCATGTTCGTGCCAGTGATCGTTGTACAACGCCATATCGTATTCGCTATAGTTTTCAACGTCGGGGAATCGTAATTCGTAATCTACGTCATCCTCAACTGCTTGCATGAATTCTTTCGTAAGTCCTACGGAGATATTTGCGCCTGTTAGGAAGTCCGGTTCGTGTACGGAATAGCGGCCGCCGTCCTCTATTAACGATTTAGCAGATTGATAGTACGACAAGTCGCCGACATCTTCCTCGGAGTTACTATTTAAGAATCCTACGTAGATTGCGCGCTCGTCATCGCTTAACGGCGTAAACTTCAACTTCTGTTGCGCTAACGTACGTATTTCCTCGTCCACGGTAGTTTCGATAATGAAGCGTAGCACCTTTGGATTCTGCATCTTCGAAATGATGAACGATACAATATCCGGGTGCCAGTCCGCTAGCATAATCATTTGCGCACCCCTACGTGAACCGCCTTGCTCGACTAGATGCGTAAGTTGCGCTATATCGTTCAACCACGACACCGAACCGCTAGACTTACCGTTGACGCCTCTCGCTAATGCGTTACGAGGTCGTAGTGATGAACCGTTAGTACCGACGCCTCCACCTCGCGACATAATCTCCATGACTTCGTTGCGGTGTTCGCCGATACCTTCGCGACTGTCCTTCGGATAAGGCATTACGTAGCAGTTAAAGAACGTTACGTCCGTTTCGCTGCCAGCACCGTAGATAACTCGCCCACCCGGTACGAAGTCGAGCGACGCTAAAATTTCGTAGAACTCGCCTTCGACTTCCTTACGCTTGTCCTCGGCTTCATTTGCGGATAAGCCTCTCGCATTACGTTTCGCTATTTGTTCGTAGTACAATTCGAGCGGTTTATCTAGCGCAGTAATCGGACGCGTTAAAGTCCCATCGTCGTTATCGGCGTGTCCTTGATACTGTTCTTCGAGTAGCACCGTAGCTTCCGTACCGTCGAGGCTTACGATATTTCCGACACCACGCGCAGGAAACTTCGGATCACTCTTAACGGTTAATACTACGAGGTCGCCGACTGCCAGCGTACGTTTTGCCGTATCTTTAAATGCGTAACGGTCGAGCATTATCAAGCGTGATACTCCGTCGAATGTTAGCGTCATATCCTCCGTAATAGGCGTTACTTGCGGAAATCCTTTAATGTCCTCGTTTAATTTCGTAATGTTAGTTTGCGTCACTCAATCGTCCCCTTTGCGTTTTGTATGTCCGCTTCAATATTCGTTATTGCGATGTTGTTTTCGACTATATCCCGTTTAATATCGTTTACTCTCGCTTCCGCACGCTTCAAGTCGTAGGCTAGTTCGCCCTTGCGCTCTTTTAGTGCGGTGAGGAAACGCTGTTTGTCGTAGGTGTAGTTCATATTGCGGTCACTCCTTCGTCACATATATCCGTTTGACATACCGATTATAAGTACGCCTATCGCAATCATTATCGCCAATCCGTATTGCTTCAGCGTATTTGCCACGTCCTCTTTAGACGTTCTAATTTCCGTCTTATTGTGCGCCTTAAAGAAGAACGAGCGTATAATCATTAGCGCCCATGCACCGCCGTAACCAATGCTCGTTAATCCGAATAGTCCGACTACTAGAACGTTCCATACGAACTGCGTTAAGAACGGCATTATCACGAATAGTAGAATTAGCGATAATAGTACGCCCAACCCTTCGTATCCTTTATCGTTATCAACCTCTACGCTTAACTTTGACATTTATTCGTCCCCCTTCGTTAATGTAACGATTTTACCGTCTGTCGATATGATTTCGTAGCCTTCTTCGTATACAACGTTGTAGTCGGTGACGATCGCTTTGTATGTCGTAGTAGGACCGTCTTGGATGCCGATTATAGCCACGAATATCATTAACGCAGCGAATAACCCCGAGACTATTGCTCCGACTACATTTTCGGAATCAATACCGTCACATATCGTCATCACTACAATACCGAAGAAAACTACTACGGAAATGAGCGCAAATATTATGACTACGCTTAAAAAGAATATATGCGATCCCCAATCAGTACTTTGCGATAATATTTCCATTACGCCATCACTCCTTCGTCCTATTATAGAAGGGGACGCGCTATGCCCGTTTTGCGACATCGATTGCCCCTTCGTGTATTAATTTCGCTAATCCTACCGCACAAGCATCCGACTCGTCGTCGCAGGCAAACTCGCCAATGTAACCGGTCCATTTACGTACAGCCTCAGCTACCTCGTCCTTTTCCGCTTTGCCTTTGCCGACGACCGCTAGCTTAATCGCCGACTGCGACATGCCATGCGTTACTTTCTTACGTCCGCTTTTCAGTAATGTCGTATGCTTATCGAAGGCTAGTCCGAACTTATGCGCAGCTAACTCCGTTCCAGTCCACGCAGCGAACACCGGATAGTTTTGCGCCGACGACATTCCGTGGAAATCCTCGCGTACTACGTAATCGAAACCGCCTTTTATGTGCTCAGCGATAAACAACGTAGCCCACGATTCAACGATGTCAGCACGGAGGGCATACGGTGCTTTACCGTCCGGCTTTACGTGTGACATTGCGGTGATGATCGGCTTGCCACGCTTGTCGACCGTGATTATCGCTACGCCTGGTGAAGATAGCGATGTATCGAACGCTAGCACCCTCAATATTGCGCCTCGGTGTCGCCGATTATCGGTAAATATCCGCGAGTTAAATCCGAGGAAGCCGTTCGTCCGACACCTGTCTTACCCTTGATTGCAATTTCGTCGGATGTTATCGTCATGTTGTTATCTGCAGACGATACGTCATCGATTCGATACTGTACTCGTCTGTGCCACGAATCTGTTTCGGGGAACGTTACGATATGTCCGTTCACATATTCCGTAGGCTTCACAGCATTTTCGAACTCGCTGACGTCTAGCCCTAACGCACGTCCTAGCGCAATAGCCTTGCCGATGTCTGCGTTGAATACGTCGTCGGGCGCACATTTGGCGATGGCTTTGGCGTAGACATTACCGTCGTGGCGCCATCTAAATAACGATACTACCGTTCGCTTATCATTATTGACGATGAATTGAACGTCGCAAATACGTCCGATTTCACCCAGTACGTAACCTTTACCTCGGCTGAACGATAAGTCCACCTTCGATTCTTCGATAAACGCCTTCGCGCGCTCAATTACGGCTTTGCGTTGTTCGTTAGGCGTAGACTTCGGCAAGGTATCGCGTCTTGCATCTGATGCGAATTTGCGCATACCTTCCGCTATTTGCTTCGCAGTGATAGCGCTATTTTCGCCTAGGTTGACGGTTACATTATGAACCGTTGTTTCCTTCGGTTTCTCCAACGCCTCAACCTTCGCCTGTAACTCCGCTACTTGCGATTCTAGTAGCGAGATGTGTTCGGACTTGGACGGTTTGTCAGCGACGATGACTTCGTATTCGGACGATAATATGGCGCGTGGGTGTTCCTTTACGATTACGCCGTCGCCGTGTGCAGTTTCTACCGTATTAATGTCGCCATTAGCGTAGCGATTTCCTTGTGCAAACGCGTTCGTAATCAGAATACGTTCACCTACGTTAGCCTTGCGCTTTTCCGTTTTGTATTTCGCCATCATTGACCGCCTCCTGTTCGTATGTTTGCAATAAAATCGACTGCCTCCGCATATTGGCGCTTCTTAAAGTCCGGTAGGCTCGACCGCTGCATTAATAACGCCTGGTCACGTAGTTCTGCGTATTCTTCGTCCGTTAAAGTCCTCGCAATATGCGCCTTGTAATCGTTGAATAGCCACGAATCTAACTCGACTTTAGGCGCTTTACCTTCGCGAGCCAACCGAGTCACACGCGCAAACTTCGTCTTAACCGCGTTACGTTCTTCCTCCGTAATGTCGTAACCGAACACTCGGAAGTCAGGCGACTTAGTACGATCCGTGTCCGTCATATTCCACGCCTTCTTCGACGAATTCAAATATAACGTTAGAAAATGCGATAGTCCGTACATTTCGGAGTAACAAACGGTCTGCAGGCGATGGTCCTCCTTTACTTCTTTCATACGGTTATGCGACGTTTCTGCATACGAAGTCTGTCGCGATTTCACTTCGAGTCCAATCGGAATCCATTCGTTGTCAGCCGTTAAATATTCGAGGATGCCATCGCCTAGTCCGAAGATGGCAAACGATTCACCGTCGTGTTCTACTTCGTGCATCTTCTTCGTAAAGTGTTCGTAGAGTGGTGCGCCATCTTCGTTTCTCTTGAATCGGAATCGTACAGGCTTTCCGCTTAACTTCGTGTAATGGCGTTCGGCTAGCATGATTTCACGCTGTACAAGTCCGCCGATTTGTTCGCCTAGTGCCGTCCATCTGCGTTGTTGCGGTTGTGGGCGATTCACGTCACGCGGTGCTTTCCGAACCTTTTCGTACAGTTCCCGGTCACTACGTCCGGCGGATGAGGGTCCGAAGTGTGGTCGCGGTTTCTTCCAATCGAAGTAGCCGAATTTCGACTGCTTGCGTAAGATTGCAGCGAACTGTTCGTATAACTGTGCGTCCATTGCGTCGTCATAAGGTTGCTGATACGTATGCCAGTCGTTTAGGTAATCGGTGAATTCTTGCGCTACTTGCTCCATGTTTAATTGCGTCAAATTATCGCCCCTCTTTCGTTTTCTCGATTGCGCCTAGTATTGCAGATTCCGTAGATAGTATCGTATTGAATATTGCAATAACTGCGAACGGTGCGTGATCCGTTACGAAATATAGTACGAGCGCAATTGTCGCAATAATAAACGCTATAGCTTCGGGTAGTCCATGCTTCATTCCGTTTCCTCCTTCGTATTTACCGTAATCTCCACGTCCTTATCGTTCTTCAAGTAAAGCGCTACTACTTTCGCTACTAATACGTATACAAGCGTCTGCCAGTAGCCAACGTCATAGCCGTATTGCCCTGCGACATACCATACGATAAGCGCTACGAGTGGTGAGTAGATGAAGCCGATCATCGCGTTACCTTCGCATAATCCACGGCATCTACGATTTCGTCAGCGGACACCAATCCGTTCAGTCGCGTTATTTCCTGTCCGTTGCGTTCGAAAATTAATACCGGCACTCCGGTTATTCCGTACTTGTCGATTAGTTCCGGCTCAGCTACGATATCGTGTTCGATGACGGTAGCGTGTTCCTCCGTCAGCTTGTCCGTGATGGACGCTATGCCGTACGCTAGGATTGCGCATGGGCGACAGTTTGGTTTCGATAGCTTGCGGATGGTGATTTCGATTGGGTTCGTTGATTGCGTCATAAGAACGCCTCCTTCGTTAGTTATATCGTTTGTGGGCGGTGTGGTGCGGAGTTGTTTGCGAAATATTCTTCGGGCGATATGCCGGCTCCCCAACGTCGCATGATTTCTATGTCCGTTTTATTCGGTACATTGCCAAACACGTAGCTATCGAGCATGATGCGTTCGAATTCCGCTAAGTCGTCGCGAGTAAACGTGTCAGGCACTAGGACTAAAGCCTCATCGTGGATAGTACAGTAGAGCGCCCATCCTTTCCGCTTGACGAATTTATGCAACGCAACGATCGTCGATTTCGACTGGATAGCGCTCGTCCCTTGTATCACGGCATTAGGCGCTTGCCTCAACGCTCGGCTTACCTCAGGTACATAGCCGGTTACTTTCCGTTTAGCGTCAGGCAGACGTCGTTTGCGCTGTTGCTTGTCCATCCATACATAGCCGTTCTTCTTCGCGAAAGCCTGCGCCTCTTTAATCCAACGTTGTATATAAGGCATCTTATCGAAGAAGTCCGCCATGAATCGCTTAGCTTCGTCCATGCTAATGTCGAGCATATCGGATAGCGCACCCGGACCCATCCCGTAAAGGACGGCAAGTACTACGACTTTCATCGCTTTACGCTCGGCTGTTCCATCGCCACATTCTTCGTAAGGTTTACCGTAGAATTCGGATGCCAGTGAGGCATAGACGTCACGGCCGTTAGCATAAGCGCTTAGTAACGTAGGCTCTTGCGTAAAGTAAGCAGCGCATCGGACTTCTTGTTGCGACCAGTCAGCGCCTATAATGACGTGTCCAGGAGGTGCTACGAATAGCTTACGAGCGTCCTTCGGCTGATTCTGCAAGTTTACGCCGTTTCCTCCTGACGAAAATCTGCCGGTGACTGTGCCGTTTTGGTTAAAGCGAGCGTGTAGACGTCCCGTAACCGGATGGATCTTTTCGGGTAATACGTTGATGTACGTAGAGTACAGTTTATTTAACTCGCGGTAGTGTAGTAGTTTCGCGATAATTGCGTGTTTCTTTTTGAGTGGC
>Ga0209013_10003632_pt1 | contig 13660 bp, 8 predicted proteins | sample Cruoilmetagenom2_FD_187291 | JGI IMG/M metagenome (GOLD analysis project Ga0209013, IMG submission 187291) | Oil polluted marine microbial communities from Coal Oil Point, Santa Barbara, California, USA - Sample 2 (SPAdes) (version 2) | ecosystem: Environmental > Aquatic > Marine > Oil seeps ... | reverse complement strand
GCCTGTTTATGGTAATTTTGAGGGGTTCCCCCCAAGTTATTTAATTAGTGGAACGCGGGATCTTATGTTGAGTGATACCGTGCGAGTGCACCGAAAGTTGCGAAGAGCCGGTGTGGATGCAGATTTGCATGTCTATGAAGGTCAATCACATGCCGATTATCTCAAGTTTATGAATGTGCCCGAGTCCTCCGAGCATTTCGCAGAACTGAATGCATTTTTACTGAAGCATCTCTCAAAACCATTAGTAACAACATCAACTCTACCAAATGGAGTTTTAAAAAGCATTGAGGTGCCAGAGTCCGCAGCGTATTAGAATATGCTGCGCTTGCAGCTAACAAAGTGCTCCATCGGACGGCTGATACCCCTGCTGAGCTCATACGTTACATATCTCCTTCTTCCCGAAAAATTAAAACCTTATAATTTAACATATTTTATAACGTTTCTCGCTATAGCGACGTTTGTAGAATATTTATATGTAACCTCCCATACAAAACCTTATAAAATATGCTATATAGGTGATTTTATAAGGAAAAAGAAGAGAAAATTATTTGTTGTGGTATGATTTTAATTTGGAACACCTTGGGTTATTCACTATGGTTACATTTACCATAGTATTTTCCTTTATTATGTAATTTGATTATCTGCTTATCCACTCCCGTAATAATGCTTGTGTCTTTACCTTCATAATCTATATTTAAAAGTAGATAACGTACAGCATTGATGCGTGCTCTTTTTTTATCGTCTGCATCAAGCTCACACCAAGGCGCATGGTCTGTACCAGTAATGTTGAACATCTTATCGCGTAAGACTTCATACTTAGGATACGCTTTGAGAGACTTATAATCCAAGTCCGAGAGTTTCCAACTTTTAAGTCGGTCATTTTCTCTGTCTTTGATGCGGTTTTTTTGTGTTTGGTGTGAAATATTCAGGTAAAATTTGAAAAAAAGTACACCGTCATCCCTGAGCATCTCTTCTACACCGTTTACCTGTTTATAAAAGTGATCATGTTGTTCCTGCGTACAGAAACCAAAAACCTGTTCAATACCGGCTCTGTTATACCATGATCTGTCGAAAAAGACGATCTCTCCGGCATTGGGTATCTGTTTAAGATGTCGTTGAAAATACCACTGTCCCAACTCTTTGGAATTTGGTTTAGGCAAGGCTACAGAACGTGCTTCTCTGGGATTCAAATAATTATTAAATTCTTTGATAGTGGAACTTTTTCCTGCAGTATCCATACCTTCAAAAATGACTAAAAGTCTTTTATTGTTATCAATGACCCATTTTTGAAGTTTGACAAGTTCATACTGAAGTGTTAAAGACTCTTTTTCATAAAAATCCCGCTCTATCTTTCCATTCTTTTTAAAGACTTTGGAAGATTTCCCCTCATACTCTGCCAATTTTTTGGTGTAAATGACCTTTTGTCTAATCATCCTTTTCTCCAGCCAGTCCTTTTGGGATCTTCTTGCTTGTCTGAGCACCGAGTTCTTTGATCTGTTCCACTTGTCTTACCAAATTTCCCTTACCGTTACTCAGTTTGTTTCTTGCCGCAGAAAAACTGCCTTGTATCCCATCTATCTGTTTGGATATCCTCATCAGATCTTCAGAAAAACCGACAAATTTGTCATACATTGCCCCTGCTCTTCTTGCGATCTCCTGGGCATTTTGATTTTGACGTTCAAACTTCCATACATTTTCTACTGCTCTCATAGCGACAAGTAAGGTAGTAGGTCCGACAAGAAGTATCTTGTTTTTAAAGGCATTATCGTAGATGCTGCTGTCATGTTCCAAAGCTACAGCCAAAGCACCTTCAATTGGCATGAACATAAAAATAAAATCTAAAGTATTTACCTCTTTTAGACGTTCATAGTTCTTATTTGCCAATCCTTCAACATGTGTTCTTATAGAATTCAAGTGTGTCGTAAGATGTAATGCTTTAGTTGCATCGTCTCCAGCATTTACAAAACGTTCATAGGCAACCAATGATGTTTTTGCATCGATAATAAGATCCCGGTTATCAGGCAGGTGTACCACCACATCAGGTCGTAAGATCTCATTTTCATCAGTACGCAAATTTACTTCACGTTCAAATTCAAATCCTTTACGAAGACCTGACGCTTCCAGTACATTTTCAAGTACCATCTCACCCCAAACCCCTTGTGTTTTGCTGTCACCCTTAAGCGCATTGGTCAAATTGATAGCATCTATACTTATCTTCTTATTGAGTTCTTTGAGGGAATTGATCTCATTTTTCAACACTGCTCTGTCTTGACTCTCAGTGTTATAGGTATCTGCAACCTGTTTTTTAAATTCTATAATTTGTGTTTGAAGCGGCTTGATCATGTTGTCCATATTTTCTTTTGAGAACTCTGCAAACTTTTGGGAATTATTTTCAAATACTTTTTTTGCCAAAGCTTCAAAATCTTCTTTGATCTCTTTTTTATGACGGTGCATCAACTCTTCCTGAGAAGAACTGTGAAGTGCTTCACTTTCAAGCTTCATAAGCAAACGGGCATTATTGATACGGAATTTACTGTTCTCTTCCTGTATACCGCTGTGCTGACCCTTCAAACCTATATGTTCACTATGCAATCTGCTGTGCATCTCTTCCGAGCCCTCAAGTTTGGCCTTGATCTGAGAAAGTTCTTTTTCCAGTTCGTTATGCTTACTCTGTAGTAGTAAAAAAGATTCATTGGTGGACATGAGTGTATCTTTTGTCTCGTCAAACTGCTGTAAAACCTGCTGATCGCTTGCATGTTTTATCTTATAATCTTGCAGTTCTACTTCTAATTTAGCGATATATTCTGCTTTTTCTTTATTATCAACCTGTGTGTTCCAAAATCTATCTTTGTAGGTTTTGACCCTCATCGCCGAGACAACGATGACCAGTACGATGACCAAAAGCACCACAAATGCCATAGTTGCCATCAACATTAAAGTCGTATCACCCTGTAATTTTAACAATAATTCCTGCATATTTATCCTCTTATCCTGTCGTAACTTTTAGGATAGTTACACTTCATCTTTTCAGCAGGTAAATTCCCTTTACCATATTTCATATGTTTAAACACGATCTGTACTTTGTTGTCCAGGTCATCAAAATAAGCAAGACTCTGCAGCTTTTGTTTTGCATCTACTTGAATCGTATATTGTTTGTTTTCATACTGAGCAACATAAACATTTTTACTGTGTACTTTTGCTTTCTTTAATATCTTTTCGATATCTAACCCATCTGTGATAAAGTAAATTGAAACCTGTTCCAGGTCATGGTCTACTACGATCAATTCAGAACCATCCGTACATACCTCTTTTTTCGTAGGTTTTACATAATTCCATTTAAAGCGTTTTGCATCTGAAAACTGTACTTTCCCAGAGTATTGGATGATCTGTTTTTTTGGATTAGTTATTTTCTGTATAAATTTTGCTTGAAAATTTTCTGGTAAATTGATCTCGGCAAACAACAGAGAAGATGCCAATATCAGCAAGGGTAAGAGTCTCATTCATTTTCCTTTATATAGAACCATTTGAATAACTCTAGGTACTCATAATGGGTTTTGCAAATGTAAGATTTTGCAAGAGGCTTTCAAGTCCTAGCCATAGCTAAGATGAAGTAAGTATCTTGTGAAAGATTGCGTTTGCAAAATCCACCCTTCGGGCATCACTAGCTTTCGCCTATGCGTCGTTACTCTTTTTCGACTTAGCTACGGCCAGGACTTCAAAAGAGTGCCTAGTCTAGACGAAAGCTAGTGATGTTATGAGTGCCTAGAGTTATTCAAATGGTTCTGACTTGAAATATACCAAAATAGCACTTGTATCGCGGTAATATATGTCATATTGTCATAAAATTGTGAAAGAAGCGTGTGATACCTTAAAATATAACTTCACTCACTAACTGGGCATTAATGAGATTTTCGATAAGATAATAGCCATTATAATACTAGGCAAAATACACAATGATAAAAAGTATCCTCAAAGTTTTCGGCACTCAGAATGAAAAAATCGTAAAAAACTATCTTAAAAAAGTAAAAAACATCAATGTACTTGAAACACAGTATGAAGCTATGGATGATGACGCACTCAAGGAAGCATTTAATACACTGAGATCTGAAGTACAAAATGGTACAAAAACTTTAGATGACGTATTGTACGACTCTTTTGCTATCACCAGAGAGGTATCAAAGCGAACTATTGGTTTAAGACATTATGATGTCCAGATGGTGGGAGGTATGGTACTTCATGACGGTAACATCGCCGAGATGAAAACAGGTGAAGGAAAAACACTTGTTGCCACACTGGCTGTTATTCTCAATGCTATGCCGGGGAAAGGCGTGCATATCGTCACTGTCAATGACTACCTTGCAGGCAGAGACAGCGAAGAAATGAGCCCTATCTATACATTTCTTGGATACACGGTAGGGTGTTTGACTGCAGATATTCATGATGATATGGGTAGAAAAGCACAGTATGATGCAGACATCACCTACGGTACGAACAATGAATACGGTTTTGACTACCTCCGGGACAATATGAAAGTGCGTGCCGAAGAGAAAGCACAGCGTGAACATCACTATGCTATCATCGATGAAGTCGACTCCATCCTCATCGATGAAGCCAGAACGCCACTGATCATCTCCGGTCCTACACAACGGGACCATAACCATTATGTCAGAGCAGACGGCATCGCAAAACAGATGCAACGGGGAGAGAAGATAGAGACTAAAGCAGGTGAAGATGAAAAAACTACGGGTGACTTCATCGTCGATGAGAAGAACAGAACCATCGTAATGACAGAAGACGGGCTCCAAAAAGCACAAGACCTCTTTGATGTTGAAAACCTCTATAACCTTGAAAATGCAGCACTCTCTCACCACCTTGACCAGGCACTTAAAGCACACTATATTTTCGAAAAAGATGTGGATTATGTGGCGCAGAATAATGAGATCATCATCGTTGATGAATTTACCGGAAGACTCTCTGAGGGTCGTAGGTACTCAGAAGGATTACACCAGGCATTAGAAGCCAAAGAAGGTGTAGAGATACAGGAAGAGTCACAGACACTTGCTGAAATTACTTACCAGAACTATTTCAGACTTTATGAAAAACTTGCAGGGATGACAGGTACAGCACAAACTGAAGCGACAGAATTTTCTCAGATCTATAGTTTGGATGTTATCTCTATCCCTACCAATGTACCTATCACACGTATGGACAAAAATGACCTCATCTATAACACAGAGCGTGAGAAACTCGATGCAGTTGTAAAACGTGTAAGAGAACTTCATGCCAAAGGTCAGCCTGTACTCATCGGTACCGCTTCTATCGAAAAATCTGAGATGATAGATGCAAGACTTAAAAACGAGAAGATCCCTCACAACATGCTCAATGCTAAAAACCATGCTCATGAAGCAGAGATCATTATGAATGCAGGACAAAAAGCTGCTGTTACCGTTGCTACGAACATGGCGGGACGTGGAGTTGACATCAAACTAGATGATGAAGTAAAAAGTCTTGGAGGACTGATGATACTGGGAACGGAACGTCACGAAAGTAGACGTATCGATAATCAGCTCAGAGGTCGTTCAGGACGTCAGGGAGATGCAGGAGAGAGTCAGTTCTTCCTCAGTCTTGACGACAACCTTCTTCGTATCTTCGGCGGAGAGAAGATCAGAAATATCATGAACAAACTGGGTGTTGAAGATGGTGAATACATCGACTCCAAGATCGTCACACGATCCGTAGAGAAAGCACAGAAAAAAGTAGAGAACCAGCACTACGAGTCAAGAAAACACATCTTGGAATACGATGATGTTGCCAACCACCAGAGAAAAGCGATCTATGCGTTTAGAAATCAACTCCTGGATCCTGAGTTTGACATTGCTGCCAAGATCGTAGAGAACCGTGCAGAGTATATAGCCAATCTCCTGGGAATGACTGAAATTTACGAAGGTATGCCGACAGAAGACTTTAATGTCGAGAAACTCGCTGCACTGATACAAGAAGAGCTTCACATCGAAGTAAAAAGTGAGCAGTTCAAAGGCAAAGAAGTCGATGAAATGACTACAATGATCACCGATATGATGGTAGATCTTTATGAAAGAAAAATGTCTCAGATCGATCCTGAGCAGAGACAGGAGATAGAACGTATCTTATATCTTCAAGTACTTGATCCACAGTGGAGAGACCACCTTTATGAAATGGATGTTCTGAAAACAGGTATCGGGCTTAGAGGATACAACCAGAAAGACCCGCTTACTGAGTACAAACAAGACAGCTATAAACTCTTTACAGACCTTGTCATACGTATCAAGCTTGAAGCAGTGAAAGTACTTCAACTGGTACAGTTTGACTTTAGTTCTCCAGAAGAAGAAGAGGCAGCGGTTGAGCAAATAAGAGAAGAACTTGAAAGTGATGTAGCAGATACGACACTCAATCAGTCTTATGAAGAAGGTGTCATTACTGATGATGCAGGTTTAAAACCTATCTCAGGGACAAAAAAACCTAAAAGAAATGAAGCATGTCCTTGTGGTTCAGGTAAAAAATACAAAAACTGTTGTGGACAGAGTGGACCTAAAAAAGGTCTACTAGCGTAATGTCTCGCAGTATCTCCTCGCCTAACAAGAAATTTGTTAGGCACATCATCAGACACTACCTCAAATACGACAAGGAAAACCCTTTTATTTTTATCTCTGCAATGTTGGCCTTTTTAGGTATCGCTGCAGGTGTCATGGTACTGATGATCGCAATGGGAATCATGAACGGTACACAAAAAGAGTTTACGAAAAAACTCTTTGTGATGAACTACCCTCTGACGATCCTCCCTATGGATGAAGACTCCGTCAATGATACACTGATCTCCTCACTGAGTGAGCAATTTCCCCATCTTAAATTCAGTCCTTATTACACCACACAGGTCATTACCAAAAATGACGGTGCGGTACAGGGATCTCTGCTTTATGGTGTAGATTATGAAAAAGAGGGTAAACTCAACGCCATTTTTGATAAAGCCAAAGGTACTGAAAAAAGTAAATTTAGAGTGGTAATGGGAGAAGGTCTCTCTTATGAGATGAATGCACCCAAGGGAGCAAAGGTCACACTCTATTTTTCTGAGCAGCAGGCCATTGGTTTTGGTACCATGCCTCTCCAAAAACGTTTCATCATTGACGGTGTCTTCAAGTCCGGTCTCAAAGCCTACGACAAAGCCATTATGTATACCTCTTTGGAAGCATTTGAAAAATTGCTTAAGCGTAAACACGGAAGCTACGATGGTCTGCATATCTATACAGAAGACCCACTCGAGGAAATAGCCAAAATTAAAAGTGCCCTGCCTGACATGGTCGTGATAGAAGGATGGTGGCAGCAAAATGGAAACTTCTTTGCTGCTATGGAGATGGAAAAAAAGGCTCTCTTTCTGGTTCTACTGCTCATTATACTTGTCGCATCGCTCAATATCATCTCCTCTCTGTTGATGACAGTGATGAGTAGAAGATCTGAGATCGCACTTATGCGTACCCTGGGAGCCACTCAAAAGGAGATACGCTCTATCTTCTTCAGACTGGGTATTATCATTGGATCAGCGGGTATAGTAGCAGGTACACTGCTTGGCAGTTTTGGTATATGGTTACTCAAGACCTTTGACATCATCTCTATGCCTGAAGATGTTTACGGTACTTCCAAACTCCCTGTAGATCTAACCATGACTGATTTCTGGCTGATCATTATAGGTACAAGTATCATCATCCTGCTTTCCTCTCTCTACCCGGCAAAAAAAGCTTCACAGACTGACCCTCTGACTGTTTTGAGAAATGAGTAGGGATTAGTTAAACAAATCCATGACGTTATTACCCCCTTCAAATACATCAAATACAGAAGCTTCCTCTTCTTCAAAAAAATCAAAAGGTGAAGCTTCATACATATCGAACATGGTGTTATACATTTTAGAACTGTTATACATCATACCAGAGGCAAATTCTGCAGACTGACCAGAGTATTTCATACCTTTGTGTATGGTCATACCTGTATCTTTAAGTCCGCCTAAAAATCCTAATCCAAACATACTGCTCTTTTTTTTCTTCTCATTAAAACCAAAAACAGCAGGCATCCCCCAACTTTCCCCTTTTTCTAAACCTACTGTGTCATAAAAATCATTCAATGTACCGGAAAAAGAGAACTCATCATCTTTCTTCTCTTCTTCCAGATGCAATTTCTTTTTGATACTTGAATATGCACTGCCCAAACTCAAATCATCCCCTAAACTCGTATCAGATTTAAAAGGATCGGTCATTTTATTTACTGCTTTATCTAATTCACTCGTATTTTCCGGTTTTTTATATCCGATCTTCAACTCATCTCTGATACTGTCCAGTCTTCTCTCTTCATCTTTGGGATCTTCGATACCCAGTTCCTTTCGCATTCTCATCACTTTTAGCTCATACTTAGTGGGAGGATCGATCTTCAACTCTTTTCTTATCCGTTTTATTTCTTCTTCTCTACTCTCGGACTTCCCCGCCCAAATAAAAGTACTGAGCAACAATAAAATTACAAGCATTTTTTTTATCATTTTATTCTGCCTTATTATCTGCATTATTTATTTATTATACACTATTCTGATTTATTTATAAGATGTCCCGGTGATTCAAATGTTCTTTTCAGTAAGTCAAGCGGTAATCTAAGTATCTCTTTACCTGCAGAGGTATCGACCTTTGGATCGTCCAGTGTGCCTCTGATCTTTAATCCAATGGTCATACTCTTATCTTTACCCATTAAAATATAGCCTAAAAGAGGTACATTGCCTACAACCTTACCCAACTCCCTTGCTGTTTGTATGGCAAGGTCCATTCTAATGGTTTTTTTCTTCAGGTCAACCACTCCTTTCCCCACGATCGTTGCCGAAGTTCCTTTAATATAGATAGAGTCAAATATAATGACATCTCTTTTGACCATTCTGTGTTCGCTTACAGCTTCTTGTATGGTAAAACCTTTGGTAGAATACCCCGGATCTTGCAGGGAGGCTAAAGCAGGTAAGGTATTGATGAATGCCAAAGTGTTATTGTATGCTTTAAAATCTTTCATCACTCCCCCCTCTACAATGACCTCACCTTTCATTGTTCCCTCAGGATTTCCTGAAGTTTTCAGAGAGTAGCGTCCATTATGTAACCCGTTAAAGTCGATCAGGGGATGCAATACTTTATCTTTGATACGTAATGCCTGCATAGAGAAAATATCTTTCTTTTTCGTAAACTTTATAATATCTCCTGCAGAACTCCCTATGGCTTTGATATCTCCATTTGCTTTCACATCAATGTCATAACTGTCCATGATCAGTGTATGATTATCATATCTCAGGTTAGAGTTTTTACCCAAAATAACCAATTTTCTCCCCTGCTTTACTTTGGTTTTCTTTTTAATTTTTTTATCTTTTTTTGTTGATTGTAAAAATTTTTCCAGATCAATATTGAGATTGGTAAGTTTCAAACGAGCTTTGGCTTTATTATAATAAAAACGTTTATTAAAGGCATAAAAATCTATATCTTTTGGGCTGAGCTTCCCTTCAAAAGGCACCTTTACTTTACATGCCTTGTTTTTTTCATACAACACACATGATGGTCTTTCCAACTCACCTTTAAATGTATAGGTTTTAAAATCTTTTGTTGTGACAGTCACATTTCCACCTTTTTCCAGAGGACCCGTATCAGGCAGATATGGCTTTATCTTGCTTAAATCTTTTAAATATATCTTCGTCTCTTTTGTAGTATTATGTATTCGCATGGCAAAGTCTGGTATACCTACATAAATATCTCTTTTGTAGGTTAAAACAAAAGGCAGTTTTTTATTTTTTAGAGCAAAAAAGGTTTTATCTTCTGATTTTAATGTTATATGTTTAGCATCAAAGACAAGATCTGCTTTTGTATTATTCAGATCTATCTTGCCGGAGACGTTACCTTCATAGAACTTATCTTTCAGGCCAATATCTTTTAAAGTAATAAACCCATCTTCATAATGCAGACTTCCCTTGACGATAGGAAGTTTAACTTTATCCAGACATACCTCCCCTTGTGTAAAGTTCACATCTACGACAAACTCCGAATAGTCCTCTTTCAAAGCTATATCTGCTAAAAACAACGCCTTTACTTTTCCGCTTTTTTGATCGACCGGTATCTTCAGATCATAAGCTTTCAGTAGATCCCTAATGACTGCATCAAAAGAAGTATCAGCCTGAATGTCAAGATGCAAAGTGGTGTTACTCTCTGTCAGATCCAATATAGAGACCTTGCTTCCCTGCAAATTCTTCTCTCTGTAGATCGGTGCATTGAGATCAAAATATAGTCCGCCCTTTTCATAGCTCAATATAAAACTTGGTGCCAGAACAGGTGCCAGATCTTCTTTAAAATGTATCTTGACATCAGAAAAAAGTATCTCTCCTTTTAAGGCATCGATATCCATTTTGAATTGCCCATTATCCACATTGGCTTTACCGCTTAAAGAGAGTAGTTTATATTCTTCTGCTTCTACTTTATCCAGTACCCAAGAGTTAACAGCCTCATTAAGGTCAAACTTGTTAATGACGGGATGCAGATCAGAAAACGTATCACTGTCGATCTTAAAGTCGACTGTATGATCTATTTTATTGGCAGAAAATCTTCCTTTGATACCGTAGGCATCAAACGCACCTTCTGTATTTAAAACATCTGTATTCAGGTGATAAGTGAGTCTTCCCTTTATATCCACATTCTCTTTGATCAAATGCAACATTGAAACTTCAGCTTCAAATGTCTCTCCTACCCTGTGAATATTCCCCGCAACTTCATAATCATCGCTGGTCACGTACAATATATCATCTGTAAAAATAATATTTAAATGGTTATTTTCAAAAGTTACATTGTCCAGTTCAATATACTCAAAAAAGGTAAAAAGATATTTGATCGTATCAAATACTTTATCTACATTTTCAAAAGAGGGTTTTTCTTTACTTTCAGGGATAGTGACATAATCAGTCATAAGGGTAAGTTTTTTATCGAGTTTAATGTATAATCCACCTACATTAAAGTCTCCTACTTTTAGCGTATCAACCTTGATACCTGCGAAGAGCCATATAAAAAGAGACAGAACAAGGACAATCAGGAAGATGAGTGTATTACGTAAAAACACATGGATAGCATGGGCAGAAAATACTGCACTTGTTTTGATCATCTCTTTTGCCTTTTATACTACACTACCCATCAAAACAACACGTACGCTTTTGGTTCCACAGGGCTCTATTGCGCATATTATATCACAGCTGACTCAAAAAGGCTATGCACTCAGCCCTATTGACAAATATATTTTAGTCTATCTCGGTCAGCCTCAAAGCGGTTGGGTCGATATAGGTGCAACAGACTTAAACCGTATCGATTTTTTATATAAACTTACGACGGCAAAAGCGAAGATGGAAGAGATCACACTCATCCCCGGTGAAACCACAGCACTCTTTCTTGAATCACTTGCCACTGATCTGAAACTTAATGAAACAAAACTGGAAAGCTATTACAAACAGTTTTCAAAGTATCCTGAGGCGGGTATCTATGCTGACACCTACTATGTGCCTTACGGCATCAGCGAAAAACATCTGATGCATTTTCTTCTCACTGAGTCAGAGAAAAGGTATGAAAAGATCTCCAACAAGATCTATGGTACATACAGTACCAAACAATGGCTCAATATATTGATCACTGCTTCCATCATACAAAAAGAAGCTGCCAATACCGAAGAGATGCCTATCGTGTCATCTGTCATCCACAATCGTCTGAAAAAGAGAATGCCTTTACAGATGGATGGGACATTGAACTATGGGAAATACTCACATATGAAAGTAACGCCTGAACGCATTAAAAACGACATGAGCAGATTTAATACCTATAAGTATAAAGGTCTGCCTCCTTCACCCATAGGGGCAGTCTCTTTTGATGCGATCAAAGCAGCGATCAGCCCTGCCAAGACAAACTATCTTTACTTTATGAAAAATGCACAGGGTCTGCATGATTTTACCAATACTTATAAAAAGCACCGTAAAAATATTAAAAAAGCCAAATAAACCTTATCTGAAGAGCAGTTGCCAAAGGTTTAATATAAACATCGTTATAAAACCTACTTTATAAACCATGAATTCATTACGTTCTATAAACGATGTACTTTTATCAAAGTATGGTTTCACTTTTTCAGGATTTGTGATCTCATACTGCATCTCTGAGTAATTATGATAGCGTTTATCTGTATCTGGCTCCAATGCCCTTAAGACAATAGATTCCAACCATGCAGGGATCTTCGAATTAAGTTTACCTGGTGCTTTGATACTTTTATCAAATGATGGCGTTTGAAAAGGTTCTATCTCACCAAAAGGAAACTTTTTAGTCAATGCTTCATAGAGCGTCACACCTATGGCATAGATTTCTGTTTGTTCATTCACGGGTGACTGTGTAAAACGTTCTGGTGCCAGGTAAGAAGGTGTCCCTGCTCTAGTTACATTTGAATACGCTTCTGTGATACTCCCAAAATCTACCATCTTAAAGACCAACTTCCCTTTACGGTTCGTTATAATAATATTCTCAGGCTTGATATCACCATGCACCAAGTCATGCTTAATGAGAAACTGTGACATCTTGAGTAAAAAGATAGCCAATTCCACAGATAGGTCTACAGACAGTGGTTTTTTTGCTGTATACTCCTTTAAGGTATCTCCTTCAACAAAAGCCATGATGTAGTAACGATGGGTTCTGTTTTTAGGCACAACTGCTTTAGGGAAAAAGCCTGCTTTTAATCGCTTTGCCATCCAGACTTCTTTTACGAAAAGGTCAAGTTGAAGCTCATCATCTACTGCTTCAAACGGTACAAACTTCATCACATACTTTAATCCTCTTTTTTCACACAGCCAAGTACGCTCATTTTGGATCAGTGATTTAAGTAATGTATACCCATCTATCTTTTCCCCTGCCTTATAACTCTCCTTGACTATAAGATCAGATTGTTTGAGTTTAAGTCTTGGATCGAGTTCTTTAATTTCCAGTATAACGGCTGTGGTATCATCAGGAAGATCATCCTTATGCATTTTACTGGCTTTTTTGACCAAAAATGATGCACCCATATTCAAACCGTCACTCAACTCATCTTGTGAAAGTTCGTTATAAAGTCCATCAGAACAGAGCAGTATCTTATCTCCTGCCAAAAGATTGTTTTCAAAATAATGCGGTGCGACTGTTTCTTCCAATCCCATGGCTGCAGTCAGTACATTTTCCATACCCTCTTCATCCATCGTATGATCATCTGAGAGTTGTGCAAACTGTCCGTTTCTATGTAGATATATACGACTATCTCCTACATTGATCCCATAGAGTCTGTCACCTTCTATAACAACCATAGTAAGTGTGGTAACCAACTCTTCACTCTCATAATTTTCCATAGACTCCAGGTAAAGTACTCTATTGATGTTTTCTATGAAGTGAAGTATAGACTTTTCCATACTCCAGGATTTTGGTCTGTTCTTTAATGAATGCACTAAAAATTTTGACGTACGCTTAGCTGCCTCTGCCCCTTGCATCGCAGACCCGACACCATCACAGACCACAGCCACAGTAATGTTGTCCATCACCTTCACTTCAAAAAAATCATCACCCTTGAGTTGCGTACCTTT
>Ga0209013_10003631_pt1 | contig 13665 bp, 16 predicted proteins | sample Cruoilmetagenom2_FD_187291 | JGI IMG/M metagenome (GOLD analysis project Ga0209013, IMG submission 187291) | Oil polluted marine microbial communities from Coal Oil Point, Santa Barbara, California, USA - Sample 2 (SPAdes) (version 2) | ecosystem: Environmental > Aquatic > Marine > Oil seeps ... | reverse complement strand
AAAATAAGGTCTTTAGATCAACGACAAGGCTTAATCAGTGCGTCTTCCGCACACCTGGATCAGAAACCGCAGGCACAATCCGATCGGCCCGGTCATAATCCCTGGAAGTCAGATGCTGACGGCGGGTATCCTCTTCGGCAACGTCATCAAGAACATCCTCACGCTCCCGATAAAACGAGCCGGCCTGATGACCCGCCACCAGCCAATAGACATATCCCGCGATGATACCCGAGAAAGCGAATGCCGCCACCGCATAGCCGTTAGCGATCGTCGGCTGTCCACCGCTTTCGCTCACATAGAGCGCTGCAAAGCCCAACAGCGCGACCGCTAGACCGGCGAATACGTAATAGGCCCAGCCCTGAACGCGCCGAACGACGCCGAATAAAACGACGACCGCCGCGAACGGCAATGAAAACACGGCCGATTGAGTCGCCGCCGACAGCGTAATCGCGGAAGCGAAGGCAATCCGTTGCCAGCGTGGGTCGCCCTCCAGACCGTAAATATCAGCCGGCGTAATAACGAACAGAACCTGTGTTAGAGCGCCAGCCAGACAGGCCAGGACAAAACCAAACAGGATGCGAACCATCGCCGCGATCATTGGACACCCAATTTGCGAGAGTTTTCAGATTGATCCAGGTTCTCAGGTTATACGCAGCCAACCCCGTACCGGCAAATCCGCAAGCTCAACCGTCCGCCGAATTCTCGACTCAAGCCGTTCGCCCGGCAACAAGCCAGTAAACCAACCCACCCGCGAAGCCCGCGACCGCGAATACCTGCCACAGCACCGCAGGTCCGCCAGCACTGCCCTGCGCGATAAGCGGAGTCACCGCCATCGAGGTACCTCCGCCGATAATGTAATAGAGCGCGGAGCGAATCCGGGCGACCTCGCCGACAATCGCAAACACAAGCGCCGGAATAATCGTGAAAGCGGCAACCAAGGCCGAACCTTGCTCGATGAACGCCATGACCTGCTCAAAGCTCTCAACGCCCGCTTCGTCCGCATGAACCGTTTGCGTGATCCGCTCAAGTCCAAGCGTGAACAGCACAAACCCCGCCGCGAGCATTCCCAAAAAAAAGGCGATGGGCACCAGCAGCATCCGCCCGACAGTCTTCCAGAACACCCCTAATCTCCGCTCGATATGGTGGCCGCGGTCCTCTCGGAAGCGCGAAGTTTCACGCTAGCCGACTTGAGCTGCCCGCACGCCGCCAGAATATCCCGCCCGCGCGGCGTCCGCACGGGACTAGCATATCCCGCCTTGTTGACGATCTCCGCGAAGCGCTCGATCTGCTCCCAATCCGAACATTCATAAGCTGCCCCCGGCCAGGCATTGAATGGGATCAAGTTGATCTTCGCCGGGATGCCCGCAAGCAACTTCACCAACGCCCGAGCATCTCCGGGACTGTCGTTGACGCCCTTGAGCATCACGTATTCGAAGGTTATGCGTCGCGCATTCGTCAATCCCGGGTAATTGCGGCAGGCCTCCAACAGGTCCTTGATCGGGTATTTCCGGTTGATCGGTACCAACTCATCGCGCAGTTCGTCGTTAACCGCGTGCAGCGAAATGGCCAGCATGGTGCCCGCTTCCGCGCCCCAGCGCTCGATCTCCGGCACCACCCCCGACGTCGACAACGTGATCCGCCGCCTCGAATGCGCCAACCCGCCGCTATCCGCGGCGATTTCCATCGCCTGACGAACATTTTCGAAGTTGTATAGCGGCTCACCCATGCCCATCAGCACAATGTTGGTGATCTTGCGCTCGGAATCCGGCAGCAAACGACCATCTTGTGGTGCTTCCGCTCCCGGCCAGTCGCCGATACGGTCCCGCGCCAGCAGGATCTGCCCGACGATCTCCCCATGGGTCAGGTTGCGCACCAGCCTCTGTGTGCCGGTATGGCAAAACGTGCAAGTCAGCGTGCAGCCGACCTGGCTGGAGATGCACAAAGTGCCACGGTCCGCCTCCGGGATGTAAACGGTCTCCACTTCGGGAGCCTCCGCTTCGTCGCCTCGTTTCGGCAGACGCAGAAGCCATTTACGGGTTCCGTCCTGCGAAACCTGCTCGGAAACGATCTGCGGCCGCTCGAGCGAGAATGCCTCCGTCAACTTTGCGCGCAAATCCTTGGAAACATCGGTCATTTCATCGAAAGCACTGATCCCGCGAGCATAAATCCAGCTCCAAAGCTGGCTTGAGCGCATGCGCAATTGCCTATCGGGAACACCAAGCGAACCGAGCGCCTCGATCAGCTCCGCATGGCTTGCGCCAGCCAGCGTCGGAAGCGCCGCGGACTCATCTGCGCCCGTCCCATCGGAGGCCGGCAGGTTATTGAGGATCAGCACCATCTCTTGGCTTCTTTTTCTTTCTGGCTACAAACGTCGAGGCCACCCTCGGAGACGCTATACATAGCCGACCCGCACCGAAGTACCAGTCACCCACTGTCGTTTCGGCTATAAACGCCAGCACGTGTCTAAGGCAGATGAAGAGCCCGCAAATGACAGCCCAACCGGACACCCGCACGAAGATGCCGCCAAACGGCAATCTTACGATCGCGATCTATCTCGCGGTAACCGGGCTGTCCGCGGCTTGTGGCCTCGTTATCGAAATCGTCGCCGGCCGTATGATCGCGCCCTACCTTGGAATGTCGCTTTACACCTGGACCGCCGTTATTGCCGTCGTTTTGGCAGGCTTCTCCGTCGGGCACTGGATTGGCGGCTGGCTTGCCGAGAAGCCATCCGGGCCGGCCCGCAGTGCGGTTGCCATAAGCCTCTGCCTTGCTGGACTCAGCGCCGCACTGAGCCTCGTCTTGCTGCGCACGCTATCCGGCCCGGTCATCGCAATCGGCTTGCCGGCCGTGCCGACTATTCTATTGCTAACCTTCGTGCTCTTTTTTCCGCCGAGCCTTTTCGTCGGCATACCTTCACCAGTGTTAACCAAACTGGCGATCGATGAAGCACCCAGTCGCATGGGTACCCTACTTGGCGCCTTTTACGCGGTCGGCGCATTCGGCTCGATCGTCGGCACGCTGGCGGCAGGATACGTGTTCATCTCTTATTTCGGCTCGATCCGCACAATTCTGACCGTCGCTCTGCTCTACCTGATGATGGCGGCTATCCTTTTCGCACTTGATCGACGCTGCGAGAATAAACCTCTCTTGGCGAGACAAACCGTTGTCCCGGTCGCCGTCATTGCGCTGCTTTTCGGCGGCGTCATCCTATCAGGCCGCGCCGTCAGCGCCTTTGTCGATAACTGCACCAAGGAGAGCGCCTATTACTGTATCCGCGTCATCGACATCAGCGGCGATATCGGCATCCCGGCCAGGACCATGGTCCTTGACCATCTTGGCCACGGCACCAACTTGCGCGATCAGCCGGGCATCTTTCTGACGCCCTACGTCGAAGCCCAGGATGCGCTTGTCAAAATCCACTTCCAAGACCCGCAAGAACTCAACGCCTTCTTTATCGGTGGAGGCGCCTACACGCTTCCGCGCGCCTGGCTGGCCCGCTGGCCGAAGGCAAAGATCACCGTCGCCGAAATCGATCCCGCTGTTACAGAGCTCGCCAGACAATCGTTCTGGCTGAACGGCGGCCCAAGGTTAACCATCGAGCATCAGGACGCCCGGCGCGCACTGGCATCCGAACCTGAAAAAAGTTTCGACGTCATAGTCGGCGATGCCTTTCACGACATCGCCGTGCCACAGCATCTGGTCACACGCGAGTTCTTCGCACTGATCGCCAACCGCTTAAAAGGCGATGGCGTCTACCTGATGAACGTCGTCGACAACGGCAGCCGGCCAAGGCTGACGCTGTCCATCCAGCGCACCCTCAAATCCGTTTTTCCCAGCGTTGAACTCTGGCAACCGTATGGCCAGGGTGCCCGCCAGACATTCGTCCTAATCGCCGCAAAGACGCCGACACCAAAGAAGACGCTTTACTCTCGCCTCGACCCGGAATCCTCCTGGCAAAGGATACCGGAGGACGAAACCGCAAAACTGCAGCAGCTAACCGAACCACTCCTGCTCACAGACGACTTCGCCCCCGTCGACCGGCTTATCGGCGTGGAGTGACTGTCACGACGGCTTCTTGCGGCCTTACAGAATGAACCGTGACAAGTCTGCGTCCTTGGCCAACTCACCGACGCGGTCGTCGATATAGGCGGCATCGATTACGATCGTCTCACCACCGCGGTCGGAGGCCTCGTAAGAGATTTCATCTAACACGCGCTCCATCACCGTCTGCAGACGCCTCGCACCGATGTTCTCAACCGAGTCGTTAACCGCAACCGCCGTATCGGCCAACGCATCAACGGCGTCAGCCGTGAATTCCAGCACTACGCCTTCGGTCCCCATTAAAGCCACGTATTGCTTAATGAGACTGGCCTCGGTCTCCGTCAAAATGCGACGGAAATCCTCACGCGTCAGCGCCCGAAGCTCGACCCGTATCGGCAGCCGCCCTTGCAGCTCCGGCAACAAGTCGGACGGCTTCGAAACGTGAAAGGCACCTGATGCGATAAACAGGATGTGGTCGGTCTTCACCGGGCCATGCTTGGTCGCCACCGTCGTACCTTCGATCAGCGGCAGCAAATCGCGCTGCACACCTTCACGGCTGACATCACCGGTAACCCGCCCCGCGCCATCTGAACGCGAGCAGATCTTGTCGATCTCATCCAAGAAGACGATGCCATTGTTTTCGACGGCCGAGACGGCTTCCGACGTGATCTCTTCCTGATCGATCAGCCGGTCGCATTCCTCATTGATAAGGAGATCGTGGCTCTGCTCGACGGTGATGCGCCGTTTCTTCGTACGCCCGCCCAGAGCCTTGCCCAACATGTCGTTGAGATTGATGGCGCCGAACGATCCTCCGGGCTGTCCGGGCAATTCGAACATCGGAAGACCGCCTGAAGTGTCGGTGATATCAAGCTCGACTTCCTTTTCGTCAAGCTCGCCGGCCCGAAGCTTGCGGCGGAAGCTATCCCGCGTCGCAGGCGACGCCGTTGCGCCGACGAGGGCATCAAGAACGCGTTCTTCCGCAGCCTTTTCCGCAGCTGCTTGAACGGTCTTGCGTTTCCCATCCCTGACTATCCCGATGCCGATTTCAACGAGGTCGCGCACAATGCTTTCCACGTCACGTCCGACATATCCCACTTCGGTGAACTTCGTCGCTTCGACCTTCAGGAAGGGCGCGCCCGCCAGTTTCGCAAGCCGTCGCGAAATCTCCGTCTTGCCGACACCCGTCGGACCGATCATCAGGATATTCTTTGGCAGCACCTCATCCTTCAGGTCGCCAGTCAGCTGCTGCCGGCGCCAACGGTTGCGCAGAGCTATAGCAACGGCGCGCTTGGCGTCGTTCTGACCGATGATGTAGCGGTCAAGTTCGGATACGATTTCGCGGGGAGAAAAGTTGGTCATGAGTCTCGCTAGTTTTCTGGCGGCCGATAGCACTTGAGAAGCGTGCCTCCACTTACATCCTTCCAGATTGCAAATGGGACGAACCCGGCACTTTTGTAAGTGGCGATTGCACGAACATTGCGCAAATCCGGGTCAACGATGAGGTTGCATCCTCCTTTGCGGCGGAGCCGTTCTGTAAAGCTCCTGATAATTGTTACGCCAAAACCCTGGCCCGTCTTATGGCGTGGGCTAACGAAAATATCGACTCCGACCCCATCATGCGGAAATTCCTGTTGCCACGGCTCTTCATAAAACTCTGATGGCACCCAGCTTTGGATATAGGCCGTCGCCACGTTGTTGATCGAGGCAACATAGCCGACCGCCTCGCCCGTGTCCCACGCGGTTCCGATAAGCTCCAGTTCCGTCTCCGGATCGCCCCACCATTGGCGCGCATGGGCGTCCCGCAACCAACCCTCGAGCATCGGCACATGAGAACCGCCAATTGGATTAAGCCGAATATCCATGCGCGCTCACACGCCAGAAATGAGCTTAAGACCGATAATCGAACCGATGATCAAGATGAGCAGCAAAATACGCACTGCTTCGTATGGTTCGCCAAAAGCAACCATGCCAACGATTACCGTGCCGGCCGCGCCGATGCCGGTCCACACCGCATAGGCCGTGCCGATGGGAATGGCTTCACCGGCCGTCGGGCTGACCGCTCGATGCAAAAAATAGAGGCTGAACATCCCGAGCAAAGCCAGGCCTGTTGTCGGCCAAACACGTGTCAGCCCTTCCGTAAACCGGTAGATTGTTGTCGCCGCGACCTCACACATGCTGGCCGCAAGCAAATACACCCAAGCCATTTCGATCCCCGCTCAGAGCTTAAGACTCAACGCTGCGACTCAAGGCTTTCGACGACCAGAGACGTATTCGTGTAGACGCAGATATCCGCTGCGATCCCCATCGCCTTTCGCGCGATCTGTTCTGCATCAAGCGGTTGATCGAGCAGCGCCCGAGCAGCCGCCAGAGCATAGTTACCGCCCGAACCAATTCCCATCACATGAGCCTCGGGTTCCAGCACATCGCCGGTACCGGTAAGCACCAGGGTTGTATTGGCGTCAGCAACGATCATCATTGCTTCGAGCCGGCGCAGATAGCGGTCCGTACGCCAATCCTTAGCCAACTCGACAGCCGCGCGCATCAGCTGCCCGGGGTACTGTTCCAACTTCGTCTCGAGCCGCTCAAACAGGGTGAAGGCGTCTGCGGTCGCGCCCGCGAAACCAGCGATTACATCCCCGCGGCCGAGCTGGCGGACCTTGCGCGCATTGGACTTGATCACCGTCTGGCCCAGGCTGACCTGGCCGTCACCAGCGATAACGACGCGTCCATCTTTGCGCACGGTGAGTATGGTAGTGGCGTGCCAGCCGTGTGCGGCCGACTGCCCAGAATTGTCGCTATGCATGTTCATAGTTGCTCGATAAGGGCGCTCGCACCCGACCTGTCAAGGTTGTCGGATCACCACTTGAGCGCAAGGCTGAAGGCTGGCGATTGGCAGCGCAAACTGATAAATGCAGCATCTTAACCGGTCGGAAACCCTCACCCGTCAGCCTTCGGTAAAACACAGGCGCCATATCCGGCCCGATTCTTAAGGATCTCTCACCGTGAGCGCAGCGGCAAAACGAACAAGCCAACTCGACCGCAAGACCAAGGAGACCGAGATTTCCGTCGGCATCGATCTCGATGGGACCGGTGCTTACGCGATCGACACCGGGATCGGTTTTCTCGACCACATGCTGGAGCAGCTGGCACGCCATTCGCTGATCGACATCAAGCTGAAGGCCAAGGGCGATCTGCACATCGATGCCCACCACACCGCTGAAGATAGCGGAATAGCTCTCGGTCAGGCCTTCAAGCAAGCGCTCGGCGAAAAAAAGGGCATCAGCCGGTATGCGGATGCACATCTTGCCATGGACGAGTGTTTAACGAGGGTCGCCGTCGACGTCTCCGGACGGCCGTTTCTTGTCTGGCAGGTCGATTTCCCGCGCGATAAAGTCGGTGAATTCGACACTGAATTGTTCCGCGAGTGGTTCCAGGCCTTCGTCCAAAACGCCGGCATTACCTGTCACGTAACTAATATCTACGGCGACAACAGCCACCACATCGCAGAGACCTGCTATAAAGGTTTGGCCCGGGCCTTGCGTCAGGCTATCGAGCTCGATCCCCGCCAGGGTGAGCGCGTGCCCTCGACAAAAGGAACCCTTTAACGAATGTTGCTCATACCCTTAAGAATTGGAGCATCAAACCGCGTGGTCGCTTACACTGTTCATGAGCCGCCTGAAATCTCACTCGACCCAGCCGAACGGGCCGAACAGTTGACCTTTGTGAAAGATGGGATCAGCTGGGCTGCCCTGTTCTTCGCGCCGGTCTGGCTGCTGGCGAAGAGGTTTTGGCTGGCGCTATTGGTTTACATCGTTGTGGCCATTGCCTTGGGCGGCGGTCTAACGCTGCTCGAGCTCGACCCGAGCTGGGGCGTATTGGCCTATCTGGGACTCAACCTCTTCGTTGCGCTCGAGGCAGATTCGATCCAGCGCTGGTCGCTCGACCGAAAAGGCTGGCACATGATCGGATCGGTCAGTGGTGCCACCACCCGCGAATGCGAACGCCGTTTCTTTGAACGATGGCTGGCTGAGGAAGTCCGGTAAACGCAATGCAGACGGCTGTCATCATTGACTACGGTTCGGGCAACCTCCACTCGGCTGGTAAAGCCCTGCAACGCGCGGCCCGCGAGGGAGAATCCCAAACCCAGGTCCAAATCAGCTCCGATCCCGCCGTAGTCGCATCCGCCGACCGGGTGATCTTACCAGGTGTCGGCGCCTTCGCCGATTGCCGGCGCGGCTTACAGGCCGTTCCTGGCTTGCTCGAAGCACTCAACGCCACCGCGATGGAACGTGAGCGCCCTTTTCTCGGGATCTGTGTCGGAATGCAGCTAATGGCCAGCCGCGGCCTCGAATTTGGTGTCACCGACGGCTTTGGCTGGATCCCCGGCGAAGTAAAGGCAATCGCCCCCAGCGATTCTTCACTCAAGATCCCGCACATGGGCTGGAACACGCTCAATCAGATCTCAGCCCACCCGCTTCTGGTGGACATCCCAACAGGATCCGACGGCCTCCACGCCTACTTCGTGCACTCCTACCATTTGGTGCCCGAGGAACGCGCACACGTGGTTGCGGAAACAAACTACGGGGGATCCATCACAGCAATGGTTGCTCGTGATCACATAGCGGGGACTCAATTCCACCCGGAGAAGAGCCAGACCCTCGGTCTGAAACTCCTCGCCAATTTCTTGAAGTGGTCGCCGTAGCCTACGTATTTAGGCCGCGATCGCCCCGTCGCCGGCTGGGAACGCCACGACATTTGCAACCGCATCGGCCTCGACGGCAGCATTCGGCTTCGACCGTTCCGCCGTCGCAACTCCACGCTGCCGGAACCAGCGCAGCGACGTGTTGGTCAGCACGCTGCCGTGACTGGTGGCTTGCACGAGAAGCCCATCTTCATCACCCAGCAGCCAGGACATCCGTGCTTCGATTTCCTCTGCGGTTTCGTGGCTTTCCACGTACCACGTCTGCTCCAGCGGACGCGCCCAGCGCTCCCCGGTGCTCATGATGATTTCAGCAATCGCCCGTTTCTTGGCGTTCGGATTGGCGAGGTCGTAAGAGATCAGGTAGGTGCGCATGGTGAGGCTCTCGTCGGTTTTGACTAAGGCCCTCTAAACGCAAAACAATTTGGGGCGGCGGTAGCGAAGAACGTAATGAGAACATGGCATGAATCGCGCCACCCGTAAAGCCTAAGTTCGATTTTTGTTCACGTCAGGGAGGAACCGTGAACTTCTCATGGCGGAGGTTGCAGCAGCGCCCTTCCAGAGCCCTCAGCGGCCCCTCTCAATCAAATAGACTGAGTTGTTCTGGCGCGTTGTTGGAGCGTGGGATAACCCGGTGCTTTCCGAAATCCGTCCGGTCGACCAGCTCCGGATAGCGTTCTTGGAAAAGCTTCATCGCCCGCTCCTGCGCCTCGGGAAACCGCCGCCCTTCCCAGATTTCGTAGAGTCGCCGCGGATCGCATCCATAACGCCTCAGGATTTCAATCCGCCGCACGCGAAGCCAACGTGCGATCCAGATATCGACAGCATCGGTTTCGTTGACGATGCCGGGTGGCTTTAGTTTCGCAGTCGACATCTCGAAGGGCACTATGGAACGCATGGAGGGATTACCGTCTTCAAAAACTAGCCGTTGACCTAGCATGGTACGTTACAGGAACATCATAGCAATTCCGTGGCCGCTGGTGCAGCCATGTGTTCGGCCAGGACAATCTGGGACTTGACCGGGCCGCCCAAGCCGACAATGCACTGGTCCAAACTACGCAACCAACCAAGCTTCGATAAGGCGCGCCCCGTGATCCTCTTCCCAGCGATTGACCTCAAGGACGGCCAGTGCGTCCGTCTCAAACTCGGCGAAATGGACGATGCCACCGTCTTCAACAATGACCCGGCCGCTCAGGCAAAAGCTTTTCAAGACCAGGGCTTCAACTACCTCCACATCGTTGACCTTAACGGCGCCTTCGAGGGCCGTCCGGTCAATGCCGATGCCGTTGATACGATCCTTGGTGTACTGTCGATTCCAGCTCAGCTCGGTGGCGGCATCCGTGATCTCGCGACGATCGAGACCTGGCTGGACAAGGGCGTCGCCCGTGTAATTCTCGGCACTGTCGCCGTCCGCGATCCGCAACTCGTTCGAGAGGCGTGCCGTAGGTTCCCCGGCTGCATTGCCGTCGGCATCGACGCGAAAGGCGGCAAAGTAGCCGTCGAGGGTTGGGCAGAAACAAGTGAGCTAACAGCGATTGAACTCGCCGGACGCTTTGAAGACGTCGGAGTCGCCGCCATCATCTACACCGATATCGAGCGCGACGGTGTTTTGAAGGGCCTCAACCTGCCAGCAACAGCAGAACTCGCCCGCGCCACCTCGATCCCCGTCATCGCCTCCGGTGGGCTTGCCTCGATCGAAGACATCAAGGCCTTGCTCCTCCCCGCATACAGCATGCTTGAGGGCGCCATCACGGGGCGGGCACTCTATGACGGTCGTCTTGATGCGGAGGAAGCTTTGGCCCTTCTTGCTGGCTAATCCGATGCGCGCGAAGCAGGCCCGCTAAGCACGACGGAGCATGGACGAACGCACAATGTAGATGGCAAACTGCGTTAACGAGCTCCCGCCAGCGCAAATCCTCCACACAAGGACATCAGATTATGGCCGCCATCGACGTGAAGGTTCCCGACATCGGTGATTTCCAGGATGTCCCGATCATCGAAGTGTTGGTCAAGCCAGGCGATACGGTCCAACCAGAGGATCCGCTGATCACGCTCGAGAGCGACAAAGCAACGATGGAAATACCGGCACCGCAGGCCGGTCAGGTTGTAGAGCTCAAGGTTGGCGTTGGCGACAAGATCTCCGAAGGCACCTTGATCCTGACGCTGGAACCTGCCGATGGCGCGACGGCCGGCCCATCCACTGGCGCGTCCGCTGAACCCACCTCTGCGGCGGCTGCCCCCTCCGCTCCAGCGCCAACCGCGGCGGCGCATTCCGGCGGCGCCGACATCACATGCGAAATGATGGTCCTAGGTGCCGGCCCCGGCGGCTATTCGGCCGCCTTCCGTTCCGCCGACCTTGGCGTGCAGACCGTCCTCGTCGAGCGTTGGGAAGTGCTCGGCGGCGTCTGCCTCAACGTCGGCTGCATCCCGTCCAAGGCATTGCTCCACACCGCTGCGGTTATAGACGAAGCCAAAGCCATGGCTGCGCACGGCATTACCTTCGGTCCACCTCAAATCGAACTCTCGGCCCTGCGAACGCACAAGGACAAGGTCGTCAGCAAACTCACGACGGGCCTCGCGGGAATGGCCAAAGCCCGTAAGGTCAATGTCGTCACCGGAACTGGACGCTTTCTCGATCCCAACCACGTCGAGGTCGAGCTGACCGACGGTTCCGGCAAAAAAGTCGTCCGCTTCGAAAAGGCAATTATCGCTGCCGGCTCTGAAGCAGTGAAACTTCCCTTTATCCCTGAAGATCCGCGCATAGTTGATTCAACAGGCGCGCTGGAGCTTCGCCAGATTCCAAAGAAAATGCTGGTCATTGGCGGCGGTATCATCGGCCTGGAGATGGCCACGGTTTATTCCACGCTCGGCACGCGCCTGGATTGTGTCGAGATGCTCGACGGCCTGATGCCGGGCGCAGACCGCGACCTCGTCAAGGTTTGGGAGAGGGTCAACGCACCCCGCTTCGACAACATCATGCTGAAGACCAAAACGACTGCGGTCGAAGCGAAGGACGACGGCATCTACGTCACTTTCGAAGGCGAAAAGGCACCCACTGAACCGCAGCGCTACGACATGGTCCTGGTCGCCGTCGGCCGCTCACCAAACGGCCGCTTGATCGATGCCGACAAGGCCGGTATCGCCGTCACCGACCGCGGCTTCATTCCCGCCGACAAACAGATGCGCACCAACATCGCGCACATCTACGCCATCGGCGACATCGTCGGACAACCGATGCTGGCGCATAAAGCCGTTCACGAAGGACACGTTGCCGCCGAGGCCGCCGCCGGCAAGAAGAGCGTCTTCGACGCCCGTCAAATACCCTCGGTCGCATACACCGATCCGGAAATAGCCTGGGCCGGCCTCACCGAGACGGAGGCCAAAGCCAAGGGCATCAAATTCGGAAAGTCCGTTTTCCCATGGGCGGCATCTGGACGAGCCATCGCCAATGGCCGCGACGAAGGTTTCACCAAGCTGCTGTTTGATGAAGAAACCCACCGGTGTATCGGCGGCGGGATTGTCGGCACGCACGCCGGCGATCTCATCGGTGAAGTCTGCCTAGCCGTGGAGATGGGCGCCGATCCCGTCGATATCGGAAAGACGATTCACCCGCACCCAACGCTGGCTGAATCTGTCGGCATGGCTGCCGAGGTGTTTGAGGGCGTCTGCACCGACCTGCCGCCACCACGTCGGCGTTAACCGCAACGGCGCCTAGTTCCGAAAAAGACCACATAAGAAGCTCCGCCAGCACAGTGGATGGAGCAAGGTTAACCGCGCCCACATGGTGACAAGATAAACTTTCCAACGCTTTGTTTAGCATCCTGCACTGAGGTGCCTTGCATGGCGCTATGCTGCACGCCACAACAGGCGCTCCAAATACTTTTAACGTCAACAAATTTTGGGCCTCAATCTCGATGTCAATCTTGGTCACAGGCGGAGCAGGCTACATCGGTAGTCATATGGTCCTGGAACTCATCGGCGCTGGCGAAAAAGTCGTTGTCATCGACAACCTGTCGACGGGCTTTCGCTGGGCGGTCCACGAAGATGCTACTCTTGTCGTCGGTGACATTGGTGATGCGGGTCTAGTTAAGCGGGTCATCGCCGAACATGATGTTTCCGCTATCGTACATTTCGCCGGCTCCATCGTAGTACCGGAGTCCGTCGCCGATCCGCTCGGCTACTACGACAACAACACCGTGAAATCCCGCTCCTTGATCGCAACGGCGATCGAGAGCGGTGTCCGCCATTTCATCTTCTCCTCAACGGCCGCTGTCTACGGCAACCCGTCCGAAAATCCGGTTTCCGAGGACGCCGTACTCCAGCCGATGTCACCTTACGGCCGCTCGAAGCTGATGACCGAGTGGATGCTAACCGACGCCGCGCATGCTCACGATTTCAATTACGTCGCATTGCGATACTTCAACGTCGCCGGCGCCGATCCCGAAGGACGCAGCGGACAATCGACACCGCGGGCAACGCACCTCATTAAGGTCGCCTGCGAAGCAGCAATCGGCAAACGTTCTCATATGCAGGTTTTCGGCACTGACTACCCAACTCCGGACGGCACCTGTATCCGCGATTACATCCACGTCACCGATCTCGCCCGTGCCCACCTGGAAGCTCTAGAGTATCTTCGCGAGAAGGACACTTCGAACATCTTCAACTGCGGCTACTCGAAGGGTTATTCCGTGTTAGAAGTCGTCGAGGCCGTAAAACGCGTTTCCGGTGTCGGCCTTAATGTACGTTTAGCAGAACGCCGTCCTGGTGATCCTGCCGCCATCGTCGCCGCCTCGACCAAAATCAGGCGGACACTTGGCTGGACGCCTCAGCATGATGATCTTGATAAGATCGTCAGCCAGGCCCTGAACTGGGAAAAACGCCTCGGCTCGCTCAAAGGGTAGAGATCCAATCATTCAACCTGCTTG
>Ga0209013_10003630_pt1 | contig 13666 bp, 11 predicted proteins | sample Cruoilmetagenom2_FD_187291 | JGI IMG/M metagenome (GOLD analysis project Ga0209013, IMG submission 187291) | Oil polluted marine microbial communities from Coal Oil Point, Santa Barbara, California, USA - Sample 2 (SPAdes) (version 2) | ecosystem: Environmental > Aquatic > Marine > Oil seeps ... | reverse complement strand
CCCTATCCAGGAGCAAGAAAAATCTTAGAGAAAATTCAGCAATCAGGAAAGACCCGTTTAATCATTGTCAGTGGCCGCAACATCAAGGATATTGTACCTCTGCTTGGTCTTAAACAACTTCCTGAGATTTGGGGTGGTCACGGTTTTGAACATTTACTGCCTGACACTTCGGTGCAGAGGCAAAAAATTCCTGCCACATGTTCACTGACCATACAAAAAACTTTTATCTGGCTAAAGGAAAAGGGCTATGAGAATTATTGTGAGCAAAAACCTTCTTCTCTTGCCTTTCATTGGAGGGGGATAAAAAAAGAAATCCAGCAGAAACTTGAAGAAAAAGTACGTGAGGCCTGGGAACCGCTCACCACGGGACAGAATCTTGAAATTCAGCCATTTGATGGCGGTCTTGAACTCCGATGCGCTGGAATGCATAAAGGAGATGCAATAAAACAAATCCTGGATGAGTGCTCAAAGGATGCAGTGATAGCTTACCTGGGCGATGATCTCACCGACGAAGATGCTTTCAAGGCTTTAAAGGGAAAAGGACTCTCAGTGCTTGTAAGAGATACTCAACGAGACACGCTGGCTGATTGCTGGCTGACACCTCCTGATGAGTTGCTGGATTTTTTGCACCACTGGTACAGGTATTCCACAAAAACATAATGGCAAAGCAAAAACAAAAAATCAATAAGCGGCTGATTGTTGTCTCCAACAGGTTGCCGGTTGTTATTGACAAAGAAAACGACCAATGGAGGATACAGCCGGGTTCAGGTGGTCTGGTAACTGCTCTCGACCCAATTTTAAAGGAAAATGAAAGTCTCTGGATTGGCTGGCCGGGAACCGGTAAGGAAGCCCCAATACAGAAACTGCTTGATCAATTCGGCTCGGAACAGGGGTATAAACTGGTCGGAATCCCTTTAAGCCAGCAGGAGATTGAGCGCTACTACTGGGGCTTTTCCAATGGCACCCTCTGGCCACTTCTCCATGATCTTCTCGGCTATTGCAAGTTTGACCTGGGAGATTGGCAGACATATGTTGCGGTAAACAAAAAGTTTGCCGAGGCTATAAAAAAGCAGACCAGGAAAAACGACATCATCTGGATTAATGATTACCAGCTTTCCATGGTTGGTCATTTTCTGAAGAAATCAGGAGTTCGGCTGCCTCTGGCATATTTTCACCATATCCCTTTTCCCTCCCTTGATCTTCTCCGAAGGCTCCCCTGGAAGATGGAATATACAAAGGCTTTGCTGGCCTTTGACCTGTTAGGCTTCCAGACCCTTCGTGACCGACGGAATTTTGTCAATACTGTCACCAACCTCATACCCGAAGCCTCGATCCTTCGGAGACAACGCAATTATACCCTGGTAAAATACAAAAAACGAATTATCCAGGTAGGGCATTTTCCCATAAGCATTGACTTTAACGAGTTTAATAATGCTGCCCATTCCCAGGAAGTTCAGGATGCCGCCTGGTACCTGCATGAAAACCTGCAGGAACGGCAGTTGATGCTAGGTGTTGACAGGCTTGACTATACCAAGGGGATCCCGGAACGTTTTCTTGCCTATGAGTTGGCCCTGGAAAAATATCCGGAGCTCAAACAAAAAATCTCCCTGCTGCAGGTAGTTGTTCCCAGCCGAACCCTGGATCCCGATTATCAAAACTTAAAAGAACAGCTTGACCAGATTGTAGGCCGTATTAATTCACGCTTCGGTAATGCCGGCTGGATACCGATCCATTATGTTTTCCGCAGTCTGGATTATACTCAACTCGTGGCCCATTACAGAACATCTGAAATTGCCCTCATAACTCCCTTAAGGGACGGGATGAACCTGGTGGCTAAAGAATATTGCGCCTGTTCAGTTGAAAATAACGGCGTGCTTATTTTAAGCGAATTCGCCGGCGCAGCAGACCAGCTGGGTGAAAAGGCACTGCTGGTTAATCCCTACGATATTGAAAAAACAGCGGATACTATTTACAGGGCATTCACCATGCCCCTGGAGGAACGCCAGCAACGCATGCAATGGCTCCGAAACCAGGTACAAAAAAATGATGTGCACCGCTGGCTCCGCTACTTTGTAAGAACCCTGGATAAAGTGGATTCAAAAACCGATTTTTCACCAAAGTAAACCAGGCTCTTTTCCCAAAAGATTTCTCATTACACCTTTCTCTATAGTTTACCTTTTAACCACGAAGTGCTAATTATATCTGTGATATATCCTACGGCTCACATATTCAGGACTTCATATGGTCAAAACTGAAAAACAACTCATAGTCATCGGTGGTGGACTGGCTGGAACTGAGGCAGCCTGGCAGGCATCCAGGCTTGGATGTCAGGTTACACTACATGAAATGAAGCCCCTGGTTTTCAGCCCTGCTCATCACTCCCAACTGCTTGCTGAGCTTGTCTGCAGCAACTCCCTGCGCTCTGATGCCATAACCTCGGCAGTCGGACTTTTGAAGCAGGAAATGCGAAACCTGGAATCGTTGATCATGGAGTCTGCTGAACAGACAAAAATTCCTGCCGGCAAGGCACTGGCTGTTGACCGCGAAAAATTTGCACAATTTATTACAGGAAAAATTGAGGAAAACGAGAATATCAACATTATCCGGGATGAGGTCAGGGAACTTCCTGCCCCGGTGCCAGGATCCTGTATCACAGTTCTTGCCACAGGTCCCCTCACATCCAAATCCATGGCAGACTCCCTCGGAAAACTTACCGGCAAGGATCATCTGGCCTTTTACGATGCAATAGCTCCGATAGTAGAAGCCGAGTCATTGGATAGAGATATTATTTTCCAGGCATCCCGCTATGAGGAGGGGCCTGGTGATTACCTCAACTGCCCCATGGATAAGGAGCAGTATGAAAATTTCATTATAGAACTTGCTCAAGCGCACAAGGTGCCGCTGAAAAGTTTTGAGAAGCAAAAATATTTTGAAGGATGTCTTCCTATTGAGATCATGCTGGAACGCGGTCCTGAAACTCTGCGGTTCGGCCCCATGAAACCGGTTGGACTAATTGATCCCCGTACCGGGCAGAAAGCACACGCCGTTGTCCAACTCCGCAAAGAAAATAAGGAGGGAACACTTTACAACATGGTGGGGTTTCAGACCAAACTCACATATGGTGAGCAGAGAAGAGTGTTCAGAATGATTCCGGGTATGGAGCAGGCAGAGTTCTCCAGACTTGGCTCTATTCACCGGAATACATTCGTCTGCGGACCTGAGATTCTCCTGCCAGGCCTGCAATTGAAAAAACGACCTGATCTTCTACTGGCCGGTCAGATAACAGGGGTTGAAGGCTATGTTGAATCAACAGCTATAGGACTATTGGCCGGCATAAACGGAGCCCGCCTGCTTCAGGAGGAAAACCCGGTTGTCCCTCCTCCTGAGACAGCCCTTGGTTCCCTGATCACCCATCTGACCGCAGGCGATCCAAAACGTTTTCAGCCCTCCAACATCAATTTCGGGCTTTTTCCTAGTTTGAAACAGAGAGTACCTAAAAGATTCCGCGGTGAAAAATATGCTGAGCGGTCCCTTCAGGCATTAACGAAATGGCAGGCTGAAATGAATCGGGATCAATAACAACACCCAAAAGCTTAACCATCTTCATTTTTTTTGGGCATTCCACGCAGCCGAGCAGCACAGAAAATGACGGAATAGCGCTGGAACTGTTTGAGTACCCCTACGGGGCATAAACTCCGCGAGTTTTGCAGCGCCCGACTTCTTCGAGCAGCGCAGGGAATTCCGCTGGAAACGAAACAAGTGATTGCCTGCCCTTTCTTTTGGTTCGTTTTCTTTGGGCAAGCAAAGAAAATGAACTCATAAAAGAATAAAACACTTTCAATAAAACCTTTATTTTTTTGCTTGCATACCAGACTGGCAAAGTATAAAAAATCAGCTTAGTGAATAACTTACGAAACAATTATAGTTCAGTACCATCTACAAATAATCACAGGAGGCACCATGAATCCGGAAGAAATGCGAGATAAGGCAATGGACCTTTTCAAAAAACGGTTCCATTGAAGCCAGGTAATCCTTGCCGTGGGCCAGGAAAAAATTGGTGAAATTGACGAGACAGCTGTCAAGGCATTAGGTGCATTCGGTGGCGGCATTGCAAGCTCTGGAAGTGTCTGTGGAATCTTAATTGGAGGAATTGCTGTAATTTCAAGCATCTACAGCAGAGGGAACCTTGACGAGAAAGAAAATCCCCGTCTCTGGTCTGTCAGCAGTAAGTTTCTGAAAAAATTTGAGGAACTCGCCAAACCTTTGGGGGGCATGAATTGTCGTGACATTGCTAAAATCGACTGGAAAAACAAATTAGAAGTGAAAAATTACTATGTCAATCCGTTAAGCACCCGTAAAATTTGCATAAAACTGGTAGGTGACGCGGCATATGCGTTAGGGGAACTTATGGAACAGCAGTCGGAAAAAGATTAAGAAAAGCAGCCAATTTTACGATTATTCTTTTCTTGGCTCTACCACCTTATTTCGAAGTAATTCTTCTACAACCTCAACCAGGGGGAGTCCGACAACATTGGTGTAGGACCCGTTTATCCTCTCAACCAGGAAACTGCCGCTGCCCTGGATGCCATACGCTCCTGCCTTATCAAGCGGCTCTCCTGTGGCTACATACGCTGCTGCAATATCCCGGGAGAAAGGATAAAAACTAACCTCTGTAGTCACGACCCTGCTGACTGCTATCCTCTCTTTTTCATGCAGCAAACAAAAACCGGTATGCACCAGATGTTTCTGGCCGGCCAAGGTCTGCAGCACTGACAAAGCTTCCTTTGCATCCCTTGGCTTGCCCAGGATCTTGCCTCCATGCACGACCACCGTATCAGCTCCCAGGACCCAGGACCCGACATTCTCGCGGGAAACAGCAGCAGCTTTATCAGAAGCTGCCCGCATAACAAATTCCCGGGGCGACTCGCCGGCAGCAGGATTTTCCTCGACCTGGGCTTCTATAATTTCAAAATCAAGCCCAAGCTCCAGCATAAGAGATTTTCGCCTTGGCGAGGCTGAAGCCAGTATCAGCTTACCGACCGTTTTAAGAGGAGAGGGAATCACTGCTTTGGAAACTTAATCTTTAGAGATTGCTTGTCATACTTTCTGGTAAACTTGACTATGACATTGACCTCACCGGAACGCAAACCCAAAGAGAAATCCATCTCACCATTGTCTTCTTCTATATGCAGGATTGCTCTCATGATTTCAAAAGCCTTATCCAGAACAGCACCAGAAGGTGGGGGCAGCATTTCTTTCTCCCCGTTTTTGATCTTGGTCTTTATTTCGTCTCCCTTTTTCTTAAAAGATAGTTTTTCAGCCTTTTTGGTTATGGCATACATGACTGCCAAGGCAAGATATTTGATGGCATCCTCTTCAGAGTCTTTAGTTTCATTTTTTGACATGTCCTGCATTGCGCCCAGAAAGTCTGTTTCCATATAACAGTCGCACATCTCCTGCAGCTTCAAATGATAGTTGATCATAATCTTTTCCATCCTGACCTCCCTTCAATAATTTTATTTATGGTAACTCTCAATCTTTTTGGGGCCATTCTCTGTCCTGCTGCTCTTCTGCAAAATAGCAAAATCGATTCCACTCGAATTCTCTAAAGCTGACAGGACAACGAAGCTTCACCTTACGCTCACTGACCTCAATCACTTCCCAGTCCCCTCCCCTTGGCCCTCCGGCAATATGTATTTTCTGACCAACGGCCATGGGATAGGGCTTGAACAAAAGTACAGTATGTTTAGCCATGATCTCCTTCTCCATAGAAGCGGAATTCTAGTCTTCAGCGATAACTTCTAAGCCTGCGAATAGGGATTCGGGCTTATAAAAAATATGCCTGGAAGTTAACCGACCCTTGACAAATGCGGATATAAATAGAATACACCAACAACCGGAAAAACGTATTTCTTTCTTTCACTGTTATGAAAGGTTTCTTGTAATTATGGAGAAATTTAATGGATAAGGACTGGTACCATAAACTGGCTAAAGCAGCAATTAACGGCGATTTACTGCCTCAGGATACCTACGCCGGTTTGCTGACGGACAGCAAAGTTGAACTCTTATCTCTCCTGGATGCCGCCTTTACAGTGCGCAAGCATTTCCATGGCAAAACAGTGACCGTCCATATTATTAACAACGTGAGCAACGGCCTCTGTTCTGAAGACTGTAATTACTGCCCACAGTCCAAAAGCAGCAATGCCGAAATTGTTAAATACTCCGAAAAAAGTAAAGAGGAAATTCTGGCTGAAGCAAAACAGGCCTATGAAGCAGGCGCCTATCGCTATTGCATGGTATATGCCGGGCGGCGGACCGGAGAACGGAAAGCTGAACGTATCGCCGACCTGGTAAGGACCATCAAGGCACAGTATCCCATCGAGGTTTGTGTTTCAGCCGGTATCATGGATAAAAAAAGCGCAATGTTTCTCAAGCAGGCCGGGCTTGACCGCTTAAATCATAACCTCAACACCTCTGTATCCCAATATGTAAAAATCTGCACCACCCATACCTTTGCAGATCGGCTCAACACCTTAAAAGCTGCCCGCAGTGCAGGCCTTGAGGTCTGTTCAGGTATTATCGCCGGCATGGGGGAAACAGCCGGGGAAATCATTGAATTGGCCTTCATGCTGCGTAACCTTGAGGCAAAATCCATCCCAATCAATTTCCTGCTTCCTATAGTTGGAAACAAGCTGGGAAATGCCCAGAATCTCACCCCTGAATATTGCCTGAAGATTCTCTGCCTGTTTCGCTTTATAAATCCTCAGGCTGAAATACGAACAGCTGCAGGCCGGGAGTATCATTTACGCAGTATGGAAGTCATGAGCCTCTATCCGGCAAATTCACTGTTTTTGGATGGATATCTGAACACGAGGGGAAAAAGCAGACAGGACACGCTGCAGATGATCATTGATGCCGGTTTCACTATCAAATCCGATAAATCTGCTGAAGAATTACTGCTGCATGAAGGGGAAAATGCCAAAGAAATTAATTATACGACTCCGAATTTGAAGTCAGATGCTGACCTGCATCCGGCACGCCAGGAAGGTCAGAGTTAAGGAATCCACAGGATAACACTCCAATAACATTAAATTACTAACTCAAACTTATTGGAGGTATATTTATCAAAGGGCTTGTTTGTTGGCTTTAAGTTGTACATTAAAAGTTTACATGTTCCACTGGACACCTTAACTGGTAGACATCCCTCATTAAGTCAACAAGTTGGCAAGCAATCTTGATTAATGCAATACCACGTTGAGTGGCCAATATTTTCCGTTGACACTCGGCCCGGCGATTCATTATAGGTTACCTGTGTGTCAGGATTAGGGGTGATTTCATAGAGTTGCCCCGATTTTCAACTCTGGCTGAGAAAGCGATTACTTATCACCGATGGGAGAATACCGCAGGAACGCAAGCCTGATCCGAACAGCGCAGATTCAACCCTAACAACGCCCCATCGGAGCCTTACTCCAGAGAACCACTCTGCTCTTTAATGCTGGTTTGCAGCGTCTGGTCCGAATCATCAAACATTCGAATAACCGTTTTTTGGAGCGAAATAACGTTTTCTTTTTTTATAATTGTCTGGCTTAGGGCATCAATCTTAAGGGAAAGCAGATTGTTTGTATCGCGCATCGTATCAATTTGTTTCTTCAGGGAATCCTGGTCAAGGAGGCATTGGTCAATTTCTTTTTTCGAGTCCTCAAGCGCACGCTGAAGCTCAGCACCCCTCTTTTCTTTTTCTGCCAGTCGCTCTTGAGCAATTCGATAATCAGTATTAACGGTATCAAATTGAGCCTTTGAAACACATCCCCCGATAAAGACCATGTATATACACGCTATCGACAAAATGAGTTTGTATCGCATCTGTACCCCTTTTAAAAATTGATCAAAATCGCCTTTTTCCTTAAAATCACGCAATAGCGAGTTAGTTTCTCCCAATTTTCTGTATTCACAGTATTCTGCGTGTGATCTTTCTTTGTGGTTGAACATATTTTCAAGAAAATGCTAACATTGTAAATACACCGTTAATAATCATAAACTACTCAGAAAGAGAATGACACCATTTTTACTTTGAGCAGCCACCGTCGCTACCCTCTTAACTTTAACAGACGGTTAAGTGTATTGAGAAATGCTTTCCTGGAAAACGAATTTACAACGATTCTATCAAAAAATAAAGGTGGCCATCAGGCCTGACGGCAGTTCAAATTACGCGCGCCAGGGCAAAAACCCTTCCTTAAAAACCATTGTTCAGAAAAAATTACTATTACGGCTCGTGGCAGCCTGCATCCTGATTTCCATAGTTCTTGCTTCATTCGTCTTTTTTCTTGAGTTTCAACGGTTTGGAAACCTTGTCAACAACCGGGCTGGTGAAATTGCGGCCCATTTTAACGATGAGATCCGCAGCCTGTTGGACGATCCCACATTGACAGAAAAAACTGCTCTGCGAAACAAACTGAAGATGCTTTCAATCATCGGCAATCTGAACCGGGGAATCGGGCAGGTTATTTATGCGGGAATTTACGATCTTGGCAACAACGCAATTGTCATTGAAAAAGATCCCCAATGTACCTATCTCAATGCAGTGGATGCTGTCATGAAGTCACGTGACCAGCTACTGCCGGAAACTTCTCAAAAATTTTACAAGTATCGATATATCAATGGTATACCCCACATACAGCTCTCCTATCCTCTTGTCAACAGCAATAACAAACAGACCGCTGTTATTAAAGGACTTTTTGCCATTTCGTCCAAAGTCAGGAATGAGGTTACGATGCGTATTGTACGATCGGCCTTTGGGGCCATCGGCATAGTGGTATTAACTACGCTGATCCTTTACCCAATAATTATTACACTCATGGGACAGCTGTCAAGGCTGGCGGATAATCTTCTGGTATCCAACATTGAAACCCTGCAGGTTCTTGGCAGCGCCATTGCAAAGCGGGATAGCGATACGGATATTCATAATTATCGTGTTACCATCTATTCGGTAACTTTGGCTGAAGCGGTCGGACTGCAGCACAGCTTGATCCGGGGACTCATCAAGGGCGCCTTTCTGCACGATGCCGGAAAGATCGGAATCAGCGACGAAATCTTATTGAAGCCCGGGAAATTAACCAAAAAAGAATTCAAGATGATGGAACAACATGTGATTCACGGCATTGATATAGTGGAAGGATCCGATTGGCTGAAAGATGCCATCCATGTTGTCGGATTTCATCACGAAAAATTCAACGGTGAAGGTTATCCTTATGGGCTCAAGGGCGAAACCATTCCTATCACCGCCAGAATTTTTACTATCGCGGATGTTTTTGATGCCCTGACCTCCATGCGGCCATACAAAGAGGCGATGTCCTTTGAAGAGGCTATGGCGGTTTTAGAAGAGGGCCGTGGGATCCAATTTGACCCAACCCTGCTTGATATCTTCACCCCCATTGCAAAGTCGCTTTACGAAAATGTTGCAGGCTGTTCTGATGAAACCCTGTCCGAAAAGTTGGAACACATAACACGGAAATATTTGCCCCGAGTGCGGCAGCAAAATAAAAATTATTAGCTCTATTAATGAGGCTGATATTATCCGCAAGATATTGAAGCATCTCGGTTTATGGGAAGAAAAATCGCCTGTTGAACGCGCCCCACCCGTTAGTAATTCTGAAAGAATATCCGAAACGTTTGACGATGGCTGGCCGCAGTACGAGGAATCGTCGGTCAGCATCACTTGAGCCTTTTTAGTAATTTCGGGCAGCTGGATTGGTGCGGGCTATTGCAGTGATTTTTGTGGCGGTTTTTATGCCGCTCCACTTTAGCCAGCTGGATTTTCGTTGACAGTCTGCCCTGAGATTAATTTTTACAAATAGCTGCTGATACATGTTGAGTTGTGATTGGTTCCTAAAATACCAAGATGTACGGTGTACATCTTGAGTTTAAAAAACGTGTGTGTGTGTTGAGGATTGTTAAAAATAACAAACCAGGACGGCCTTTCACCGGCTCCCCTCCCCACCCCCTGGTTGCTACCAAATTGCTACCATAGTAGCAGAAAACAACAATAAACATTAAGCACCAAGATAAAATAACTCTTTGCTTTTTATACATCTTTTTCTATCTTGGCACTTATGAGTATAGCCCTTTTTCACATTTACACGGTGGAAGTCACAGGTTCGAATCCCTTATCGCTCACCAGATACTTTCAAAAGGGGTTTTGCTTTCCCGCTCAACCCTTTTTCTGGCAAATCATCCTGAAAGGTTCATATAACACTCCGTAACTCCTTAAATCTTTATGAAAAGTCTTCAGCAGACCTACTCCAAATGATGCAACACATAAATTTTAGAGGCACAAATTAGTTATGAAGGATGAGTCCTGCATCTGCTTTCTGCAATGGGCTCTGCCGCATCTGCACATGCACTGGCCTGGTTTCAAAAAAGTACGCGGCCAGGTGTGCAAACGGCTTGGCCATCGCCTTGATGAATTGGAACTGGCTGATTTAAAAAGGTACCGGATGTACCTGGAAGACAATCCCCTGGAATGGCACATTCTTGATAGCTTGTGCAGAATTACTATCTCCAGGTTTTATCGCGATAAGGGAATTTACGACTCTCTTCGTTCACATGTTTTACCCGAGCTGATTAAAAATGCTGTACGTCAAGATGATAGCGCTCTTTTCTGCTGGTGTATCGGTTCTGCCTCGGGAGAAGAGCCTTACTCCGTCAGTTTGTTATGGGATCTATCAGGGATTAACAACCAGGACCTTGATCTCAAAATCCTGGCCACTGAAGTAGATCAGCTTATGATTAACCGGGCCAGGAAGGGCTGCTATCCTGTAAGCAGTATCCGCGAATTGCCTTCTGAAATGAGAACCCAGGCATTCACCCGGGAAGGTGTACTTTTCTGCATAACAGAACAGCACAAAAAACGGGTGCATTTCCTGCAGCAGGATATAAGGAACACACAGCCGGATTCAACCTTTCATCTTATTCTCTGCCGCAACTTAGTGTTAACTTATTTTTCTCGTGAGTTGCAGGAAGAAATTATCCGAAAAATTCTCCTGTGCCTCAAACCTGGAGGGGCGCTTATAATTGGTAGCCATGAAGAACTACCTGGGATGATACCAGGCTTGGCTCCTTGGCTTCATGGAAAGACAATTTACCGAAGAGAAGGTTAAATTTAAGTTGACATTGGCATATTTTTTACCAATATGGGCCCATGCCTAAGACAGATCCAAAAACCTTTCCCAAAACGCAAAACTGGCTCATTTTTCTTATGGTTGCCATCGGCATCTTTATGGCAACACTGGACGGCTCCATTGTAAATATAGCCCTGCCCTCCATCATGGCCGATTTTGCAGTTCCCCTAGCCACCATCCAGTGGGTGGTCATGATATACCTTTTAACCGTTACCTCCCTGCTGCTTTCCTTCGGCAGATTAAGCGACATCCGGGGCAGGCGCATGGTTTACAGTCTGGGTTTATGCTTTTTTTCCCTCGGTTCCTTTTTTTGTGCCATAGCATCTACGGCTCACTGGCTCATCGGGGCGCGTTTTTTTCAGGGACTCGGTGCTGCAATGACCATGGCCTGTACTCCGGCCCTGATCGTTGATACCTTTCCGGAAAGAGAACGCGGCAGGGCCATAGGCATAATGGGATCGGTGGTGGCTTCCGGCCTTACAGCCGGGCCTGCGCTGGGAGGCCTGCTGATCCATTATTTTTCCTGGCGGGCCATTTTCTATATAAATATCCCCATCGGTCTGATCACTGCCGCAGGTGTCTTTTTTCTCTTAAAGGGCGGCAAGGCGGATATCACCAGGCAGGAAACCTTTGACTGGCCTGGTGCATCTCTCCTGGCTATCCTTTTGGGCTCTCTGCTTATGGCCATAACCCATGCCTATGACTGGGGATATTTTTCTTTATCCACCCTTTCACTCATAGCTGTTTCCATTCTGGCCGCAACCTGTCTTATTTACGTTGAAACACGGGTCAGACATCCTATACTTTCGCGCACACTTTTCGGGATAAGGCTTTTTTCCATGCCGATCGTGGCAGCGATTATCCTCTTTATCTGTCTCTTTACCCTTGTATTCCTCATGCCGTTTTATCTTATCCACCCCGGCGGCTATCCGGTAAATGTTGTGGGCGGAATCATGGCCTGCATTTTTATCTCTTTATTTATTGTCTCACCCTTTGCCGGGGCACTTTTTGACCGTATCGGTTCCCGTTTACTCTGTACCATGGCAATGGCCATTATTGCCGGCTCGCTTTTCTCCCTTGCCGCCATCCCTGCCAATGCTTCATTTTTCTCCATAATCTGGCGCCTTTCCCTGGCCGGTATAGGTACCGCTATTTTCCTGCCGCCTAACAGTGCTGCCGCCTTCAGTGCCGTTTCGCCTGAAAGCAGAGGAGTAGCATCGGCAACAGTTGCTGCAGCGCGCAACCTGGGAATGGTCCTGGGAGTGGCTATCGCCGGAGCAATTTTTAACAGCGTCTTTTATCAATTGAGCGATGGATTAAGCCTGAAGGAGTATCAACCTGCTCTGGAAAAAATTTTCATGGAAAGCTTTCATTTTGTCATGAAGGCAGGAGGGTTTATCGCCATCCTTGGCATGGTAATAGCCTTCCTGCGCGGCCCGGAACAAACCGGCCTGAAAAAACAACGCACCTACCCGTCAGCCTGATCTGTTTTATAATAAAACAAGCTTTAATGCAGATCGACAATGGCTCCTCATGTTGCGGTCAACCCTCATCAATAGGAAAAGTGAGGGTAAAGATAATCCCTTTTCCCCCAGGGTTATTCTTAAAAGTGATAGTACCATCGTTATGCTGCTCGACAAGACGTTTGCTTATAGCCAGCCCCAGACCGGTTCCCTGAGACTTGGTAGTAAAAAACGGCTTGAATACATATTCCAGTGATTTGCTGTCTATTCCTTTCCCATTATCGGCAATTGAGATTTTTATGGTCTTGTCCGAAGACTGCCGGGTTTTTATGGTTATGACACCCTGGTGTCCGGATGTGGAGTAGATAGCGTCCACCGCATTCAATATCAGGTTCAGAAAAACCTGTTGCAGCTGACCAGGATCGGCAACAATATGCGGAAGGTCAGTGCTGAGGTCTTTGACGAATTCGATCTGCATGTCCGGGGTCTTGACCTTGTATTTTGGAGAGCGCAGGGAATAGCGGGCGGATTTGATTGTTCCTTCAAGGAGTTGGTTGACATCCAGTGAAATCAACTTGGGTTTTGGGGGACGGGCATAGCTGAGCAAACCTTTGAGCATGGCGGTGATTCTGTCAATTTCATTAATCACCCGGAAAAGCACCTCTTTGTCCTCTTGAGGAAGAGGTGAGTCTTGACTGAGGACTTCCATAGATACCTTGATCCCTGCCATGGGATTTTTTATTTCATGGGCCATGCCGGCTGCAAGTTCACCCACCACGGCCAATTGTTCCGTCTGCTCTAATTTTGCATATTGCTCCTGCAGGGAAACGGCCATCTCGTTGAACGATCCGGCCAGCTCTCCAAACTCGTCTTTTAATTTTTCCTCTATCCGGTACTGCAGATTGCCTGATTTGATTTTGCGGGTAGCGCCCAAGATTTCTGTAACCGGCTTGGTGATACTTCTGATGAAATAAAGGGAGAAAAGGACGCCTACAAAAAATGCAAAGGTAAGAGTGCTAATTAGAA
>Ga0209013_10003629_pt1 | contig 13667 bp, 14 predicted proteins | sample Cruoilmetagenom2_FD_187291 | JGI IMG/M metagenome (GOLD analysis project Ga0209013, IMG submission 187291) | Oil polluted marine microbial communities from Coal Oil Point, Santa Barbara, California, USA - Sample 2 (SPAdes) (version 2) | ecosystem: Environmental > Aquatic > Marine > Oil seeps ... | reverse complement strand
ACTTGAGTCTTCTAGTACCTAAGAAAAGCGAAACTCAAAACTTCGTACGTTTCTGGGCAAGATACAACTTTAACTAAGCATCACGCTTACAAAGTTTATCAAACCTTTTAGGGTTCAGGCTTTGCCTGGGCTCTAACCTCTTTTTTCCCTTTAAATCACTTTACGTTTTTTCAATCTTATGCCTTTCTCTACTCTTTTAGCTATAATTCTGAAAAAGCCTAAACTACAAATGAGTCTTAATGAATAAAAAACTACACCTGGTCAGTCTTGGCTGTACCAAAAACCTAGTCGACAGCGAAGTGATGCTTGGCCGTCTTAAAGAGTACGAGATCACGGATGACAACACGCAGGCAGATGTCATCATCGTCAACACTTGCGGCTTTATAGATGCTGCCAAAGAGGAGAGTATCAACACGGTACTGAATCTGCATGAGGAACGTAAAGAGAATTCCATACTGGTAATGAGCGGCTGTTTGACGGAACGCTATAAAGAAGAACTTCAGGCAGATATGCCTGAGATAGACATTTTTACCGGTGTAGGTGACTATGAGAAGATCGATGCACTCATCGCCTCCAAACAGAGTACCTTTTCTCCGGAAGTCTATCTGGCTACGGAAACCTCAGGAAGGGTCATTACCGGGTCAAACTACCATGCTTACATCAAGATAGCTGAAGGGTGTAACCAATCCTGTTCTTTTTGTGCCATTCCGAGTTTTAAAGGGAAGCTGCATTCACGTTCTCTCTCTTCTATCATCAAAGAGGTTGAGGACCTGGTAGCCCAAGGCTTTTATGACTTCTCTTTCATCTCTCAGGACTCTTCAAGTTATGGACGAGACATGAAGCTCAGTGACGGACTCATAGACCTCATCAAAGGTGTAGAAGCCATTGAAGGTGTGATATCTGCACGTATCTTGTACCTCTACCCTTCTACCACTACCTTTGCACTCATTGATGCAATCTCTGATTCCCCTGTGTTTCAAACTTACTTTGATATGCCTATCCAGCATATCGATGATGCTGTACTCAAAACGATGAAACGCGGATTTGGAGAAAAAAAGACCATTGAACTGCTATCCTACATGAAAAGCAAACCCAATGCCTTTCTACGTACCTCACTCATCGCAGGGCACCCGGGGGAAAGTGATGAAAGTTTTGAAAGACTTTGTGACTTTATGAAAAGCTTTGAGTTTGACAGGTTCAATACTTTCCACTACTCAAACGAAGAGACAACCTCTGCTTATACTTTAGAGCAGATAGATCAGGAGACCATCGATGCCAGAGCAGAAGCACTGGGAGAAATAGCAGAAGAAAATACACTTGCGTCACTCCGAAAGATGGTAGGTCAGACAGTGACTCTTGTCATAGACGGGGAAAGCGATGAACATGAGTACCTCCTTTCTGCCAGACCACTCAGTTGGGCTGTGGACATAGACGGAGAGATCCTCATCAACGATACTTCGGATCTGCCAGTAGAATATGGAAAACGCTATGAAGCAAAAATAACAGAATTGGTAGGAAACCAACTTTTGGCAACACTCATAAAACAATCTGTGCGATAGCACATCCATCAATCACGCAAAGCGTGCCTATATTAATCACGTGAATGCGTGTCTTGTCCTTCCGAACACCCTTGAAAGCAAAGCGATTTGAGAGGAAGGACGCTTTTTTTGCTTCGTTTTTTTCTAAAAAAAATGAAGAGAGAAACAATGCCACACATGAAGTAAGAGGAAATGATGCTAAACATAGATACAATATATTTACAAAATAAAAAAATTTTGTTAGCATTCTCTGCCGGCATAGACTCTTCAGCATTATTTTTTCTACTCATAGAAAATAACATCAAGTTCGATATTGCCATAGTCAACTATGGTACACGTTCTGAAAGTGACAAAGAAGAAGCACATGCAAAAGCACTTGCAAAAAAACACAAACTCTTTTGTCACAGTATTAAAGCACCAAAGTTTGAGTCACATTTTGAAAAACAGGCCAGAGATTTTCGCTATGGATTCTTTGAATCACTTATTGCCGTTGAAGAGTATGATACCCTACTCACAGCCCATCAACTAAATGACCAACTGGAATGGCTGCTTATGAGACTCACGCGTGGTGCAGGTGTCTCTGAGCTACTTGGACTTGAAGCCATAAGCGAAAGAGAGAACTATACTTTAGTGCGTCCCCTTCTTTCCTATACCAAAGAGGAACTACTTAATTATTTGAATACCCATCAATATCCCTACTTTATTGATGAAAGTAATTCTGATGAGAAATTTGAACGAAATGCATTTAGAAAACAATTTTCTGATCCTCTTATCACAAAATACAAAGATGGTATCAAACGCAGTTTTGAATATTTGAGAAAAGACAAAGAAAATCTTGAAAAAGAGTTTGAAACTATTTACGCCGAAAAAGAGTTAAGAGTTATAAAACTTCATTCAGAGACAGTAAAAGTCAAAGCGGCTGATATCGCATTAAAAGAGTTAGGCTATCTTCTCTCTGCACCTCAACGTCTGGAAATAGAGAAAGAAGAGAGTTTGGTTATTGGTGGAGAATGGGCGATCGAGAAACAAAAGGATCAACTCTATATTACTCCTTATATCACTACAGATATGCCAAAGAAGTTTAAAGAAGAGTGCAGACTTTTAAAACTGCCAAATAAAATACGTCCCTATATTTTCAAAGAAAATATAGACTTATCATTCCTCATTCCTCATTCCTAATTCCTCATTTGCTTGCCAAAGGATGTGCCTGCATATACTCCTGCATTTTTTTCACGCTTCCCAGCTTCGTATAGACTTGTGTGGTTGCCATGGTCTCATGTCCAAGCAGTTCGCTTACATCTGCGATACGCGCGCCGTTATTGAGCAGATGGGTGGCAAAAGAGTGGCGAAGCTGATGCGGTGTGACTTTCAGCCCGGCTTCTTTAAAAAGTTTAGTCAGTATATAGCGCAATTGTGCAGCATTCATCGGCGCATTTCCTTTTTCAAAGAGATAGGTTTTAGGATTTTTTTCTTTGACATAAGCATTCAGAAGTCTTTGCAGCTCAGGCAACAGAGGCAGCTCCCGTACCTTATTGCCTTTCCCCTGTATCTGTATCCATTCCTCTTTGATGGCTGCCAACTTCAGAAACGTCAATTCCGAGATACGCAGACCAAGACCATAAAGCATCGATATAAGTACTTTCTCTTCCAGTTTAGCTTTACCCAACACCTCACTAATGTATCTCTCTTCAATGGGCTTGGGAAGGCTCTGAGGTACCTTAATAGACTCATCTCCTATCAGCTTTACAGGTAAATGACAGAGATCCTCCAGATATTTCATAAATGAATGAATGGCTGATAGTTTTTTAACAATGGTTTTTTTATTGTTTTTAACGATTTTAAAACGAAAAGGGGTAATATCGAGTATGGTTACGCCATCCTCAACATAAAAATGACTCACTTCCATCATTTGACGCAGTGCTATCTCATATGTGACAATGGAAGTTTCAGAGTAGCCGCGAACGTCTAAGAGGTACTCAAGGAATGCTTCAGAATACGCATAAAGTTTTTCTGTCATTCTGTACTCCTTCGTAGGGTCGGTTTAGCGACCCTACTCAATCGTATGCTCCAGCATTTTAGCTAAAAGATACTCCCGTGCTTCATCCGGAGACAAGCCTTCCAAAGAAATACTTTGCATATAGAAGTCTATTCTGCTAAAAGGTTTTGGGATGACAAATTTATCCCAGCTTTTTAACTGCCAGTAGGAACTTGCTTTGTAACTCATCACAAAAATAGGCAAATGGGTTTTCACCGCCAACCCTATGGCACCATCACTCATACTGTGTCTGGGACCTTTAGGCCCATCAGGCGTGATCAATACTTCTTCTCCATTTTTTACAGCGCGAAAAGCTTCTAAAAGTACTTTTTTTGCCCCTTTTTTACTCGAACCTCTCAAAGGTCTGATAGAAAGAAATTCAAGTGTTGAAGCGATGAGTTTGCCGTCATAATGCTGAGAGATGATGGCTGAAGATTTTTGTGTTTTATGGATATGTCTGTAGGCCTGCGTAGACATAAGAAGTTCACCGTGCCATGTGACACAGATATGCTGTCCGTCTTCTACGGGGGTGATAAAATGAAACTTTTTGGAAGAAGTGTACCAGATCACACGCATGACCATATAGATGACCGGCGGTATGAGTATTTCTCCGATCCGTCTTAAAAAATATTTCATTTTTTGTACCTATTATACTTTTCGCAGTATTTCTCCATCAAGTGCACCTCTGGATGTTTTGATCACTTTTACCTCTACTATTTTACCCAAAAGCTCTTCACTTCCCTGCACAAAAAAAAGTTTACCATCATCTGAACGTCCGGAAACTCTTCCGTTTGGCTTGAGTTCATCAAAATAGACCTTATGCACGGTACCCAACTGTGCATCCATGATCTCATCCAGTATCTCTGTATGCCGTGCCTGAAGACGCGTCAAACGTGCACCTGAGAGGGCATTGTCTATCTGATCATCAAATTCTGCTGCTTCCGTATGGGGACGCGGGGAGTACTTAAAAGAGAACATTTGTTCAAAACGTACTTTTTCAAGTACCTCCATCGTCTCTTCAAAGTCTGCATCACTCTCACCGGGAAAACCAACGATCACGTCTGTAGAGATGGTTGCCTCAGGGCAAAGTGTGCGGATCTTTTCACAACGGTTGATAAAATTCTCTTTTGTATAGCCTCGTTTCATCTCTTTAAGCAATGATGTTGAGCCGCTTTGAAGGGGAACATGTATCTGTTTGCATATTTTGGGATTTGATGCAAATTCCTGCAAAAATGCATCATCCATATGCAAAGGATGGGGAGAGGTGAACCGTATACGCTCCAAACCTTCGATATCAGATATCTTTTGCAATAACTGTGTGAAATCACAATGCTCTTCAGAAGATCCAAAACGTCTTCCGTAATTGTTCACATTCTGTCCCAGGAGCATCACTTCTCTCGCACCTGTAGCCACTGCTTTTTTGATCTCCTGCACGATAAGGTCAGAGGGGATAGAGACCTCATCACCGCGTGTTGCAGGGACGATACAGAAGGTACATGACTTGTCACAGCCTATGGAGATGTTCACCATCGCTTTAAACGGGTTAGATCTGTATTCGCCAAAAGCGTAGGTACTTTCATCAAAATCCGTACTGACTTCTACGGCATGTTTTTTATCAACCACTTCTGTGATCTTCGATACATTTCGTGCACCAAGCACAAAATCAACCGCAGGCGCACGTTTGATGATATCTGCACCCAGGTGTGAAGCGGTACAACCGGCAACACCTATCTTGGCACCTGCTTTTTTGTGCTTGTTAAAGACACCTATCTCTGAAAAAAGTTTTGCTACAGGTTTTTCTCTGACAGAACAGGTATTTATGATGATAAGATCAGCTTCGGAAAGTTCTTCTGTAAGTTCGTAAGGTTCTTTTTGATTTAATTCTGCAATCATATGTTCGCTGTCTCGAACATTCATCGCACAACCAAGCGTTTCTATAAATAGTTTTTTAGACAATAAATGCTCTTTTGTGTGTTTCTTCTGTTATTACGCGATAATATGTACTTCGTAGATGTACTCATTGTCATCTAAACCATATTTCACTTCACGCATGTAAACAGAAAAACCTTTTTCTTCAAAATGTTCGATCAACTCTTTAAGCTCTTTATGTGAGTTGTCTTTATCAAAATAAAATATAGATTTGTTCGCTAGTTCTTCTTCAATTTTTTTCAACTCAATCGTTTTTGGTTTCGCTTTAAGTGTTGTTCTAGCAAGTTTTAGTTTCATCTACAGTACCTTTGTTTTTCCGTGTTTTTCTCTGATAAGTATACTTTATTTTCAGTAAAGCTTGGGTTAGATATAATACTCAACTTCAAAAAGACCACCTCCCAAGACGTTATTGACACTGTTATGTTACCTCTTGTAGCGGTCAATTGAAATGATTACTATAGAAGCAGGAAATAATAATGGAAAAAATATTAGATATCGTAGAAGCGATCGCCCATGAAAAAAATATCTCGAAAGAGCATGCAGTAGAAGCCTTTCAGGAGGCACTCATCAATACAGCAAAAAAATTGACCTCTTATACAAGTACCTTTGAGGCACTCATCGACAATGATACAAAAACATATACTGTCAATAAGGTCATTACCGTTGTGGCAGACAATGACCCTCAGCTTTTTGTGGAAGTAGGAAGAGAACCAAACATCAAAGAGGTAGAATCAGACAGCTTTATCCCTCTCTCTGAAGCCAAAGAATTTGATGAATCCATAGAACTTGGGGATCAGCTTAAAGAAGAATTCATCCTTGAAGACCATGGCCGTACTGCCTCAGCAAATCTTTTCAGAGAACTTGAATATCATATCCAAAGACGTATAGAACAGGATCTGTTTGAAAAATACAGAGAGAAAGTCGGTACGGTCATGCTGGGCACGGTCAACAGAGTAGATGCAGATGACAATACCCATGTTGAGATCGGTGAGCTTAAAGGTATTATGTCACTTAGAAATCGTATCAAGGGTGAGACATACAAGCGTGGAGATACCATCAGGGCACTGCTCAGATATGTCAGTGTTGACCCGGAGTATGGTCTTTTCCTTGAACTTACACGTACTTCACCAAAATTCCTGGAATCTCTCATGGCCTCTGAAGTACCAGAGATAGACGATGGTGTGGTCGAGATAGTCAATGCGGCAAGGATCCCCGGAGAGAGAGCAAAAATAGCCCTTAAAACAGAGCAGATGAATATAGATCCTATCGGTGCCGCTGTCGGGGTAAAAGGGGTACGTATCAACGCGGTAAGTGAAGAACTCAATGGTGAAAATATCGACTGTATTGAATTTTCACCTATTCCTGAAGTATTTATCACCAGAGCACTGAGCCCGGCTATCACACAAAGTATCAAAGTAAATGCAGATGACAAAAAAGCGATCATCAACATCACCGGTGACCAGAAAGCGAAAGCGATCGGAAAATCCGGTATCAACATCCGTCTGGCTTCTATGCTCACGGGCTATACCATAGAACTCAATGAAGTAGAAGGTGTGGCAGAAAGACAGGTAGACAGTTCAGATACTACTGAAGTAGCGAAGACAACAGATACTTCAGCATTGGAAGATCTATTTAAATAATTGGTAGGGTGTTGTATCCCTACAACACCGTTTATATCCAAATGTAATAATATTTAGGTTTTGATTTGGTGTTGTGAGGACACAACACCCTACGAAAGCACCATCTGAGAAAAACTCTCTGCATCAAGTGATGCAGATCCAACCAAAACACCATCCACACCGGCAATACTGATGATCTCTTTAATATTGGCAGGTTTGGCAGACCCTCCATATAGTAAGGGTTTGTCGGCTATGGCTTTTTTTAATGCTCTGTGTGTGGTAGATATCTCTTCAACCGTAGCGGACCTGCCTGTTCCTATCGCCCAGATAGGCTCATAAGCAACAATGAGATTGTCATAGTCAAGATCAATGCCGTCAAACTGTGCAAGCAGATACTGCATCACTGCTTCAAGGCCCTTTTCACGAATATGCAAAGGTTCACCGATACAATAGATGATCTCAAGATCATGTTCTTGAAAAAACGCAAATTTTTCAGCCACTTTCTCCTGGGATTCTCCCATATACTCACGTCTTTCACTGTGACCGATAAGGATGGTCCTGATGTCAAATTCATCCAACTGTTCTAAACCTATCTCTCCTGTATACGCACCGTTTACAGCAGGATAGGCATTTTGTGTTCCGACTTTAAAGTCACCTTCATAGACATTCAATGCCGTAGCAGGAGGAAAAATATAGACTTTATCTTCAGGTTTTTTTGCACCCAGCTTCTCATTTAACTCTTTAACATATAACTCCGTACTTTTACGTGTATGATTGGTTTTAAAATTTGCTGCAAATATCAAGAAAATCCTTTTTTTACTTTTCAATACGACCAGTCGTATGAACCTGCTGTTGAAGCAGTCTCAGCGACAGCAATATATTTTTGATAATTTGCCTAAATGGCAAGTTAATCAAGAATATACAATTTTGAGCTTTGCTCTAAAAGCGTCCCGTCAAATAGTAGGCTGCAAATATCAAGAAGATCCTTTTTTACTTTAATGCTTCTATTCCCGGTAAAGTGTCACCCTCTATAAGCTTCAAACTTGCTCCACCACCTGTAGAGATGAATGTCATCTCATCTGCATCACCCGAACGCTGTACCACATCAGCGGTATCTCCACCCCCGACAATCGTTGTAGCATGTGTTTGTGCGATGTTATTTGACATTGCCATACTCCCTTTGGAGTATCTGTCCATCTCATAAACTCCCATAGGACCGTTCCACATAATGGTCTGTGCATCATTCAATGCCTCACGGAACAGTCTCGAAGACGCGGGACCGATATCCAGTCCCATCCAGTTTTCCGGTATCTCTTGCACAGGCAGGAACTTCACTGTCGTATTTTCTGAAAATTCAGCTGCCGCTACCACATCAACCGGCAGGTAAAATTTTACACCCAGCACTTTTGCTTTTTTAACAATACTGTTTGCCTCTTCCAGCAGATCATCTTCTACAAGTGAATTACCCACTTCATGTCCATGTGCCTTCAAAAAAGTAAAGGCCATACCCCCGCCAATGATGACTTTGTCCACTTTGGTAATAAGATTTGTGAGTGCCTGCAGTTTACCGGATACTTTAGAACCTCCAACAACTGCCACAAAAGGACGCACAGGGTTTTCAAGTACTTTAGAGAAGAAATTGACTTCCTTGGCCATCAGAAAACCTGCTGCTTTGTGCTCAGCATCAAAGAATTTTGTGATAGCGTAGATAGAGGCATGTTTTCGGTGGCAGGCACCAAAAGCATCATTAATGTATATCTCTGCAAAATCTGCCAACTCTTTTGCAAAGTGCTCGTCGTTTTCAGTCTCCCCTGCTTCATAACGCAAGTTCTCAAGCAAAAGAACATCCCCTGCTTCAAGTGACTCTGCCTTGGCTTTTGCATCAGGTCCTACAACATCTTCAGCCATGAAAATATCTCTTCTGATCTTCAGTAAAGTATGCAGTCTTTTTGCCACAGGTTTCAGGGAAAACTTCTCTTCATACTTCCCCGGTTCCGGTCTTTCATAGTGTGAAGCCAGGATGATCTTGCAGTCTCTGTCTATACAGTAACGGATTGTCTGCAACGCAGAACGTATCCGTCTGTCATCTGTAATATTTCCGAACTCATCTTTAGGGACATTAAAGTCACATCTAATAAATACTCTTTTACCGTCTATCTCTAAATCTTTTAATGTTTTCAAACTATGCTCCCTTGCTTATATATACAGCCATATCTACCAGGCGACAGGAGTATCCCCACTCGTTGTCATACCAGGAGAGTACTTTTACCATCTTGTCACCTATGACCTGAATCGTATCTTGTGCAACTACGGTACTGAGTGTTTCGCCTACAAAGTCTTGAGAGACTCTATACTCTTCATCCACGCCCAGGATCCCTTTATGAGAATCAAGGCTCGCCGTTTTAAATGCAGCCTGTACCTCTGCTACTGTAACATTTTTGTGTAAAGTGACTGTTAAATCAACCATAGAGACATCCGGTGTCGGTACTCTGATCGCCTGACCGTTGATCTTGCCTGCAAGGCTTGGCAATACTTTAGAGATAGCTTTTGCTGCTCCGGTTGTCGTAGGTACCAGGTTCACTGCACCCGAGCGCCCTTTTCTCGGGTCTTTTTTATGTTTTCCGTCCAGGATGGGCTGAGAAGAGGTATAGCTGTGTATCGTTGTCATCAGACCGTTCTCTATGCCAAAGGCATCATCAAGCACTTTTGCAACGGGGGCCAGACCATTGGTCGTACAAGAGGCATTCGAAACGATTGCCTGACCTGCGTACTCTTCTGCATTTGCGCCCAGTACGAAGGTAGCGGTATCATCTTTTGCCGGTGCCGAAAAGAGCACTTTTTTTACACCGTTGTCTAAGTATGGCTGCACAGATTCAGCCGTTAAAAAGGCTCCTGTACACTCTAACACCAGTTCCGCACCGCAAGAGGCGAAATCGATCCTGGAGAGCTCACGCTCTGCAAAGATCTTCGCTTTTGTCTCGCCGATGTTAAGATAACCGTTGGAGACAGAGACATCAAGACGTCTTCCATGTACAGAGTCATACTTGAGGTTATACTCAAGCATCTCTTCTGTACCCGATGCATTGACGGCAACAAGCTCTACATCATCCCGATCTGCAATGATACGCGCCACACATCTACCGATTCTTCCCAGTCCGTTAATTGCTACTTTTACAGCCATACTTTCCCCTTATGCTTTTTATGCTAAAATTTCATAATTTTACACTAAATGAGGTTATTTTTTGGTTAAACAGGGCAGGCAGACGGTTGCAATGTTTGGGGGGAGTTTCGACCCGCCACACATTGGGCACCAGAATATCGTTGAAAAAGCGGTCGAAAGTCTGGATATCGACAAACTGCTTGTTGTACCGGCTTACTTAAACCCTTTCAAAACATTTTCACTGGCTTCTGCAACCCAGCGTTTAGCATGGTGTCATACACTTTTTGACACCCTGGACAAGGTAGTGGTCGATGACTATGAGATACAGGAAGGTAAGAGTACGACCACCTCACAAAGTATAAAACATTTTAACCAAAGCTATGATGTTCGATATCTCATCATAGGGTCTGACAATCTGTCAACATTGACACAATGGCATGCATTTGATTGGCTGAATGAAACGATCACCTGGGTTATTGCAACGCGGGATGATCATCATTTAGATACGGATGGACTGAAAAACTGGGAAATACTGCCTATTGAGGCACCCATAAGTTCAACCCAAATAAGAGAAAAAAAAGATTTACAATTTATTGACACAAAGATCAGAGAATCTGTCAAACATACACTAGAAGGACAACAGTAAATGACAATAGAAGAGAGAATAGCAGGTATCGTTAAAATACTTGACGATAAAAAAGCAGAAGAGATAGAAGTATTTAACCTCGATAATGCAGATTACATTGCAAAGCGTGTAGTCATAGCAAACTCACTAAACGGTAAACATACACAGGCACTTTTTGAACATCTTAAAAAAGAATTAAGAGAGCAAGGTGATGTATTTCTTGCTTCAGATGTAAGTGATGAGTGGGCGGTAGCTGACTTGGGAGATATTCTCATTCATATTATGATTCCTGAGTACAGACAGCGCTATTCACTTGAAACATTTTTAAGCGAACTTGTTGAAAACCAGAAAAAGAAAGATATCGATCCTGCGTAAAAAGAATTGTAGGGTGCGTATTCACGCACCCTACAATAACATTTTCCAAATATCTTCATAGCGTGACCCACCGATAAGCGAAAAAACTACAAAAGAGAGGGGCACCAGTAACGGTGAGAAGATAGCCCACCAAACATAACGGTCACGTAGTATATAATAAACAATGCTTCCCCAGGCAAAAAATCCTAAAATAATATTGGCTATTTTTAAAGGGAATATGGCTACAGACACACGAAATCCAATCCATAAAAGATAAAGCAAAACAATAAAACTTCCCAAAGTGATGAAAAGTTTTTTAAGATCTTTGTTTTTATTGTAGGTCACAAATATCATGACAAATGTTGCTAAAATCGCTAAAATAACAAGTGCTTTCATAAAGTTTCCTCCTGTAGCCTTATAACTTATCTACAACCTGAATTCCAAGTATATCCAAACCTTGTTTAATTGTTTTCGCCGTCAAGTCAGCCAAAAGCAAACGGCTCATTTTTATTTTTTCATCCACACCCTCTTTGAGTATAGGATTCTGCTCGTAAAAACGCATAAAAAGGGTAACCAGGTCATACAGATACGTTGTGATCTGGTTTGGAGCCGCATCTGCAGCTGCACGGTTAAGCACATCTTCAAAACGAAGCAGTGTCATTGCAAGTCTGTGTTCCAAAGCATCACCAATGATGATCTTACCTTCTATTTTTCCATCATATTTTCTAAAAATACTTTGAATACGTGCATAGGCATACTGCATATATAAAGACGTATTTCCTTCAAAACTGAGCATCTTGTCCCAGTTAAAAATATAGTTAGATTCACGGTTGATAGAGAGGTCGGCATATTTCACTGCTCCGATACCGATGATCTTTGCCAGATCGTCTATTTCCTGTTCTGAATAACTCTCCTGTTCCTTGATCGCATCTTTGGCTTTAATCACTGCTTCATCAAGCAGGTCGATAAGTTTTACCGTACCACCGTCACGTGTTTTGAAGGGTTTACCGCTTTTATCCATCATCGTACCAAAACCGACATGTTCAAGCTTGACCTCTTCTGCGACAAAACCTGCCTCTTTAGCCACTCTGAAAACCTGTTTAAAGTGTCCGGCCTGTCTTGCATCCACTACATAGGCGATACGCCCTGCACCTAGTGTTTCTGTCCTGTAGCGCAAGGCTGCAAGGTCAGTGGTCGCATAAAGATACCCACCGTCTCCTTTTTGTACAATGACAGGGATCTCATCCCCTTCCAGAAAGACACATTGTGCACCGTCACTCTCCTGAAGTATGTTATTCTTGCGCAGATCCTCTACCACGTTGGAGAGATCATCATTGTAAAAGCTCTCGGCACGTACATCTTCACGTGTCAACTGCACACTAAGTTTGTCATACACCTCTTCACAGTGCCCTAAAGAGATATCAATGAACTTTTGCCAAAGTGTCAAACAGTGTACATCACCGCTCTGTATCTTTACCACATACTCTCTGGCTTTATCGGCAAAAGAGGCATCTGCGTCAAACCGTCCCTTGGCATCTTTATAAAACTGTTCCAGGTCCTTGAGACTCACAGAAGCATCTTCTCCTGTCTCTTCCAGATAAGCGATCAGCATTCCAAACTGTGTGCCCCAGTCTCCAATATGATTTTGACGGATCACCTCATCTCCAAGGTATGTTAAAAGATTTGCCAGCGTATCACCGATGATCGTTGAACGTAAATGTCCTACATGCATCTGCTTGGCCATGTTCGGACCGGAATAGTCCACCACAACCTTCACAGGGGTTTCACGCTTTTCTACCCCTAACCTGCTGTCTTGACGCGCGGCTTCACATTGTGCCGCGATCCACAGTGGATTGAGCCAAAGATTGATGAACCCCGGTCCTGCTATTTCTGCTTTAGCCAAAAGTCCTGTAAGGTCCAAATGATTCAAAATATCCGTAGCGATCACTCTTGGATTTTTACCCAGCTTTTTGGAGAGTGCCATCGCACCGTTAAACTGAAAGTCACCAAACTCTGCTTTTGTTGCTTCAGATACACCCATAGGTTCATGATCTATACCGGCTTTGGAAAAAGCTTCTTTAATAACATGGTTGATTTGTGATTTTAATTTCATTTGTTTTCCGTATTTTTTCGTTCCCATGCTCTGCGTGGGAATGCATATACAGCATTATTGAGTAAGGGGAGTTTCTTTGCTTATAAAGCTAAGTATGCATTCCCATCGAGATGATGGGAACGAGATTTAATATATTAAGCGTTTTCGCTTTTCTTTTCTTCGATTTTAGCTTCAGGTGCATCTGTATCTTTAGTAGCAATTTCTTTTGGCTCTTCTTCGTCCTCTTTAATTGCTTTTTTAAAGTCTTTAATACCTTTTCCCATACCTTTTGCAAGATCTGGAATCTTTTTTGCT
>Ga0209013_10003628_pt1 | contig 13669 bp, 14 predicted proteins | sample Cruoilmetagenom2_FD_187291 | JGI IMG/M metagenome (GOLD analysis project Ga0209013, IMG submission 187291) | Oil polluted marine microbial communities from Coal Oil Point, Santa Barbara, California, USA - Sample 2 (SPAdes) (version 2) | ecosystem: Environmental > Aquatic > Marine > Oil seeps ... | reverse complement strand
CCCGGCAGCAATAATGGTCCCGACTTTTTTTACATGAGTTGGAAGTCCGAGAGGCCCGACAACATCTGTTACTTCATCCCCCTCTTTAATATTGAAAAATTTATGGGATGTGAGCCCCACCTTCTGGATGATCAGGGTTATTGTCCCTTTTTCGGGATCTGAATCGGCAATAGTAAGAGGGATCCTCTCCCCTTTCTCACCGAGTTTGACGATTACAAATTGACCAGCCTGCCTGCTTTTTGATATCTGTTCGGCCGAAATTGCCAGCTTGACTACATTTTCAGATAAAACTTCACGTTGAACAATTTTGTTCATGGATGCTCCTCCGTAAAAAGGAATACAATATCAAAAAATTTCACAGAATTCAATTGATTTCCTGCAAATCTTGTTAAGATGTTAATTTTTTTGCAATTTGGTGTTAAAATATTTTACAGTTGCCGGATCTGGTTCTTTCTATCTACATCCAATGTATACTTTATACAGCTTTTTAATTATAATTTCAGTAATTTATTTCAGGAGGCTGCAATGCTGATAGCAAAAAACAGACTTACCACTGCAACAATTTTTGTTGTAGTTATTTTCATCTTCCTCTCTTCCTGTACTTCAGTCCCTATCACCGGAAGAAAGAGAATCGCACTTCTCCCCTCTTCAAACCTTGCAACAATGGCATTGCAGAGCTACCAGACACTTCTTAAAAAATCGAAACTTTCAACTGATACAGTAAAAACAGCATCTGTAAAAAGAGTTGGTGCCAGGATAGCAAGAGCTGCTGAAGCATTTATGAAAGAGGAAGGACTTGAGGCTCAATTAAAGAATTTCAAGTGGGAATTCAATCTAATTGAAGATCCGAAAACTATAAACGCGTTCTGTATGCCCGGGGGAAAAGTCGCAGTTTACACCGGAATACTTCCTATAGCAAAAGATGAGACGGGACTTGCGGTCATAATGGGCCATGAGATCGCTCATGCTATTGCCAAACACGGTAATGAGAGGATGAGCCAGATGCTACTCGTTCAGTTGGGAGGCGTGGCACTCGATGTGGCGCTGAAGAATAAGCCGGATGAAACAAAGGGGATGTTCATGCTCGCTTACGGCCTCGGAGCACAACTTGGAGTATTGCTCCCTTTCAGCAGAACACATGAGAGCGAAGCTGATCATATCGGCCTGATTCTAATGGCAAGAGCAGGTTACGATCCAGTTGCCGCCCCTTCATTCTGGAAGAGGATGTCCGGGATCGGCGGTGGAAAGAGGCCTCCTCAATTTCTTTCTACACATCCTTCACCACAGAAAAGGGTAAAAAAACTTCAGGAGATGATAACTGAGGTCAGATCAAAATATTACAAAAAAAGGGCAAGGAGATAACTGTGCAGGATCTTTGCTGAATAGCCCGGATCTTAATAAATTTCCTGGAATAGCATGAAAAATGTAAAATTGATGTATGCAGTGAAATTCTTCTTCTGGATGCATTTTTTCGCCGCTGTGATAATCCCTTTTTTCACTCAATGGGGAGGATTAAAGTTCAGTGAGGTCCTTTACCTGAATGCCTGGTTCATGTTCTGGATATTCCTTCTTGAGATACCGACAGGGACCATAGCGGATTTTATATCAAGAAAAGCATCTATATCCCTTGCATCCATCTCCGGTATAATAGCAGTCCTCATATACATAAGCTTTCCTCATATTGCAGTTTTCATGGTGGGAGAGATCTTTTTTGCAATATCATTCACATTGATGTCCGGAGCTGATGAGGCACTTATTTATGACAGTCTGGTAGATGATAAAATGGAGAAAGGATCGAAAAAAATATTCTCGAGGCTCGAATCATTTAAACTTGGCGGAATAGTAATAGGTGCGTTACTCGGCGGAGTGATAGCAAAGTTCATGGGATTGAGAGCACCGGTATTATTTATGGTTTTCCCGATCTCTATCTCCCTGATAATCTCCCTGTTCTTAAAAGAACCGGAAGTTGATAGAAAAAAAGAGAAAGAACCGTATACATCGATATTAAAAAAAGGGGTGAAGTTCTTTTTCAGGTCAAAAACACTTAAGATCCTTACGCTGGATATGGTCTTTGTGAACAGCCTGGCATGGCTGATCATCTGGTTCTACCAGCCTTTCCTCTCAAAAGCCGGGGTCGCTATTTTATATTTCGGTATTGTCCACAGTTTTATGAGCCTTTCCCAGATATTCGTTATCAGCAATTTCTCAGGACTGGAAAAACTTCTCAGGACAAAAAAGAACCTTCTCATTCTTACAACCTTGCTTCCGGGAATATCATTTATTATTCTCGGAATATCGGACAATTTTATCCCGATTATTGCTGCAATCCTATTGTGTTCGGCATTCGGACTCTCCAGGGGGCCCCTTTTCTCCAATTATCTTAACAAATTCATCCCTTCCGGGGAGAGAGCAACTGTCCTTTCCACTATCTCAATGCTGAGGACATTTATGATAGTTATCCTGAATCCGATAGCCGGATTACTGGGTGACTGGTCGATATCCGGGACAATGATAATACTTGGTATTCTACTGATAATTTTCACCTTTTTATCCCCTGTCAGAGAGAAACATCTCATCGATTAAGCACCGGAAAAACAAAAATTCAGAGGGATCTTCCATATCCGGCAAAGTTGATTTATCGGGAAAAGTCTGCTATATTAATACCGATGAGACTTAACAGACAGCAGATTGAACGGATGGCCTTTAAAGTGGTTAAGGGATTACTGTCTGAAAATATGATCCTCACTGATGATAAGGAAAAAATGGTGATAGAGGTCGAAGCTGTCATTTCAAAAGAGCTTGAAAAAGAGGACCTCCTGGATGAGAAAGTAAAGGACATATTGAAGGATAAACTTAACGAAATAAGGAATACCAACATAGATTATTATGAAATGTTCAAAATGGTTAAGTCAAAACTGGCCGAGCAGGAGGAGATCATTCTATGACATTCAAATTGTCACGAAACAAGGTGAACTTCCTGGCCTCATTGCTTACAGAGTATATAAAGAATAATGAGGAGCTCGATTATCAGGGGGACATCGGTGATATCAGGATGAGAATATTCCATATCATCATGGAAGAACTCAGGCTTTTTAACCAGATAGAAGATGATGCAAAAGAGAGGGTCAGATCACAGAAAAGATCTGTCCCTGAAGGTTCAAGAGAGTGGGAAATTCTGTTCAGGAAGTATGCTTTTGAAGAACTCGACAAGCAGGGGAAAGTCTGGTAGTCAGCACTCTTTGATCCAGCTGTAAGATTCCTTTTTATACTCTTAAAATCAATATTAGTTAATTATTTGTATACCATTTTATACAGATTCAAAATTCAGTTTTTTACAATTTTAAAATAATTGTTAATAAAGTTTTTGTATGATATTATAAACGATTAAATTTTAGGGATTAAAACATGGGAATAATTAAAATTAAAAAAGGTTTGAACCTTCCGCTCAAGGGTGATCCCGATCAGATCGTCTCGGACGGAAGAGATGTAGAAAAAGTAGCACTCATCGGATATGACTATCCCGGAATGAAACCGACCATCAAAGTTGCTGTTGGTGACAAAGTAAAAACGGGACAACTCCTGTTCACAGACAAGAAAATGGAGGGTGTTAATTATACCTCTCCCGGAACAGGAACTATTATATCTATTAACAGAGGGATCAAAAGGGTTTTCGAGTCTATCGTGATCAAACTTGAGGGAAATGATGAAGTAAAGTTTAAATCTTACACTTCCGAGAAAATTGATTCACTGAAAAGGGAAGAAGTTAAGTCTCTCATGATTGAATCCGGACACTGGACATCAATCAGAGAGAGGCCTTACGGAAAAGTTGCCGATCCGAATGTTGTACCGAACTCTATATTTATCAATGCAATGGACACGAATCCGCTTGCACCTTCGATAGAAAAAATAATCGAGGGCAAAGAGAAGGACATAAACAACGGGATCAGGATCCTTTCAAAATTAACTGAAGGAAAAATACATTTCTGCAAATCACCTTTGGACAATATCAGTGTTGATGATCACCAGTCTCTTTCTGTAGATGAATTTTCAGGCCCACATCCGGCCGGACTGGCAGGAACTCATATTCACTTTCTTGACCCGGTACATTCAAAAAAGAGGGTCTGGCATATCGGGATACAGGATGTGATCGCAACCGGAAAACTCTTCACTACCGGAAAATTATTTCTGGAGAGAATAGTTGCCCTTTCCGGGCCTTCTGTTCTTAAACCGAGACTTATAAAAACCAGGTCCGGAGCCTCAATAAGCGAACTGGTGGAAGGTGAATTAACAAACGGGGACAACAGAGTGATTTCAGGTTCGGTCTTTGATGGAAGAACAGCCTTTGAAGATACCGGATACCTGGGAAAATTCCATCAACAGATAACAGCTTTAAGGGAAGGAAGAGAGAGAAAATTCTTCGGATGGCTCGGCCTGGGATTCAAAAAATATTCTGCCAAGAACATTCTGATCTCTTCACTTTTCAGAAAGAAGAAATTCGACCTTACAACTTCTCTTGAGGGAGGGAAGAGGGCAATAATCCCCGTTGAGAACTATGACAAGGTGATGCCCCTTGATATTATCCCCACTTATCTGCTTAGAGCTCTTGCGGTAGATGATGTGGAGGAAGCAGAAAAGCTTGGATGTCTTGAACTCATCGAAGAAGATCTGGCTCTCTGCACATTTGTATGTGCTGCAAAGAATGATTACGGCACATACCTCAGAAGAAACCTTACATTGATCGAGAAGGAAGGATAATGAAATTCTTAAGAAAATTTTTAGATAATCAATCAAAGCATTTCGGAAAAGGCGGGAAACTTGAGAAACTTGGCCCGTTATGGGATACATTCGATTTTTTCGTCTATACATCCGGTGAAGTTACAAAGAAACCTTCATTTGTAAGAGATGCAATAAACCTGAAGAGGATGATGATGGTTGTTGTCTATGCATTGATCCCTGCCACCCTGTTCGCATTTTACAATACAGGCCTGCAGATCAATATAGAACTTGCAAACATCGGTAAAACGGCAATTGACGGATGGAGAGGAAGTATTGTAGGAATCCTCGGAAGCGGCTACAATGCAGGAAGCATAATCTCGAATGCAGTCATCGGGATGTTATATTTCTTACCTGTATATTTTATTTCATTTGTAGTAGGTGCTTTCTGGGAAATTATTTTCGGTATAATAAGAAAACATGAAGTAAGTGAAGGTTTTCTTGTCACAAGCCTCCTGTTTCCCCTTATAATGCCTCCCGGAATTCCATTGTGGCAGGTTGCACTCGGGATATCATTCGGTATTGTTGTCGGAAAAGAAGTTTTCGGCGGAGTCGGAATGAACATTGTCAACCCCGCTCTTGCGGGAAGAGTATTCCTTTTCTTCGCATATCCTGCACAGATATCGGGCGATGCGGTCTGGGTAGCTGTTGACGGTGTGACAAAAGCGACACCTCTTGCAAAATTCGCAGGGGGATTCCCCCTGCCTGATATTTCCTGGCTGGATTCCTTTATCGGAACAATACCGGGATCCATGGGTGAGACATCTGCAATTGCCTGCATAATCGGCGCATTTATCCTTATTGCGACAGGAATAGGCTCCTGGCGAATTATGGCCGGAGTTCTCGGAGGTATGGTTGGACTCTCTCTGCTGTTCAATTTTATCGGCAGTGCAACAAATCCAATGTTTGCGGTGACACCCGAATGGCATTTTGTCCTCGGTGGTTTTGCTTTCGGAATGGTATTCATGGCAACCGACCCTGTCAGTGCGGCAATGACCCTAAGGGGTAAATATTATTATGGACTTCTGATCGGTATGCTGGTGGTGCTGATCAGGGTGATAAATCCTGCATTCCCGGAAGGGATGATGCTCGCAATCCTGTTCGCCAATGTTTTCGCACCTATCATTGACAGATTAGTAATTAACAAAAATATAAAGAGGAGGTTACTCCGAAATGGCAACTGATTCAATTAAAAAGACAATAGGCGTTGCTATCGGGGTCTGCCTTGTCTGCTCCATACTTGTATCACTGGCTTTTGTTCAATTGAAACCTATCCAGGATAAGAACAAAGAACTGGATAAGCTAAAGAACATACTCCAGGCAGGCGGGATCAAAGCAGACGGCAATGCCGATATAAAAGCGGTTTATGAAAAAAATATAGAACCGGTAATAATTGATCTTAAAAGCGGTGATGTTGTTACAGACCCTGCAGAAAAGATCAAACCTGAAAATTTTGATATTGAAGCGCTCGCCAAGGACCCTGAATATTCAAGCACAATACCTTCAGATATAGATATTGCAGATATAAAAAGGCACCCTGATAAGATGATCGTATATAACGTAAAAGACCCTGATGGGAGCGGTGAAATAGTTAAGAGAATATTCCCTCTTTACGGACGTGGACTCTGGTCGACAATGTACGGACTGCTGGCTCTTGACAAAGATATGAGCACAATAAAAGGTTTTACTTTTTATAAACATGAAGAGACACCCGGGCTCGGTGGTGAAGTTGACAATCCGAAATGGAAAGCATTATGGAAAGACAAAAAAGCTTTCGATATTTCCGGAGATAAAATTGACCTGAAAATAAAAGTGATCAAAGGGCAGGTTGTCAAGGGGAGGCCGGAATCCGGATCTCAGATCGACGGACTTTCCGGATCAACACTGACTACCAGAGGTGTTAATAATCTGGTCAGATTCTGGCTCGGATACAACGGAAAAGAGTGGGGATCCACCGGATATGGGCCATACATAAAAAAACTTGTTGATAACCTGAAGGAGAGCGGCAATGAGTAATATAAAGAAAACACTTTTCGATCCTATCCTGAATGATAACCCTATAATGCTCGGTGTTCTCGGGATCTGTTCTGCTCTGGCTGTAACATCCAAACTGGAGACATCTCTTGTTATGTCACTCGCTGTTATTTTTGTTCTGGCATTCTCTAATCTGGCCGTCAGCATGATCAGAAATCACATCCCCGGAAGCATAAGGATCATTGTGGAAATGACAATTATTGCATCACTTGTGATAATTGCAGATCAGTTAATTAAAGCTTTTTTCTATGACGTAAGCAAACAATTATCTGTATATGTCGGCCTGATCATAACCAATTGTATAATAATGGGAAGAGCTGAAGCATATGCGCTGAAGAACCCCCCGGGAATGAGTTTTCTTGACGGTATCGGGAACGGCCTCGGGTATACTTTTGTGCTTGTTACAGTCGGATTTGTCAGAGAGCTGTTCGGTTCAGGTAAACTTCTGGGCCATACAATATTGCCTCTTTCTACAGACGGAGGATGGTATGTTTCCAACGGCCTGTTACTCCTGCCGGCAAGTGCATTCTTCCTTATCGGATTCCTGATCTGGTTCACCAGGACGATCAAAAAAGATCAAATAGAGAAAGGATAATAAAATGTTTGAAGAATATTTAAGTCTATTTATTAAATCTATTTTTATTGAGAATATGGCGTTGGCATTCTTTCTCGGAATGTGTACTTACCTCGCTGTTTCAAAAAAGGTTGATACATCTTTCGGACTGGGAGTCGCTGTCATAGTTGTTCAGACCATTACTGTACCGGTTAACAATCTTATCTACAATCATGTTCTGAAAGAAGGGGCTCTCACATGGCTCGGACTGCCGGATGTAGACCTTACATTCATCGGGCTGATAACATATATCGGAGTTATTGCCGCGATGGTTCAGATACTGGAAATGGTCCTCGACAAATATTTTCCGAAATTGTACAACGCCCTGGGTGTTTTTCTCCCCCTGATAACAGTTAATTGCGCTATCCTGGGAGGATCACTTCTGATGGTCCAGAGAGAATACGATTTCACAGAGAGTGTTGTTTACGGACTCGGATCTGGTGTCGGCTGGGCACTTGCAATTGTTGTCCTTGCAGGAATTCGGGAAAAATTAAGATACAGCAATATTCCACCCGGACTTCGCGGACTCGGTATAACATTCATAACTGTCGGATTGATGGCAATGGCATTCATGCTGTTTTCCGGAATTCAATTATAGGAAGGGACAAATGAGCGGAATAACATTAGTATTAATAAGCGTAGGGATGTTCACATTCGTTGTTCTTTTTCTTGTGGCAATAATCCTGTTAGCAAAATCGAAACTCGTACCGGCCGGGAATGTTGAAATTCTTATAAACGACGACCCCGAAAAAAGTGTCAGCGTGCCAATCGGAGGTAAACTCCTCAACGCATTGTCCAATAATAAGATTTTCGTCTCTTCCGCATGCGGAGGAGGAGGAACCTGTGGGCAGTGTACAGTTAAGGTCTTTGAAGGCGGTGGCGACCTGCTCCCGACAGAATCCTCAGTAATTTCCAGGAAAGAAGCAAGAGAGGGCGTAAGGCTGTCCTGCCAGGTACCTGTCAAGCAGAATATGAAGATCGAGATCGATCCGGAAGTTTTTAATGTCCAGAAGTGGGAGTGTACGGTTAGATCGAACCATAATGTTGCCACTTTTATCAAGGAACTTGTTCTCGAACTTCCTAAGGGAGAGGAGATCGATTTTCGTGCAGGTGGATATATTCAGATAGAAGCTCCTCCGCACAAACTAAGCTATGAAGATTTCATAATAGAGGATGAATATAAAGGCGACTGGGATAAATTCGACCAGTGGAAATTCGAGTCAAAAGTATCTGAAGATATTATCAGGGCATATTCGATGGCCAGTTTCCCTCTTGAAAAAGATGTGATTCTGCTTAATGTAAGGATCGCTTCACCACCACCGTCCTTACCCAATGTTCCTCCTGGACAGATGTCATCATTCATATTCAATCTTAAGCCTGGAGATAAATGTATTGTTTCCGGTCCTTACGGTGAATTTTTTGCAAAAGAGACAGATGCGGAAATGGTATTTATCGGAGGCGGAGCAGGTATGGCACCAATGAGATCTCATATCTTTGATCAATTGATAAGACTGAATAGCAAAAGAAAAATATCTTTCTGGTACGGCGCAAGGAGCCTGAGGGAAATGTTCTATGTCGATGAATTTGATAAGCTGGCAAAAGATCATAAGAACTTTGAATGGCATATCGGATTGTCAGAACCTCTTCCCGAGGACAACTGGAACGGATATACGGGATTTATTCATCAGATAATCTACGATAACTATCTGAAGAACCATTCGGCCCCCGAAGATTGTGAATTCTACATGTGCGGGCCACCGATGATGAACACAGCTGTCATTGACATGCTTGAAAATCTCGGAGTTGAACCCGAAAATATTATGCTTGACGATTTCGGCGGCTAAACCCCCGAATCGATAATCAGGAGCATAGAATGAAGTATAAAAGTGTATTAATCTCTCTACTTTCAGTTGTACTATATTTCATCCAGGGATGTTCACCTTCTAATGCACCGATAAGCAACCTGCTGGTTATTTCCGGCAATACCATGGGAACAACATTTACTGTTAAGATAGTAAAAAATAACTTTCTACACCTCGGTGACTACAATCTCAAGGTCAAAGAAATAGAAGAGGGGATTCACGGTCTGCTAAAAGATATAAACATGAAGATGTCGACCTGGATATCCGATTCAGAGATATCTCTCTTCAATAAAGCGGATAGAGATAAGTGGGTGGGTATTTCCGGGGAAACAGCCCTTGTCCTGTCAGCAGCACTGAAAATAAGTGACCTGACAAGCGGTTCCTTTGATATTACTATCGGCCCTCTTATCAACCTGTGGGGATTCGGCCCCGACAGGAGACCGGTCAGGGTCCCGTCAGAAGAAGATATAAAAACAGCAAAAGAAATAACAGGTTATAAAAAATTGTCTCTCCGCTCATCCCCCCCTTCTGCAAAGAAGGAGGCGAGCGAATTGTATTGTGACCTTTCCGGAATAGCAAAAGGGTATGGAGTAGATTCAGTAGCAGTATTCCTTGATTCAAAGGGATTCTACAATTATCTGGTTGAGATCGGTGGAGAGATCAGCGTTAGAGGAAATAATGGAAAAGGGGAAGAGTGGAGACTTGGTGTCCTTTCTCCCGATGGGTTAAATTCAATAAAGAAAATTATAAAAATCGGTGATAAGGCCATGGCAACATCCGGTGACTACCACAACTATTTTGAAAAAAAAGGGGTCAGGTACTCCCATATTATAGATCCGGAAACAGGAAGGCCTATCGCACATAAGCTGGTCTCGGTTACCGTGATCATGGATAATTGTATGGAGGCTGATGCTCTTGCAACCGGAATAACAGTTATGGGGCCTGAGAAAGGATACGAATTTGCTGTAAAAAATTCAATACCAATATATATGATAGTAAGTGATGGTGAGGGGTATAAGGATATAATAACACCATCATTCAGAAGCTTTCAGGTTGACACCCGGGATAATTAATATAATATAGTGAAAAAAGGATAAAACAGGAAATGATCAAGTTATTAATAATATTTCTATTTGTGATCGGAGCATTTGCAATAATGCTGTTGGGAATGTTCTTCGGAGATTACAAGAAGGTTAAAACAAAATATGAGAGAGAAAAAGGCAAACTGAATACTTCTCCAAATGATGAAAATTTTTCATCCTGCGCCGGATGTACCGGCACAGGTTGTCATAAATAACCGGATCTATTTATCTCTTTCCGGTCCAGGTCCCGGTATCGGTTCCTTTCAAAAGTGTCCCTGACATTTCGTCGACACCTTTGAACTCACCCCAATATGTAGTTCCGTCAGTACCGTAAAGTGTAATATCCTTGTAGTTGGAAACTCCGAATCTTCCTGATCCCTCTGTCTTACCTGAGCTTAGATTATAGATAACAAAACTGCCTGATGTTTTTGTACCTACAAATGTGATCTTCTGTGCTGCCTTTGCATCACCTTTGACTTTCCTGTTCAGCTTCCAGTCACCGAGAATATTATATTTGTCACTGTCGAACAATCCTTTTTCATACACATAATTACCTCTTTTGGTTACAGTATAGATATTTCCCGAATCATCGGTTATCTGAAGGTCAAGAATGATCCCGGTCGGAGTATAGGGGTCGAACCCGAGCATATCGTTCGATACTGCATTTGCAGCAAATGGAAGCGGGGTATTTATATATATTTCTGACAACTCATCTTCCGGAATGGTCAAACTCCCGGATATCTCAAGGTTATAATTGCTGTAATTATTATTGTCAATCTCAACCAGAGTTACGATATCGTGCATCACCCTGAACTTCCAGCCAGTGATAGTAGCAGTTGAATTTCCTTTATTTGTTACTGAAAAAAACAGATTCAAACTTGTCAGCCCTTCATCTCCGATATCAGCGAATGAATATCCGGATACTGAAACTACCTGAAAATCATTAACATCCGAATCGGATGTTTTACATCCTGAAATGAAAAAAAGAATTGCAACAGCAGTAATTGCTAATATTAATCTTCTCATAGAGTCCTCCTTGTTGAGAAAAACTTAAACAATATTTAAATATACGTTAGACAGAGAAAAAGGTTTCTGAAATAAGCAAATTTTTGAACTTATTGACCGGTCAGTTCGTATATAATTTATCGTTGCAATAATAAGGAGTTTTTTATGAACAAAAAAGTTATCGCTATACTGGTTTTAACACTTGCCTCACTTCCGGTTTTTTCTTCAGGTTTCGGAATGATATTTAACATTAACTATAATATCGGGACTTCGGATTTCTTCGACAGGAACGAAACAATGTATCAGAGTAGCGGATATAACTTTCTGGAAAGTAAGAGAAATAAACTGGGGATAGGTTTTAATACCGGTGTGATTATTCCGGCCACTTCCAAATTATCAATCATTCCCTCATTCACTGTCAATTTCGGCCACCAGAGTTATGAATTTGCAATGGTAGAAGAAACCTCGGATAGCGATACCAGTGAAACTTACTCCCTGTTGACCTACAGCGGTAGTATAGCTGTAAATTATGATATCTTCACCCTTAAGAACGGATGGAAGATCGTACTTCATCTGGGAGCAAATTATAACAAATTTCAGGCTGACAATGAGTCAGGCATAGAAGATACGGATTACCTCGGAGCAGAAGCAGGGATAGGTGCAAGATTCTTCCAGGTAGAAAACTTCGGTTTCCAGACTTTTGTCATCTACAAATATCCTTTCAGTGAAGACAATTTCAAATACCTTACCTTTCAGGCAGGTATCATATACAGATTTTAATTTCTGATTATTCCAGGCTTCCGATCTCTTTCTCTACTACTTCAAGGATCTCACCTGATTTCACCAGTTTCTGCATTGCTGTGTGGTCAGGATAAAGAGGCCTGTCAATTTCCAGGAAATCAACATATTTTCTTACAACTTCTTTAGCTTTAGTTACACCTTTACCAAAATTGAATTCTCTGAAGTCGAGCGCCTGAGCAGCAGCCATTAATTCAATCCCAAGTATTCCATAAGCATTATCCAGGATCTGGAAATTCTTGATTGCTGTGTTCATGCCCATAGAAACAAAATCTTCCTGGTCAGCTGCAGCAGGAATAGACTGGATTGAAGCCGGAGTTGAAAGGATCCTCTGTTCCACTATCTGCATATCAGCAGTATATTGAGAAAGCATTAATCCGGAGAACATACCTCCCCCTTTTGTAAGGAATGCGGGCAGGCCTACACTTAATGCGGGATGGTTGAGCCTGTTCATTCTCCGTTCAGACATAACACTTACCATGGTTATGGCAGCTCCGGCCATATCCATCGGAAGAGAAACGGGGGAACCCTGAAAGTTTGCTCCCGATAACTGAAGGTTCTTATCAGGGAAGAATATCGGGTTATCTCCAACTCCATTCAATTCTATTTCAACCTGGGATTTGCCATACTCGAGAGCATCGTGAGCGGCACCTATAACCTGGGGTGTCGATCTCATTGAATATGCATCCTGGACCTTACATTTGATCCTTCCATCTACAAGGTCCCCGCCTTCAACAAGCTTTCTTATTGAATTTGCACTTCTGACAGCCCCCTTAAAACCTCTTACTTCATGTAGAAGAGAAGTATATGGTTTCATATTCGCCTTGAGAGCTTCAAGAGACATGGATGCAGCGATCTCAGCAGTCTTTAGCCATCTGTTTGCATCATATACAAAAATAGCCGACATTGCGGTCAGGACATTGGATCCGTTTATTGTAGCCAGCCCGTCACGTGCTTCAAGTCCGGGGATCTCTATACCGGCTTTGTCCATTGCTTCTTTCCCTCCCAGCAGTTCACCTTTGTAATATGCCTGTCCCTCACCCATAAGGAGAAGTGCTATCTGGGACATCGGTGCAAGGTCACCTGAGGCACCAACAGAACCTTTCTGGCAAATAAACGGAGTAACACCTTTGTTCAGCATTTCGATCAGTGTCTGGGTAATTATCGGCCTGCATCCTGAGTTACCATGAGCATGCACATTAATCCTTCCGGCCATTGCACCCCTGACATATTCTAAAGGTGCCGGATCTCCGATCCCCGCTGCATGATTGTATACCAGATATTTCTGAAAATCTTTTACCTGATCATCATCCAATACAACTTCAGAGAACTCTCCTATCCCGGTATTAACTCCATACATGATCTCCCCGGCAACGATCTTTTTCTCGAGCATCGCTCTGCAGACCTTGATCCTCTCAAGAGCATCTGCACCCAGTTCTACTTTCTCATTGTGCCTGGCAATTCTTACCAGTTTTTCTACGGTAAGTCCTTCACCTGTTAAT
>Ga0209013_10003627_pt1 | contig 13670 bp, 10 predicted proteins | sample Cruoilmetagenom2_FD_187291 | JGI IMG/M metagenome (GOLD analysis project Ga0209013, IMG submission 187291) | Oil polluted marine microbial communities from Coal Oil Point, Santa Barbara, California, USA - Sample 2 (SPAdes) (version 2) | ecosystem: Environmental > Aquatic > Marine > Oil seeps ... | reverse complement strand
CGCCTCTCTTCCCGCCGCTATAATTCCGCGGTTCAATTTGTGGACCCGCGCCGTATTCCCGGTAGCCATACACAGGGCCTCTTCAGGCTTAATTGGTGTGAGGCTTGCGAGGTGATTGATGACCCGCAGAACCCCCAGTGGAATAACCCCGGTCCCGGAGGGGGCATCGTTTCCGATTATCACCCTGTCCATGACCTTCGCGTCAACGAACATTTTCCCGGCCTCCACGGCCACAAGGGGATTACCGCAATGGACAATCTCAAGCGCCAACTCCGTGTCATAGATCAATTTCTTTACTTCCGAAAGGGGAATGGCCGTGGGACCGCCGTTTAAATGGGCAACGATATCCGGGTCGGTGCGTATCACCATATCCGCGGTTACAGTAGTGCTGCCGGGAATAGAGGTCCCGCCGGTATGCATCATAACGGTCATCCCGACTTCTTTGGCCCATTTGACCATTGGCGCTGCATCCTCAGGTTGTTTTACGCTTCCCAGACCAATCTCTCCCACTGTGCGTACTCCTTCTCTGGCCATTTCTTCAAAATCGTCTTTCGTAAGCCCCTTTTCAAGGATCAAACCTCCGCCCACCACTTTGGCGCCCCCGGGACGAAAATTATTAAACGATTTGGCCGCCAGGATGGCCAGGGCCTTTGTGCCTGCCGGATCTTTGGGTCTTCCTTTTAAATGGACCTCACCGGCTGAAATAATGGTTGTTACACCGCCGTGGACTTCACTTTCCAGAAAACCGATCTGGTTCTGTCTGGATGTGAAATCCCCCAGAATTACGTGACAATGGGAATCGATAAGACCAGGCGTAACCGTTGTCCCTTCGCAGTCGATGACAGATTCTGCGTCCTGCGACTCTAAATTCTCGATCAGGCCTACATCTTTTATTTTTCCATCTTCAATTAAGATAGCATCTCCTTCAAGAATCGGATTTGAAATATCGCCGCTAACAATAGTTCCAATGTTTTTTAAAATAACCTTAGACATTTTTTACCTCCTTTGGACCAAAATGGCCCGATTTGATGCTGGCCTCCAAAACTCTTTCAAGATTTGCAGGCAGGGTGTATATTCTTTCACCCAAGGCATCAGCCAAGGCATTAAGAATCGCCGGAGCTGTTGGGATAAGGGCCGGTTCCCCAACCCCTTTTGCCCCAAAAGGCCCTGTTGGCTCTGCCGATTCCACAATAATGGGTATAACCTTTGGCATATCCTTGCAAGTGGGAATAAAGTAATCTTTCATGGATACTGTCTGCCCCGGCACGTAGTCTTCCATAAGGGCAAAACCGATACCCATTGCAGTTCCACCGTATATCTGACCTTTGACGCCTTCGGGATAGATTGCCTTTCCCACGTCGTGAGCCGCTACTATCTTTTCAACGCTCACCTCCCCTGTCAGTGTGTCCACTGTAACCAGAGCCAGGTGAGAGGCAAAGGCATAGGTAGAATAAGGAATGCCCCGCCCTGTCTCCGGGTCCAGAGGCACTGTCTCCGGATCAAAATAGCCCTTACAGACAATAGGTTTAAACTCCTCACTGTAATTTTTTGCCAGCTCTGAGAAAGAAATTTTCTTGGCCGGATCAATGGAAGACACAACAAAACCGGATTCGAGGGCCAATGATTCCCTTGGAACCCCAAGCGCATTGACAGCCCCGGAAAGAAGCAATTCCACCAGTTTTTCAACCGCATCCTTTACGGCATTTCCCGAGATGTATGTCTGCCTGCTGGCAGATGTCGCCCCAGCGTCAGTGGTCCATTTTGTATCACCCACGACAATCCGGATCGTATCCATATCTATTGCCAATATCTCGGAAGCGATCTGGGCAAGAACGGTTGTTGATCCCTGCCCTATGTCTGCGCAACCCGTATACAGTGTTATTCCCCCATCCAGAGCCATTTCTACCCGGGCGGTGGAAGGATTTTTTACCCCGGTATTTCCAATACCATACCACATGGCACCAATTCCAACGCCTCTCTGCTTAAATGGAGGCGGCTCATCCCGTTTCCACTCCTTCAAGGCCTGATCATAGTATGGTTTGATGGCATCCAGGCAATCACAGATCCCCACGCTTGCGGATAATTCCTGCCCCGTTCCCGTCTTACCACCCGGCTTAAATGCATTAATGTGCCTTATCTCCAGGGGGTCCATTTTTAGCTCTTTTGCGAGGAGATCAATCTGAGATTCATGGGCAAAGGCAACCTGGGGAGCGCCAAAACCCCTCATTGCCCCGGAAAACGGCTTATTGGTATAAACGCAAATGGACTCCACATCCACATTATCTACCTCATATGGCCCTGTGGCATGAACAGCGGATCGTGAAGCCACGGCAATGCCATATGAGGCGTAGGCACCGGTATCACAAATAATCCTGGCGCGCGTGGCCAAAATCTTACCATTGATATCGGCCCCTGTTTTCATCGTTATGGCAAGTGGATGGCGTTTGGCAGTGGACAGGTATGCCTCTTCCCTGCTGAAGACATATCGCACCGGCCTTTTCAGGTAGTATAGGGCAAGCCCAATAAAACCCTGAACATTAAGGTCCAGTTTGGATCCAAAGCCTCCTCCTGTGGCGGCCTGTATGACTCGGACCCTTTCGTCTTCCAGTCCAAGGATGGCGACTACCTCACTATGATCATAATGGGGGTTTTGTGTGGAAGAGTAAATGACAAGGGTGCCGTCTTCATCCACGTATCCGGCCCCTGCATCCGGTTCAAGATAGGTATGTTCCAGACACGATGTCTGGTAGATTTTTTCAACCACTGTCTTGCAATTCTCAAATGCCTTATCTACATTCCCCTTTTTTACTTTTCTTGTAAATAGGACATTGCCTTTTTCATGTATCTTCGGGGCATCCTCTTTCATGGCCTCTTCCGGGTCAAAAACAGCAGGGAGGTCTTCATAAACCACTTTAATTGCATTAACACCTTTTTCAGCCGCTTCCTCGTTTTCCGCTGCAACAAGGGCAATGGCATCCCCGATAAAGCGGACTTTATCCGGCACAAGAAGGGGCTGATCCTTGTTAATAATCCCCGTTAAATTCTTGCCGGGAATATCGTCTGCATTAAAGACCCTGACTACTCCCTCGATATGAAGGGCAGGTTCTATATCCATTTCTATGATCCTGGCATGGGATCTGGCGCTACGCAATACCCTAAGCGCTAAAGGGTTATCCAGTTTAAGGTCGGCGCTGAAGACAGGAGCTCCTTTTAATTTTTCAACCGCTCCTATTCGGGGGATATTTCTCCCGACTGTTTTATAACTGTCTTTCATTATTGCACCATTGGATAAAGTATTCGCATAAAAAGCCCTTGAACTGCCTTTTCCTTATAAACAGTAGATGCCCTGCGTCCACTTATTTCAATCATTTTTGTTGCCACCATTCGGCCTGCCTCCCAAATCAAGGATTCAGTAGGAGTCTTTCCCATAAAAAAATCCTCCACTTCATCTATCCGTCTGGGTGTCGGCGTACTTGAGCCCAATGCGATGCGTATAAATGAAATCTTTCCTGTATCGTCTTTTCCTGCTATCACGGCCAAGCTTACTCTCGATATTGCGAGGGCCTTGCGCCTGGCAATCTTTTGGAAATTCGAGTACAAGCCTTCTGCCGGTTTGAGGACAAAACGCGTAATAAGTTCTCCAGAACGAACAGTGTTTTTATATGGTCCCGAAGACAAGGCCTCGATAGGTACACTTCTTTCACCACCTACACTCCCAAGGACAGCCCTTGCCTCATGGACGATTAGAGGAGGCACAGTATCCGCTGATGGCGAGGCGTTACCAACGTTTCCACCGATAGTCGCCGTATTTCTTATCTGTTTACTTCCGAAGGTAAATGCGGCCCTTTGAAGGGCCGGAGCAAACCGAGCGAGAGTTTCTGAAACATATATATCTGACAGGGTGACACCGGCGCCTACCCATAATTCATCTCCGTGTATCTCTATCCCCTTTAACTCGGACAGCCGGCTAATATCTAAAATGTACTTTGAGTCTAACTTTCCGGATCGAAATGCGATCATAACATCGGTGCCGCCTGCCACAACCGTGGTTTCATCCCCATGCCCGTGGAGGAATTCCAGCGCCTCACCCAGTTTCCGGGGTCTTGCATAACAAAGGCCTTCCTTCATTTGACTTTCCTCTTAGAAACACGCTCTGCTGCATTTTCAACGGCGGAAACTATCTGTTCATAACCGGTACACCTGCAGAGGTTTCCGGAAACGGCCTCAACAATTTCATCATGGTTTGGATTTGTGTTTTCCTTAAGAAGGGCTTGAGTACTCATCATTAGGCCCGGGGTACAAAATCCGCACTGGACCGCGTGATTGCCTAAAAAGGCCTCTTGAATAGGACTGATTTCGCCGGAGTCTTCCAGCCCTTCTACGGTAAGGACATCACGACCGTTAAGCTGGGGCGCCGGCATTAAACAGGCATTAACGGCCTTTCCATCCACAACAATCGTGCATGCCCCGCACTCCCCTATACCACATCCCTCTTTTGTGCCTTTTAGGGCCAACCGCTCCCGGATAGTGTAAAGCGCCGTTTCCCCGGACGCCACTTCTACTTCAACACTCTTCCCGTTAATTGTAAATTGGGTGGGAATAAGATTTTGATAAATCTTCATTTTTGTTTCCTTCTAAGGATTCTTGGTATCAGCTCAATAAATAGGGGTTTTAGGCCACCATTGGGATAAGGATTTGGGTATTTCTTGCAGGCGCTCTCTCAAAATGCGCTTGCAATACCCTTTTCCGTGGCCGGATATTTGGGGTTTGCAGCAAACAAACCCCTGGCATTACACCAAATTTTTATAAAACCACAAATATCCGGCCCATTTCCTCGTAAGGTTTAGAGAGCGCCTGAAAGAAATGGTCTAATTCGTTGCCCCAATTTATTGAGCAGATACGATTTTTGTTATCTTTCTGTATTTTCTTAATATCCCGTGGTTATTCTCTCTATCCCTTCCCTACGGGGCCGGAAGAATATGATAAGGGTGGGGGTAAACCCCACCCTTACAAAAAACATCCTGAAACCCCTCTAATCTCACAGGCCTTTTGCCTTTTACAATGTCAGTTCCTTTTCAATAGTTATCCCTTTAGCCTTCATCTCTTGCAATGCCTTTGCCGCTGTGTCGGGGGCCACACTCCTACACAAACCTTCTATAACAGTAACATCATATCCTGCTTCAGCTGCATCTATGGCCGTTGCCTTCACACAGTAGTCGGTAGCAATCCCGTACACAAAGAGCTTCCGGATCCCATTTCTTTTCAGGATCGAGTCCATCTCTGTCTTGTCACCACCATCGTCCTGAAAACCTGAGTAGCTGTCATACTTTGCATTTTTCCCCTTTTGCACGACTGCCATGAAAAGGTTGTTATTCACAAGAATCCTGGCATTCTCCGTCCCCTGTACGCAATGGACCGGCCAGAGGACCTGGGTTTTTCCCTCGATCTTGATAGCCTCAAATGGTTTTTTACCAGGATGGTTTGAAAAAAACGACATATGGTTTGCCGGGTGCCAGTCCTGGGTAGCAAAGATAAGATATCCCTTCTTACTAAGGGTCCTGGTAGCCGCCTCAACCTTATCAACAAAGGCCTTGTCTGTGCCGGTGCATGCCAGTGATCCGTGCTTCAATGTGGTGAAATCACCCTGAACATCCACCACAATAACTCCTATCTTTCCTCCTGCAATGGCCATGGTTGCATGAGATGCAAGAAAAACCCCACAAAAAAACATTGCCACGACAATAAAAGTGATGTGTTTCATGTCCAATCCTCCTTTTCTTTGTGTTTTAGGTTGACGTAATAATTTACATAAATTCACCTTTTGTACCCAAATTCTGCCGGGAGTAAAAGCTTCCCATAACAACTAGGAGGCTGTCCGAGAATAGATTTCTACTGCGATCGGCTGCAAATTCTGATGGCTGTGTTGTCAAGGTCAAAACGTCCTCAACGTAGGCTACTGCTATGCCTACGGCCGATTTGGCCTTGACGCCTTGCCCTCAAAATTTTTGCTCGTTCTCGCTACGAAGCCATTCCCGGACAGCCTCCTAGTAATTTCTCAATAAATTCGGGATGACTCTCTGGATTCCTGCGCAGGGGGAAATCCGGAGGCCCATAACTTGACACAACATTTTGAGAACTTACGTCGGAATTAATTTTAGGCACTTTAGATCACTTTAGACAATTTTGGCACTTTAAACCGATAGGCATCTATACCCAGCGTGAAACCACAGTTTTTTCATCCATAAACATCCTCATAGACGCCATCCTTGATTTGGCTGTTCCCATAAATGATTCTCTTCTGGATCCAAGAGGGAAAAAGGCATATGGCTGCGCTACGCCCAAATTCACAGCAATATTTCCCACATTGACCTCTCTGATGAACTTGCGGGCATATCTGCCGCTGGTCGTCATAATAGCAGCTGAATGTCCAAGGTTCGTCTTTGTGTTAATCCAATTTATTGCCTGATCAAGGCTTTCGCTCCTTATCAAGGCTGACACCGCGCCAAATGCCTCCTCTTTGGCCATAGGCATATCAACATTCACATCCTCAAGAATAGTAGGTGCAAGGAAGTAGCCATTAGGATAATCAGACACCTTGACCGTCCTGCCGTCGTAAACCATTGAGGCCCCATCTTTGAGAGAATTTTCTATCCACCTAAGGACTTTCTCCCTACCCCCATCTGTGGTATACGGACCCAGTTCGGTCAGCTCATCGAGCCCATAGCCGAGTTTCATACTCTCTGAGGACTCTTTGAATTTGGCTTTTACCTCATCATATATACCACCGATGACCACCACATTATCAACACCAAGGCATCGCTGTCCGGTCATGCCAAAGCATGCCCTCTGGAGCCATCTGACCGACTCGTCTATGTCTGCATCGGGCATTATCACCACATGATTTTTGCCGTTTCCATTAATAGAAGACGTCTTTCCCAGCCTTCCACAGGTTTCAAAAAGTTCATGGCCGGCCCGATTAGAACCGATAAAACCAACACCCTTTATCTCCGGTTGTGACAATATCTCTTTGTTTATCTGTCTTCCTCCGTGAACCAGGTTTATGACACCAGGAGGAAAACCGGCCTCTTGAGCTACCCGGCAAACCGTTTCAGCGGCTACTGGATCTTGCCTGCTTGGGCTTACTACGACCGTACAACCTGCAGCAAGGGCGTAGGGCACAAAAGATGACCATGCATGCATTGGAATATTGCCTGGCGTGATAATAAGGAAAGCGCCCAGCGGTTCCCAGACAAGATATTGATCAATGCCAGTGGCAAGTTGGTCTATATGCTCGTTGCGCCTGGCCAAACCATAGAGGGCCGAACATGCCGATTCAATGTTCTCAATTACACGGCTCACAGAACCCCTGGCCTCTCCTATTGTCCTGCCATGGTCCTGCGTGAGAACACGGCACAGTTCATCGTAGTGTTCCTCAAACTTCGCATGCATACCAAAAAGCAAACGAGCCCTGTCTCGCAAAGAGACGTCTTTCCATGTTTTAAAGGCCTTATGGGCTGCTTCTACTGCTGCAAGGGCATCATCCTTTGTGGCCGAAGGAAACTCCGCTATCACCCCGCCTGTTGCGGGATTTGTAACCTCTTCAATAACATCAGATTCAGAATCAATCCATTTTCCATCTATGAGGAACTTCAGCCTTCCATAGTGTTTTTTCCATTCGGGCAACAATGACATATTGATCTCCTCTTCATTCCTGTTCTTTGTTTTGGTTGTATTTATTAATCTACCTCAGCATCATATCGGGCAAAAAAAGGGCAAGCTTCGGAAAAATTGTAATGAGAATCACAATTGCGAATATTGATAATAGAAAAGGGGCTACTCCTCGGAAAATCGTTTCAACAGGGACATCTTTTGCGACTCCGGCAACAGTAAATATATTTAGTCCCATCGGCGGTGTGATCAACCCTGCCTCCATCATCAACACAGCAATGACGCCAAACCAAATAGGATTAAAACCCAATGCCAAAATGACCGGAAAAATCACCGGCATGGTCAAAACCATCATTGATATAGCATCCAGGAAGCAACCCAAAAAAAGGTAGATGATGACAATAATTGTATGAATTAAATATGGGGATACTTGAAGACCGGCTGTCCACATTGCCACCTGCATTGGGATAGTTGATAGTGCAAGGAAGTAACTAAAAACATTGGCCCCGGCCACCAGGAACAAAACCATCACCGAAATACGGACGGCCTCCTGCAGTGCCTCTACCAAATTATGCCAGTTTAGTTTTCTTTTAAATATTGCGGCCAGGAACAGAATCGTCGCACCGATTGCACCGGCTTCCGTGGGGGTAAAAAAGCCCAGGTATATGCCACCCATCACAAGCAGAAAGACTGCAAGCGGCTCCCATACATTCAACAGTGACGAAAACTTCGTTTTCCAGCTCACCGGTTCGGGACTAATTGGAGCCAGACTTGGGTTTATCTTTACACAGGCCACAACAATTGCTATATAGGCAGTGGCCAGAATTAATCCCGGAATCATGCCGGCAATTAAGAGTTTCCCAATAGATTGTTCCGTAAGCATTCCGTATACAATGAACCCAATGCTCGGCGGGATTAAAAATCCTAACGTTCCTCCGGCGGCGACACACCCTGTCGCCAGCCTCGGGTGATAATTAAAACGCTTCATTTCCGGAAGAGCGATTGTTCCCATTGCAGCGGCTGTAGCCACTGAAGACCCAGAGACAGCGGCAAAACCCGCGCATGCGCCAATCGTAGCAATACCCAGCCCTCCGGGTAATTTCCGAAACCATTTGTCAAAGGTTCCATACAGGTCCTTTGTCATCCCGGAGCTGCCTGCAAAGCCGCCCATAACAATAAAAAGCGGTATAACAGTGTATGGATAATAGGCCGAAACCTCATAAACAGTCCTGGCCACTACAGGTAATGCGGCCTCTATGCTCGCCAGGTAACTTATTCCCACAAGTCCAACAAGCATCAATGCGAACGCAATAGGCATTCCCAGGAACAGCAGAAAAAATACGAGAAACGTGCCAATTACGCCTACGATTACCGGATCCAATATTATCTCCTCACCAGTTTCCCCAACAAAGTCCCCAGGTCAATCAATAATTCCAGGCAAAGGAAAAAAGCCGCTAAAAAAACAAGCAACCTGAAAGGCATCTGTGGTATTCTCAGCATGTCTGAAACGGTTCGTTCTTCGATTCCTACCACCCAGCCCTGCCAGGCAAGGATCGCAATAATGGAAATGCTTAGAAGGGTAGTAATAATATCCAGGATCAGCTCTGCTCGTTCGGGGAGTCGAGATACAAGCATGCCCACCCGCACGTGGCCTTTTACCTGCTGAGTGTATGCAACTCCGAAAAGGATAAATACCTCCAGCATATAACTGGACAGTTCTACTGTGCCGGGAATATGCCGGGCCCAAACGGTACGGTATACAACATCACCCGCAGTAATCAACATCATTGGGATAAGCAAAAACATACCGATAAAGCAGAGAAACAGCGTGAGCCGTTGTATCACTTTGCTGATCTTATTCATGGTCTCGCCGTGCAGTTAAATGCCTACCTCGTGCCCGAACGAAAACTTTCTTTTTCGCCGATATCCGCCTCGGGGTCAAATTTTAGTCTTCGAAATATTTCAATATATTCCTGCCTGCCCCGTAGGTCCGGCAGATCGTACCGGGGCGGTTAAAATTTCCGACCGCCTTAATCTCGACGAAAAATCCTAGATTTCGTTCAGACACTACCTAAAAGGAGGAAACTATTCCTGTAAACCCCCTTGCCCAAATCTGTATTGCACCCCAATAGGTCAATACAGCCGATGGGACAATTTATCGGAGTCTCCCGCCCTTTGTCCGGAGTATATTTCTGATGTATTACTTCTTCCACTCAGGAGGAAATGCAACACACTTGACACCTCTCTTCTCGCATTCTTCATTGTACATAATCACGGTCTTTTTTGCCGGAAGTCCTTTGGCCTCCAGGCCTTTCACCCACTTTTTCGTTTCTTTTTGAAAACCTGAGTACCATCGCTTCTCCTCTTCTTTGGGCAGGTAATAGAGTTTTACCCCTTTTTTGGCGATTTCCTTCATCATCGTCTTGTAAACCTTTACGGTCAGTCCCCCGGTGGTGCGAAAAGGATTTGAACACACTTTCTCTATAATAGGTTTAAGGTCGTCTGGTGTCCTGTCCCAGCTCTTCTGGTTCATTATTACACCTTCGGTAACACAACCAAACGTGGCGATTGTCCCATATTTTGCCACCTCATAAAGCTTAAAGGCAAGGACCAGGGGAGGACATGTTACGAGGCCGTCCAGGGTGCCTGTCTCCATAGCAAGATATACATCACCCAGCGGCATAAATACAGGCTCTGCCCCGAGTGATTTGATGTAATTCGTCTGCTGACCTCCTGGGGTCCTTATCCTGAGACCTTTGCAGTCCTCCAGAGTTTTCACAGGCTTAGTAGTCCATAATGAAGCCTTGATGCATCCGTTTAATTCAATCATTTTCACGCCGGTGAATTCACGTTTCAGGATACGCTTGTACATTGCATTGCCTATATCAACGCCGACATCTTTGCCGTTCACCCACACAGCAAGTGACAGCACATCGCTTAAGGGAAAGCGGCCCGGTGTCCAGGTGGCGGTGAAATATCCCATATCAGAGAGTCCCTTTTTCACTATATCATAGTGCTCAGGGCCTTTCCCCAAGGCGCCGCCTGCGTACATGGTATAAGTTATTCGTCCATTGCTCTTCGCTTTAAGTTCTTCAAGCATAGGCGTCCACACCGTTTTCACCTCCCTGGCCACAGGTGGGTGCCAGGTGCTGAATTTAATATGCATTTTGGACGCGGCCGCAGCATTAACAGTAAAAAAAAGGCCTGCGAACAGTGCGGCTACCAAAGAAATTCCAAATAAACTCTTCTTCATTTTCATAGTAAACCTCCTCTCCTTTAAGTTGATTGTTGGTTAATAATTTTCCTTTTCCCCTGTTTTTGTCGATTATACTCCACTCTTCTACCCGTTATAACCCCGATGAATGGGAAGTCCGTCCTCTGGTCCAAAGATCGGAAGGAGCACCTGTTCTCAAAGTAAACATGTCAGTCAGGACATCCAGTGCGTTAAGGACATGCTCTTTCATCAACTTGCATGCTAGAGATCTGTCCTTTTTCTTCATAGCAGTCACGATTTTTCTATGATAGTGGATCGAAGAGTATAAGTGATCTTTGTTTTGCAGTGATTTGTAGCTAAAAGGAGAGACCTGATTATGGAGATTCGAGGCAAAAGTCTTAAGCCGGTAATTCCCTGCAACGTCCATAATTTTGTTATGAAAGCGTTTATGGAGATCCTGGTACCGAAGCAAACCTACAGGATCCTTTTCAACACAAATCTCCATTTTTTGAACCAAGGACTCCAGTTTGCTGATCTCCCCTTCAGAAATCATATCCATGGCCAGGGAAATCGCCATTTCATACAGTTCAGCCTTTAGGGTATAGACCTCCCACATGTCCTTCTCAGTCATCTCAGGAACAAAAACACCACACCGTGGTTTTCTTATGACAAGGCCCGTTTCTTCAAGCATTTTGAGGGCCTCCCGGACAGGAGGACGGCTAATTTCCAGTCGCTGTGAAATTTCTTCCTCTTTGATTTGTTGCCCTGGTTGAAATTCTCCGGTGACTATCCACTCCTGAATATGGCGTTTAGCTATGTCTGTAATGGATTCTATTTTCATTATTATTTGATATTAAAATATTTTTTGCATATTGTATATTATAGACAACATATTTAAAGAAATAAGGACACTAATGTCAAGAAAAAAAGATAGCTAGTCATAATGGCTCGCTCAAAGATTCAAGGCTTTCTTTCCTTAAGCCTTAAGCCTTTAGCTATCCTGGCTTTTCCTGAATTTTCGTCTGGGATAATGAGGAACTAACGTCTCTCAGCCCTCGTTTTGATGAGTTCCGCAATTATGCTAACTGCAATCTCTTCCGGGGTTTCAGCCCCAATTTCCAGACCAATAGGAGAATGTATTTTTTCGAGGTTCTCTCTCTTATATCCTTCATCAATAAGTGCCTTATAAATCACTTCCCGCTTTCGAGAGCTTGCTATCAAACCAATATAGGCCGGTGTCGCCTGTTTAAGGGCGCCTCTCAAAACAGCTAGATCTGAAATATGGTCCCTTGTAAGAACAGTAATATAGCTTGTAGATGTTATATGTATGTGTTCAAAGGCCTTATCAAAAGGCAAGACCCTAATTTCATCCGCATCCGGGAACCTTTCTGTGTTGACAAGCTCTTTGCTGTCATCAACGACCACTACCTTGAATTCCCCCATCTTGGCAATCTTTGCCAGATTTGAAGATATATGACCACTGCCAAAGATCAAAATTACATCATTCGGCCTTACTGGTTCCGCAAATATTAGTGGTCCTCCTTCTTGGGATTTTAACAACCGGGGTTTCCGAATAGCCCTAAGTTCAGGTTGGTTACCCTTTAAAACTGGAATTTCACCTACTTGAGCCCCCTCCTCCGACAAAAACATCCATCGTGACTCATCTTCCGGCCCAATGTCTTCCAAAATCAGCGTAAAAAGTATTCCAGTATGCCCTTCTTGAATAACCTGGACAATCCGTTTATATACAACAATGGCACCCTGGTTTTCAGGAACAAAGGGTTCAAGGTATATATCAGCATCGCCCCCGCACAGCATCTCGGCTTTTGTCAGATCATTACCAGTTAGAGAAAAATGTTGAATGAAGGGCCTTGCCTGTTGAAGAATTTCCCGTGCCTTTTTTGTGACATGGTACTCCAGCAATCCACCGCCGATACTCCCAACCAATGTCCCGTCTTCCAGAATAATACATTTGGTCCCCTGCGAGCGTGGTGCGGAACCGATCAGCCTGACGATTCTTGCAACAACAAATCGCTTTTTTTGTCTAAATAGGTTGCTTACTTGTACGAAGAAATTTTCCATATCTTTTTGGGGGGACCCCTGGAAATAAATTTGCATCAACAACTGGACTGCCCGCTCAGCAGACCAAAATCAGCTTTGCATGGAGGAGATATCCTTCAGGGAACAGACACATAAAGTCTTCCGGAAATACCTTAATAGCTTTATACGCCTGCCTGATTTGACGGTCTTCCTTGCCTTCTGATTCCAATCTGATAAAAAACTATTGAAGATATCAGGAATTCTTTTGCTGCTTTTTAATTTTATTGCTTAGCATAAGGATATTTATCTGAATTTTAGCTGTTAAATTGAGATTGGCAAAATTACAAAAACCGGCACATCGTTATAGTAACGCCCATCACTGAGCGTCCCTCCCACAGCACGCAGCATACGGGTCCGTACTGCGCGATTCGGCTGATCCAAGGCAAGATTTTGCCGTCCGAGTGAATTTGCCTTGATACTATTTAAGGCCTCCCCCTAAAGTATGATATAATAACTTTAACCATAAACCATTTCAAACCAAAGGAAAAGCCCTGTCTATCCAGGCCCATAAGCTTGGCCGGGCTGCCTATTTCATGCTTAAGAATAAAAAGCCTTTTGATCAGAATAAGTTCCTGGGGCTTTAGAGTTGGAGGAGACGGATCAGCCTGACGTCTGAATCAGTGCTCATTGGGCCGCGGATAGTATCCACGGTCTCCGACGAGCTTCCGTTGGGCCCATTCTCGACCGT
>Ga0209013_10003626_pt1 | contig 13670 bp, 10 predicted proteins | sample Cruoilmetagenom2_FD_187291 | JGI IMG/M metagenome (GOLD analysis project Ga0209013, IMG submission 187291) | Oil polluted marine microbial communities from Coal Oil Point, Santa Barbara, California, USA - Sample 2 (SPAdes) (version 2) | ecosystem: Environmental > Aquatic > Marine > Oil seeps ... | reverse complement strand
GGCCAGCCGCTCAGTACCGGAGGCAAGCGCCTCTACAATGCCGTCCGGGAGCGCCTGGACTGGGTGCGCTGGCTCGGGGATTATGAGGAGGCCGCAGGCGGCGACCTGCGGGAGGTTGTCCGCATCAGCCACTGACCCCGGCGCTGGATTGCGATTTAGTGGTGCAGTGCACACCGATGCGGCCGGTGGCTTCGGCCGGCCCTTGGTCCGCGGCGCCCGCCGCGGGTAGAGGAAAGGAGCGACAGAATGGGCAAGCGACTTTTGGTGATCATTGTGCTCGTGGGACTGAGCCTGAATCTGGCGCTGCCGGCAGTGGCAGGGCTGGCCAGCGACCCAACCCTGCTGTGGAACACGTTCCTGGGTGGGTCTCTGGCGGATGATGGCTATGCGGTGGCGACCGACACGGGTGGAAACATCTACGTGGCGGGCACGAGCCAGGAGAGCTGGGGTTCGCCCCTCCGCCCCTACGGTGAGGCTGGCGATGCCTTTGTGGCCACGCTTAACAGCAAAGGGGTCCTGCAGTGGAACACCTTCCTGGGGTCGGCCACGGGCGAGGATCGGGCCTACGCGCTGGTCTTGGACGGGAGCGGGAACATCAAGGTCACGGGCGAGAGCCTCTTCTCCTGGGGCGCACCCGTCCACGCCCACTCGGGGGATGGCAGCGACATCTTGTTGGCGCAACTGGACGGGAATGGCACGCTGCGGTGGAACACCTTCCACGGCGGGCAGAGCATCGACGAAGGCCACGCCATCGCCGTGGACGGGACCGGGGATATTTACGTCTCAGGGGAAAGCCATGGCGCCTGGGGCAAGCCGGTCAATCCCGCCGGCACGGGGCTGATCAATCAGGAGGCATTTGCGGCCAAACTGAACAAGAACGGTGTCCTGGTGTGGAACACCTTCATGGGTGACCCCAATAGCGAGGAATACGCCAGGGGCATCACCGTGGGTGGAGGCGTAGCCGTAACGGGCAAGAGCATGAAGGCCTGGGGCACACCGGTCCGCGCCCACTCGGGGGATGGGTACGGCGATGCCTTTGTAGCCCAACTGAACGCCAGCAACGGGGCGTGCCTGTGGAACACCTTCCTGGGTGGGGCGGCGACCGACGAGGGCAGGGCCGTGGCCGCCAGCGGGGGCGATCTCCACATTACGGGCTTCAGCTATGGCGCCTGGGGCAAGCCGGTCGCTCCTTTTCCTGGCAAGTCCAACAACGCTTTTGTTGCCCGTCTAGACGGCAGCGGCGTCCTGCAGTGGAATACATTCCTGGGCGGTGGGGATTTCGAGGACGACGCCGGCAACGCCATCACGGTGGCTCGAGCCGGCAGGATCTATGTCGCGGGGGAGAGCGACGATAGCTGGGCAAGCCGGTCCACGCCCACGCGGGAGATGAGGATGCCTTTGTGGCCCAGTTGAATTGCAGCGGCGCACTGCAGTGGAACACCTTCTTGGGCGGGGAGTATGAGGACCGTGGCTTTGGCATCGCCGCGGACGATCCCAACATCTATGTCACAGGTGAGAGCTGGGTTGAATACAGCGACTGGGGGACGCCGGTCCGGTCTGGCAGCGGGAAATTCGATGCTTTTGTCGTCAGGCTTGGCGTCGAGCCGCCGGAGCTCCATTGCGCCCTGCTGCCCGTGATCCGGCGGGGCCAATAGGGTCTGGGGGCGGCACCGCTGGCCGAGAGCAGCTCCGTCAGGCGCTAGCGCCTGGCGGAGCTGGAGGGGTTTGGCGGGACGCCTGGAACGGCCAGGATGTTGGTACCGGGACCGGCAGGGGTCGCCCGTGGGCGGCCTTTTCTTTGTGGCTGCCCCTGTTGCTCACCTTTTGGCCTGGTGGCCAGCGCCTGGTTGCGGGCAGTGCTTTCTGACGCGGCGGCCTCTTATTTGGCGGTGTAGATGTTGCCCACGGCACTCAAGCGCAGGTTATTGGCAGAGGCGGAGCCCTTGACCCTGGCCCCATAATATCTGGCCAGGGCCTGATAGCGGGCGGTGCTGGCCGCTGCGGCGGCTTCTGCGCGCTCCGCGGCATGGTATTTGCCCAGGGCGCTCCAGCGCAGGCTGTTGGCCGAGGCGGGGCCCTTGACCCTGGCCCCATAATAGCCGGCCAGGGCCTGATAGCGGGCGGTGCTGGCCTCTGCGGCGGCTTCTGCGCGCTCTGCGGTGTAGTATCGGCCCAGGGCGCTCCAGCGGTCCCCGCTGCTGGCGGCAAAGTGGCTGGCCAGGGCCTGGTAGCGGCCGCTGCTAGCCTCTGCGGCGGCCGCTTCGCGCTCCGCGGTATAGTATTTGCCCAGGGCGCTCCAGCGGTCCCCGCTGCTGGCGGCAAAGTGGCCGGCGAGGGCCTGGTAACGGGCGGTGCTGGCAGCTGCAGCGGTCTCATACTTGGCTGCATAATGCTCGCCCAGGGCGCTCCAGCGGGCGCCGTTGGCGGCGATGCCGGCGTCGATCCCGGCCGGCATGCGGCTGGGAATCTCGGAGCCCAGAGCAGCCAACAGGATGGCTATCAGAGCCAGCCAGAACAGAAACAGCCCCAGTGCGATCAGCAGCCAGGCAGTGGCTGTTGGAATCTGCCCTCGGGATCCAAAGCGCTCGTTCGTCATTTTTCCGATCATGTCTTTTCCCCCCTGTTCTTTTACCAGTATAAACGGATCGGGTCTCCCTTTTCCGGTATTGAGAGGGTTTCACTGCAGAGACGCGGGGAGCACAGAGAAAGCGTAGAAAGACCCAATGCAAGCTGGCCAGTTTGACAGGGGGGCGATGCTTTGATATGATCGCGTTTGATTGTTCGAAACACCTTATTGTTGGTTGGAACGCACCATGGCGCCCGTAGGGGAGCATGACCGAATCGGCTCGTGACTAGGCAATCCAGGCCCTGAGCCCTGACCGTCCTCGAGACGTTCCTGGATTCTGGCAACTCGGTCCAGGGGATCAGTGGGATCAGCGATGGCCTCGGTCTGAACAAGAGCCGTGTGTTCCGCAGCCTCAACACGCTGGAGCAGCACCAGTTTGTCCAGCGTGACCCGGAGCCAAGCAGTGCCGGCTGGGGGTGGCCCTGATGGCCTTTGGCGAGACCGTGTGCAGGAGGCTGGAGGTCGTCCAGGTGGCGGCCCCCGCTCTGGATGCGCTGGCCGAGCGGTCGGGCGAGACGGTCCATCTGGGTATCCTGGATGGCGACGAGTCGGCCTGCGTGGCCAGGCGCGTCAGCGCCCACAGCGTGCGGTTGTACGCCGAGGCGGGGCGGCGGGCGCCGCTGCACGTGGGCGGCGTGCCCAAGGTGCTGCTGGCCCACTTACCCCCGAGGAAGTCGGGATAAAGACTGCAGAGTCCCTGGTTAGGCGAAATAGGTAACGGGAAGGGCCAGCCATGAGCACCTACATCCTCAGAAGACTGCTGCAAGGCATTCCAACATTTTTCGGCGTGACCATCATCGCATTCTTATTGATGCTTTCCGCGCCGGGAGATCCTATCGCAATGATTACCTTCAGCCCGACCAGGTCAGACCCGGAGGTGACCGAAAGATTGCGCCGAAAGCTGGGCCTGGACCAGCCGCCGTTGGTGCAGTATGCTTACTGGTTGGTCGGGAATGACTGGACACGGGTTGATTCGGATGGCGACGGCCAAGTCGACAGTTATGGAGAACGAAAGGGTTTGTTGCGTGGAGATCTTGGACAATCCCTGAAACATCGCCGACCAGTCGGCGAATTGCTCATCGAGAAAGTTCCGGCCACGCTACTGCTCACCTTCAGTGCCCTGATTGTCGGCTATGGAATGGGTATTCTTCTCGGCGTCCTCGCCGCCATATATCACCACAAGACCTGGGTGGATCAACTGATGCGAGTAATCACGGTGTTCGGTAACGCAATGCCTCAGTTCTGGCTGGGGTTAATCCTGATCATCATACTAAGCGTTGAACTCGATATCTTGCCGATGAGTGGAATGCGCGATATCACCCAGCGCGGCGGGGGATTCAATATCAAAGAAACGGCGGTGCACATGATCATGCCGGTTTTTGTGTTGTCTTTGTGGACAATCGCCTTCATTTCCCGATTCACCCGCACCAGGTTGCTGGAAGTACTGGAGCAAGATTTTGTTCGCACCGCCCGATCGAAGGGGCTTTCCAACCGTCGAGTATGGTGGCTCCATGCTCTCCCCAATGCGCTGATTCCTGTCGCTACCTTTATCGGTCCGGCCCTGGGCACCCTGCTGGCCGGGGCGGTCATCATTGAGAAGGTTTTCAGTTGGCCGGGGATGGGACGGCTAGTCGTGGATGGCGTTTTCAACCGTGATTATCCGTTGGTCATGGGGTCGGTAGTGATCGCGGCTGCCATGTTCATTGTGGGCTTGTTGATATCGGACATCCTCTACGCCCTGATCGATCCTCGTATTCGCTTCAAATAGGGCAATCCCACCAATGACTGACGGAAATGTAGTCAAGTTGGAAGAAAATGCCCCCCGGACGTCCCGGACGTTATGGCAGAACGCCGTGCTGCATATTCTGAGGGACAAATTGACCCTGGCGGCGATGCTGGTTCTGGGGACTATGACCGTGCTCTGTGTTCTGGGACCGCCTGTGGTTGAGAATGTTCTGGAACTCGACGTGAACCGGGTTGACGTGCCCAACAAGTTTCTGTCTCCGGGCGCAGAGGTGCACCTTCTGGGAACCGATCACCTGGGGCGCGACCAGTTGATTCGTTTGCTTTATGGCGGGCGCGTTTCGCTGGCGATTGCTTATAGCGCCAGTTTCGTGGCCATTCTTATCGGTGTGGCCCTGGGACTTGTCTCCGGATTTTATGGCGGTAGAGCCGATGACCTGATCACCTGGACAGTAACCACCCTGAGTTCCGTGCCGCCCCTGTTTTTGATGTTGATCGCTTCAGCGCTTTGGGCCCCTTCGGCTGAATTGCTGATTGTCATTCTGGCGCTATTGGGTTGGATTGGCACCTGCCGCCTGGTCCGTGGCGAGGTGCTCTCGCTGAAAGAACGCGAATACGTTGAGGCGGCGCGGGCGGTGGGCGCGTCCGATTCTCGTCTGCTGCTCGTCCACATCTTGCCCAACGTGCTCCCTATCGTCATTGTTACCATGACCATCATCGCCGGAAACCTGATCCTGGTTGAATCCGCGCTTAGTTTTCTGGGGGTAGGCGTGCAGCCACCGACGCCAACCTGGGGGAACATGCTGACCGATTCGCGTTCCTATTTCAACATCGGAACCCACCTGGTGATCTGGCCGGGGATATTGATCATGGTTACCGTACTCTGTTTCTATCTGGTGGGCGATGGCTTGCGCGACGCGCTGGACCCGCGCAGTTCCTGGCGATTGGCAGAGTAACTGAAAACAGTGTGGTGTAAAAGGTGGGCGGAGCCCGCCTTTTACACAGCACGTCGTAAGACAGCACCGAAAACGGCCTCACCAGTCTTCTGGTGAGGCCGTCAAAACGCCTTCACGAATGTCGCACCTGGCGCTTATTCCTCGATGAACCATTCATGCGGATGATCTAGGTAGCCATAGTACACCCACGTTGCCCCCGCTTCGAAACCACCGATTCGTTTGTTGCTCACGTGGAACATGTTGGGCACAAAGAGCCAGACATAGGCTACATCCTCATGGGTGATGCGCTGGATTTCGTGGTAAAGCTCAGCCCGGTCTTCAGTGGCGCATCCTGGCACCGAACGCGCCTCATCAATCAGCGCATCCACTTCGGGGTTGACGTAAGATACGATGTTATTGCCAGAACCGGGGGTATCCTCGCGGCTAAGCAGCAGGCTGGCAAAGGTATTCGGTTCGGCGGCTGCACCATCGCTGTTGGTCATCGGTGTGGCGTCATACTTTTGTCCGAGGTAAACCTCTTCGATGTAGTTTCCCCACTCCAGATGATCTACAGAGACGTCGAAACCGATCTGATTCAGTTGGTCCTGGATAACCAGGGCCTCGGTCTCGAACATCTGCAGGATAGAGCTGTAGGAAATGGTGAAAGCCAGAGGCACACCATCCTTCTCGCGCACACCGTCGCCGTCTGCATCGACCCAACCGGCCTCCTCAAGCAAGGCCATGGCCGCATCTGGATCGTAAGGATAAGGTGGGAGGTCATCGTTATAGGCCCAGCCTGAAATCGGGCTTACCGCGCCCACCAGCTGCGTGCCACCGTCTGGGCCCATCGCATCGACCAGGTCCTGGACGTTGATGCCCATGGCAACCGCCTGGCGCACGCGCACGTCGCCGAAGAGCGGGTGCGGAACCTGCTCAACCGGGTTTCCATCTTCATCATAGGCGGGTCGGGGCTCGTCGGGATCAACCCAGTTCAGGGCCAGGAAACCGACCGAAGTCTGCGGATATGATTCCCATTGCAGGTCGTCCTTGTTGGTAATCTGCTGGAACAGGTCACCCTGCATGGTCATATAGTCAACTTCCCCAGCCTGGATCGCTTGGATGCCGATGGTGGCATCCTCCATAACCCGGTTGACCAGATTGGGAATCGCCGGTGCGCCGCCCCAGTAGTCCGGATTGGCTTGGAAGGCCTCAAATTCGGTTGGCGCCCAATCTTCGAGAATGTAAGGGCCCCCGCTGATAGTGGGGTTCATGTTGAAACCACTACTCTCAAAATCACTGAAATCCGCCGCGTATTTGTGCGATGGCAAGAGCCGTATGCCGCTGAGACCAGACAGAAAGGCGCAGTTGATCTCGCTCAGAACAACTTCGTAGGTCTTTTCGTCAATGATGTTGACTTCCACAATCTGTTCGACCATCGGTTCGTAGACAGTTTCGACGTCCGATTGAATCGCCTCAATCATGAATTTTACGTCCGCCGAACTGATCGGTACCCCGTCGCTCCAAACAGCGTCCTCAAGGATGTGGAAGGTGTAGGTCAGAGAATCCTCGGAGACCTCCCAGGTCTGAAGACCAGGGAGCGGTGCGCCGGTGGTTTCATCTGTGTTGATCAGCGCGGGCCATAGTAGGCTCCGCGCTTGAAGTGAGGCGCCGTCACTGGTGAGTGCCGGGTTCCATGAAGTCAGGTTCCCCATATTGCGAATGACAATGGTCCCTTCTGGCCCTACTGGCTCGGGCGTCACCTCAACGACCACGGTCTCAACGATCGTCTCCTTCTCGACGACGGTCTCGACGACCGTCTCTTTCTCGGTGACGACGACCGTCTCTTTCTCGACGACGGTTTCGACCACGGTTTCGACGACCGTCTCTTTCTCGGTGACGACCCGGGTGACCTCCACTTCCTGCGGCGCGCCACAAGCGGTCAGCACCATGCTGAATAGCAGCACAAGCAGCATCAACCAACATACTTTTTTGCGTATTGCTTTCACTTTTCTCCTCCTTAATTCTGTGAATGAGTGTGTCGTCCTCAATGGCGAATAGCGCAAGATTGTTTAGCAGCATCACCTCCTCGTCCAAGGGTCCGCAGCGCAGGGAGGAGCCGGGCACCCGCCCATAACTCATACTCCAGGACTTTGCTACGCCCAATTCGGCCTGTGATGTTCACAACATAGGGGTAGGTGTTGCGTCTGACACACAATCGGACCAGCGTAGCGCGATCGCCGTCTGCGTATCAAGGCGCAACAGGGCGACAGAAGAACCGTGTCCGACAATACACACAAGAATCTTGAGATGCACGCACAATCAATGTAGCCACCAACGAACAAGATGCCAACAAAGGTGGCACCACTCTCCGCCCACGAAGCTGCGGGCCTCAGATTTCCTGGGGCTACACTATTTTACCCGATAAACACCAAATGGTCAATTGTCAACGGAATAGAGTAATGCTGGGGCATGCCGGGGACCATGGCTATTAGAGCACGCTCCATCACTGCCAAAGAATCCGAGATCCTCGACCGCTGGGAGCGAGGTGATGATGTTGTCTCTTACTGGCGAGCACGTATCCTTAGTGACCTTTCACAAAACAGAGCTTGACTTTTCCCTGCTCCAGCCTGGTCCGTGACCAGGCGGTTTCTGGCTGTTTCAGGCCTATGCAACCGGTCACGGACCGGTTGCAAGCAAGGGGGAAGGCAAGGATCAGTAGCGTGAAACCTCATTAGGCTCTCGGAAGCAGGCTGGCGCTGTCCAGCCATTGCCGATGTTTTGGTACTTTACGTTGAAACTGTGCGCTTGACGATCAATGCCTTCAACGAAGGTGGGGTCGAAGCGATCACACCACCGCCGCGCTCGGGCGGTCGACCACCTGGCTACACCCAAGAGGTCGTGGACGTCGCCGAGGACTTGGCGTGTCAGGAACCGCCTGGCCAGGAAGGGCGAGCGACTTGGACCTTGCACAGCCTGGCGAGGGCGATAGCCGCTCGCTTTGGCCACATCGACACGATGAGTCATGAAGCAGTACGGCGACTGCTGACATTGTGGGACATCGCCTACTACCTACCGGGCTAGGCGATGGCTGACTAGTCCCGACCCGCACTATCAGCGGCGCAAGCGTCGCCGGGATCGGCTATCGGCCATGGCCCGAGCTGTGCCGGATGGTACAATAACTGTTCTGCGAAAGTACACTAAGGAGGGACTGCCCAAAACCAGGTCCTCAGGCTTGACTTGCAGTCCAGTACCGGGATCGGGAAACCTTCGCAGGATTGGTTCTACCAGCGACTCGCTAACCAATCCTTGCGAAGGTTCTGTCGTAGAGGTGTTTCTAGCCAAAGTCAGGCACTTGGGCCTGGCTTGCAGGTCGATGCAAGGGTAGCACAGTCTTCGCAAGGGTAACGCTCTGAGCTGCTCGACCGGCGGTTCGCACCATAGTAGCTGGCCAGGGCCTGGTAGCGAGCGCTGCTGGCGGCTGCGGCGGCCTCAGCGCGCTTGGTGATATAGTAGTCGCCCAGGGCGGCCCAGCGGTCCTGGCTACCGGCGCCGTAGTGGTTGGCCAGGGCCTGGTAGCGGGCAGTGCTGGCGGCGGCTGCGGATTCTGCGCGCTCTGCGGTATAGGTTTTGCCCAGAGCGGCCCAGCGGTCCTCGCTGCTGGCTGCATAGTGCCCGGCCAGGGCTTGATAGCGCGCCGTGCTGGCGCCCGCGGCGGATTCTGCGCGCTCTGCGCTATAGGTTTTGCCCAGAGCGGCCCAACGGTCCTCACTGCTGGCTGCATAGTGCCCGGCCAGGGCCTGGTAGCGCGCCGTGCTGGCCGCCGCCGCAGCCTCGCAGCTGGCCGCATAGTGCTCGCCCAGGGCGCTCCAGCGAGCGCCGCTGGCAGCGATGCCGGCGTCGATCCCAGCCGGCATGCGGCTGGGGACCTCGGGGTTCAGGGCTGCCCACAGGATCACAACGACAGCCAGCCAGAACAGTAACAGTCCCAGGGCGATCAGCAGCCAGGTGACGGCTGTTGGCATCTGCCCTCGGGAGCCAAATCGTTCGGTCGTCATCTTTCCGATCATGCTTTTCCCCCTGTTCGTCTGTTTGCCCATATGAACGGAGCTCGAGCTGCTTTTCCGGGATGGGCTGCATGGCAGGAAGATATGCCGCGGTAGCCCCCTGTGTCGGTTGGAAACCCCTGAGATCTGGACGCAGGGCCTTTGACCCGTGTGGGCCGGTTTGACAAGACGACAAGGCTCTGCGATAATGCCATCATCCATCTGTAACAGAACACGAATGCCAGGAGGAGATTGTGTCAGCATTGGAAAAGGTCTACGGGCACATCGAAGGTCACTTTGACGAGCACCTGGAGCGGATCAAGGCATTTGTCCGGCAGCCGTCCATCAGCGCCGACGGCACGGGCATGGCCGAGATGGCCGAGCTGGTGGCCGCCCAGATCCGGGAGGCGGGCGGCGAGGCCGAGATCGTGCCCACACCGGGCTACCCGGTGGTTTACGGCGAGATCGACGCCGGCGCACCCAAGACGCTGCTGGTCTATGGCATGTACGACGTCCAGCCGGTGGTGGGCGAGACGTGGGACGTGACCGATCCCTTTGGCGGCGAGGTCCTGGACTTGCCCGACCTGGGGCCCAGCCTGGTCAACCGGGGCATCTATAATAGCAAGGGGCCCCTGATCGGCGTCTTTAACGCGCTACAGAGCTTTCGGGCCACTGGCGAGCCCTATCCCGTCAACCTCAAGTTCATGGTCGAGGGTGAGGAGGAGATGGGCAGCCGCAACCTGCCGGGCTTTGTCGAGACCTACAAGGATCGCTTGCAGGCGGACTATGCCTTCTTTGGCTTCTATGCCCAGGACGTCAAGGGCAAGGTAGTCATGCACCTGGGCGTCAAGGGCATCTTGTTCATGGAGCTGATCGCCCGCGGCGGCGACTGGGGCGGGCCGACCACGCGCGGCATCCATGGCTCCAACGCCGTCTGGTTCCACAGCCCCACCTGGGCGCTGCTCCAGGCGCTGACCAGCATGTTCACGCCGGACCAGAAGCACATCCTCATCGACGGTTTCTACGACGACATCGTCTCGCCCTCTGCCGAGGATGAAGAGCTGCTGCTGCGGCTAGCAGAGACCTTCTCTCCGGAGACGCAGCTCGAGGAGAATGACGTGCGCCGCTTCAAGTACAATCTGGCCGGCGCGGATCTGATGCGCAAGTACCTCTACCAGCCCACCCTCAACATCGACGGCATCATCTCGGGCCACACGGCCGAGGGCACCAAGACGCTGCTGCCCCACGAGGCCCGGGCCAAGGTCGACATCCGCATGGTGCCGAATATGTACCCAGAGCGGATGCTGCAACTGCTCAAAGACCACCTGGAGCGGCACGGGTATGGGGACCAGATCGAGGTCCACGTCGAGGACTCTTACCCGCCGGCCAAGCTCCGTCTGAAGGGTAACCCGGCCGCTGAGGCGCTGCTCAAGACCTACCGCGACTTGGGCCATGAGCCCGAGATCTGGCCCCACCTGGCCGGTTCGGCACCCTTCTACCTCTTTACCGAGGTGCTGGATATCCCCACGGCCATGGGCGGCCTGGGCCACGGCGCCCGGGCCCACAGCCCCAACGAGTACGTCACCCTGGCGGGGATGAAGGACTATGAAAAGTCGGTGGCTGCCTTCCTGCTGAACCTGGGCGCCGCTGGCTGATCGGTTTCTTTACCACAGAGGCACAGAGAACACAGAGGATTTCAAGTTGGAGGTCTTTGTCTGTGTTCTCCGTGTCTCTGCGGTTCCACCATCAAGGAGGATGAATATGCGCATCATCTATGTTGTGCCTGCACCCATGGGCCGGACGCCAGAGGGGGCGGCTGAGATGGCCAGGCGTGGTGGGCTTTTGCGCGAGTACGCGGCCCCGGGCACGGTGGTTGACATCATTGACGTACCCCAGGGGCCGGCGTCCATCGAGTCGATGTACGAGGAGTATATCAGCATCCCGGCGACCGCCGAGCGCGTTCTGGAAGCCGAGGAGCAGGGTTACGACGCGGCCATCGTGGGCTGCTTTGGCGATCCGGGGCTGGATGCCTTCCGGGAACTGACCGAGATGCTGGTCGTGGGGCCCGGGGAGGCGTCCTTCCTGGCGGCAGCCATGCTGGGTCACAGCTTCTCTGTGATTACGGTAACGGCCAGCGTCATCGCCTCGACGAAAAAAGAGGTGCGCAACGCGGGCGTTGGAGACAAGTTGGCCTCGGTGCGTGTCGTCGAGACGCCGGTGCTGGAGCTGGCCCGGGATCGAGGGGCCACGCTGGGAAAGCTGGCCGCAGAGGGCCGCCAGGCGCTGGATGTCGACGGCGCCGATACCCTGGTGTTGGGCTGCATGACCATGGGTTTTCTCGGCGTGGCAGAGGAACTGTCTCAGCAGTTGGCGGTGCCGGTGGTCAATCCCAGCCGCTGGTGCCTGAAGATGGCCGAGGCCATGGCCGGCGCCGGCTACAGCCACAGCAAACGGGCGTATATGACGCCGCCCAAGCTGGCTATGGGACTGGTATCGAGCAAGCGCGACCTGTTGGTCAGCCAATGAGGCTAATTGAACCAGGGAGACGCAGAGATGGGGAGACGGGGAGACATGGAGACCTGCTTTTCTGGGGGAGGGATCTTGGTTGTATGGTGGCTCTCCATACAAGAAGCCTCTGTGTTCTCTGCCTCTGTGGTGAGATGTGTTGCTAGGTGGGAGGCGAGGCTATGACGACCGAGATCCAGGAAGAGGCCCGCGGGGCGGTGAGCAGCGAGCGCCTGTATAGCGACGTGGAATGGTTCAGCCACGTCCGGAGGGACACGGGCGGACCGGGCGAGGATCAGACGGCGGACTATATCGCCGCGCAACTGGACGCGGCCGGGGTACCGTTCACAGCGCACGAGTTCGACGCCTTTTTGAGCTACCCCATTTCTGCCGGGCTGGAGGTATTGGAACCAGAAAGCCACGAGATCCGGTGCCTCACCCACTCCTTTGCCCGTTCCACGTGCCCGGAGGGACTGGTCACCGACCTGGTCTATCTGGGCGACGGCGACAGTGCCGAGGCACTCGACCTGGATCTCGCTGTAGGACAGGCGGCTCTCGTCGACGGGCTGGCGACGCCGGTGACCGTCCTGCGGGCCAGCCAGGCAGGCTGCGCGGCTGTCATCTTTGCCAACCAGGGCCACGCTATCCACAACATGATAGTCACCACCATCTGGGGCACGCCCGGGCTTGACCAGCTAGACCGGCTGCCCCAAGTGCCCGTCATCTCTGTCGACAAAGAGGGCGGTGACCTGCTGAAAGGACTCCTGGCCCGGGGCGAGGGGCTCAAGCTGAGGATCACGACCCAGCTGGACACCGGCTGGCGCAAGAGCAGACTGCCGGAGGTGCGCATTCCGGGTAGCGGTGAACCGGAGCAGTTTATCCTGGTGGGCGGGCATTCTTGCGGCTGGGACGTGGGCGTGACCGACAATGGGACGGGCGATGCCGCTCTGCTGGAATTGGCCCGTATCCTGTGGCAGCATCGCTCCCAGCTCAGGCGGGGCGTGCGCATCTGCTGGTGGCCAGGCCACTCGCACGGGCGCTACAGCGGCTCGACCTGGTACGCCGACACCTTTTTCACCGATCTGGCCGAGAACTGCCTGGCCTACCATAACATCGACTCTCCCGGGGTCAGGGGCGCGACGCGCTACGTCGCCCGGCACACCTCGGCCGAGACGCAAGAGTTCTGCCAGGCCATCATCGAGCGCCAGACCGGCCAGCGGGACGTAGTCATCCACCGGCCCAACCGCGCTGCCGACCAGGCTTTTCTGGCGAACGGCGTGCCATCCTTCTCCACCTATCCCCTGTTGCCGCTGGACCATCCCGACCGCTGGCCCTGGACCGGTGGTTCGGCCAACGCCTGGTGGTGGCACACCGAGCACGACACGTTGGACAAGGCAGACGTACGGATCCTGGCCCAGGACACCCAGATCTCCCTGACGGCCATCCTGGAGCTGGCCAATGCCGAGCTGCTGCCCTTTGAGCACGTCAGCACGGCACGGGAAATCCGGGACGTGACGGCTGATCTGCAAGGGAAAGTGGGCGATCACCTGGACCTGCGGGCGGTACAAGGCGCAGGGCTGAGGCTGTCAGCAGCGGCTCTGGAGCTGGAAGCGGCCAAAGAGCAAGTTGCGGGTGATCCTGCCGGGGTTCAAGCTCTGAACGGGACCCTGATGCGCCTCAGTCGGGTCCTCAACCCGGTCCTCTATAGCCAGAGCGGCCGCTTCCAGCACGATCCGGCTGACTGGCTGCCGTCCGTGAAGAATTCGGCCGGCCAAATCCTGCCCGGTCTGAGCCGGGCCGTTGCCTTGCCACGGCTGG
>Ga0209013_10003625_pt1 | contig 13671 bp, 7 predicted proteins | sample Cruoilmetagenom2_FD_187291 | JGI IMG/M metagenome (GOLD analysis project Ga0209013, IMG submission 187291) | Oil polluted marine microbial communities from Coal Oil Point, Santa Barbara, California, USA - Sample 2 (SPAdes) (version 2) | ecosystem: Environmental > Aquatic > Marine > Oil seeps ... | reverse complement strand
AATGCAGGTGCTTAAGTTAAAACAGGATCTTGCAGAGAGTAAAGTCAAAAATGTTACGACACGAGTACAAGTCATGGATGACCTGCTCAATAAACGCCGGCTTGCAGAAGCTAAGCTTGTACAACAGCAAGTTGAGACTACAAAAGAAGAATCGAAGGATAAACATCTTTTGGTACGTAAACTTGCAGAGGAGAATGTTGCACTGGGTGAGAAGCTCAAGATGAGTACCCTTGATCTCGAAGATGTCTCTGCCAAAGAGAGCTATAATCGTGAAAGTGCTAAGCGTATTGGAGATAATCTAAGCCGGATCAATCAAAAACTTGAGATAGCCGGAATAAACCAAGAACTTGGTGAAATCTTGATTAAGCAGCAACACACATTACCTAAAATTTCTGCTATAAAAAGTGAGATAAACCAATTAAAAAAACGTATTTCCAACTCAGGATTAGATCAGATACAGTATGCTGAGGAGCATAAGCACCTACGTGATATGAATACCTATCTTACAGACTTTACGGAGAATATACCTCAAAATGAGGCTGATTCAATTCGTGCAGAACTTAAAGATCTTGCACTGATACGTCAAACGCTTCTAAATCAGGTTATTAAGCGGGGATCCTCCTATTCTCGTGCATTGGGAGAACTTGATAGCTCTTTGAGAAAACTCATGGATGTGGTAAAAGCATACAATGATTTTCTGGCCGAAAATCTTTTGTGGATCCGCAGTACAAAACCGGTTAGTCTTTCTTTGTTTAAAAGCCTGCCAGAAGAACTCGAACGGCTACTTTCTTCATCTAATTGGATTCATGTTGCTAACATCCTGACAGAGCAGTTTAAATCCAAATTCTTTGTGAGTTTTTTGCTCCTTGTGTTTCTCGTTCTTATCTTTATGAGAGGGTACTTTTTACGTGCTGTAGTTGCGACAAATGAAAAAATAAGGAGCATCCGTACCGATCATTTTGCATATACTGTTGAGGCACTTGTCTGGACGGCATTGGCTTCGCTACCTTTGCCTTTATTATTTATGCTAACTGGTTGGCAGCTATCATTGGTTCCTGAACCCACTGAGTTTTCAAACGCAGTTTCGGTAGCTTTATTGCGTCTTTCTCCCGATTTCTTTTATCTGTTATTTTTCACTAATCTAGCTATACCGGGGGGAGTTGTTGTTAAGCATTTTCGTTGGTCTGCAAAGATTGCCGCTAAACTGCATCGTGAGTTAAAATTATTGACGGTGTTAATGCTTCCGGCTATGTTTATCGTTGTATATAGTATTACTCAGGAGAGTGTCGGATTTAGCGGTGTATTCACTCTTTTGGGTATATTGTGTATCATTGTCTCTATAGGACTTTTCCTCTTCCGTACCTTCACACCTGGCGGTGGTATACTCTCAAAATATTTTGAAGAAAATGCTGATCATCTTCTTGTACGTCTACGATTTGTCTGGGAAAAGTTTTTCATTGCTTTGATGCTTTTCATCATAATACTGGTACTTCTTGGCTACATACATACGGCCAGCATACTAACGCATAACCTGTTCTTTACAATCGGGGTGATCTACGCTCTCGCACTTATTCAAGGGCTACTCGCACGTTGGCTTCTCTTAGTGAACCGTAGATTGGAAGTTCAAGCCATTTTAGCACGTCGGGTAGAGGCGAAGTTGGCGATGGAAAAAAACGAGGAAAATGATTCATCTAAAAATGAACAAATCTTAGAGTTCGATGAACCAGAGGTTGATCTCGTTGACCTGAGTGAAAAAAGCCGAAAATTGCTCTATGCTCTCCTTTTTTCCGGTGGGGCAGTGGGACTGTGGTTTATCTGGTCCCCCATTCTTCCTGCTCTTAGTTTCTTGAATGATATTTCGATCTGGAGCAGTACAGTGATGGTAGATGGAGTGAAAATAATGGTACCAGTCACGTTGGGAGATCTAATTCTTGCCATTATTGTGATCATTGTCACTACCCTTGCATCACGGGGATTGCCGGCTTTACTGGAGTTTGTATTACTGCAGAATAACAATACTACAGTAGGCGGACGCTACACAGTCACTACGCTATTTCGCTATGTGATTGTTGCTGTAGGTATTCTGATTTTTTTCAATATTATAGGTGCTAGTTGGTCTCAAATTCAATGGCTTGCTGCTGCCCTTAGTGTAGGTATCGGCTTTGGTTTACAAGAGATCGTAGCCAACTTTATCAGTGGACTGATCATCTTATTTGAAAGACCTATAAGGGTGGGAGATACTGTGACGATAGGAACCACTACGGGTATAGTGACCCGTATACAGATTCGTGCTACCATAATTACGAACTGGGACCGTCAGGAACTGCTGGTCCCCAATAAGGCATTCATCACTCAGGAACTTCTCAACTGGACATTGTCTGATCAGATTGTAAGAGTAGTGATTCCCGTGGGTATTGCTTATGGGAGTGATGTATCTAAAGCGATGGAACTTTTGATGGAAGCTGCACATGAAAATGATTATGTGATTGAATCACCCGAAGCATCTGTGATCTTCACGAGTTTTGACGATAATTCACTCAAGCTTACTCTGCGGGCTTTTATTGCTTCGGTAGATAACCGTATAGGTGTCATTACAGATCTGCATCAAGTTATTAATCGCAAGTTCAATGAATCAGGCATCTCTATTGCCTTCCCTCAACGTGATGTGCATTTTGATACGAGTAAACCTATTGATATTCGCGTGCACAGTGAAAAAGACAAGGAAAGATCTTAAAAAGTGTAGCATAATCTTATGCTATAATAATATAGGGGTGAGATTGTAGTACATTTGTTTTTAGATCATAGTGTTGTGATTTTACCCAAATATACAAATAAAAGGATCAAGTATGACAAAACTATTTAAAGGTGTATTGGTAGGTTTGGTAATTGCAGGTTTATCGGGGTGTGCTCCAAAAACGGATGATATTGAAGTGCAAGCTTACAAAGTGAAAGATATCAATATGGATAATTATAAAACGTATCACATCCTGGAAGGAAGTGGTGTTGTTGATGCTTCGAAAGCTACAGCGGCTGATGGTGTGAATATTGATGCTGAAATAAATAAAATACTTACAGATCAGCTTGCCAATAAAGGTAAATTAGCAGTTGCACAGAATCCTGATCTTTATGTTGGGTATGCAGCTGGTGCAGATACAGATGCTATAAAAGCTAAAGTAGACGCAGAGGGAGATCAACGATTGGAAAATGCTGAAGCAGGAATACTGCTTGTGCTTATCGATGCTAAAACAGAAAAAATAATCTGGATGTCTGCTGCAGTAGGAGAAGTAAAAGAATTACCTGCTGATCAGAGAAAACAGCGGCTAGAATATGCGATCAAACGTATGGTCAACGGTCTTTAGATTGAATCACTGTGCTCACCGGGTTGATTCCCGGGTGGGCTTTATAAAATAATTGAACCCTCTGGATCATCCTATTCTTTTTCACTATCATTTTTTTCTTCTGCCTGATGCAGTGTCAGAGTCGGATAGGCAAAGTCAAGCTTATTCTTTTTGATAATCTCTGCTATTTTGAACATCACATCCTCTTTGATCTCAAGCCACTCTTCCCATGCAACAGTACGGCTGAAACAGTAAACAAGGATGTTGATACTTGAATCAGCAAACTCATCCATAAACACCAGTGTCGTACGTTTTATACCTTTGAAATCTTCTGTAGAGACCAGTTTCGCCTGACGATAGGTATCATGGTATTCTGTACTTTGGTTAGCGACACCAGGATGTTCTTTAAGCATCTCTCTGATATCAAGAATAGCCTGGCGGATATCAGAGAAATCAGATTGATAGGTCACACCGATATTCATCTTGATACGACGACCTATACGTCTTCTGCTCCAGTTCTTGACACCACTGTTTGCCAGTTCGGAGTTGGGGATAGAGATGAGTGCATTGTCGAAGGTACGTATGGTTGAAGCACGAAGACCGATCTCAACAACAGTACCGTTGACTTCTTTTGCTTCTATCCAGTCACCCTGTTCAAAAACATCTCCAATGAGAATAGAAACAGAACCAAAAATATTTGAAATACTGTCTTTTGCTGCGAAAGCTACTGCTGCACCCGCGATACCCAGACCTGAAAGCAGGGCAGTAAGATTAACACCGAGAATTTTGAGAATAAAGATGACTGCCACGATGATGATCAAACCATTGAACACTTTGATCGTAAGGTTGATCACTTCATTTTTGATCATTTTACTTTTTTTGATCTGTTCCATTTTCATATATGCAACGGTATTGTTGATCCTGTACACCATGAGAGCAACAGCAAGGACATAGAATATACCAAAGAGTTTAGAAATATTCATGCTTTTGGTATCAAGACCCAATAAGGTTACCAGAATGACATGGATGATGATTACTGACGTGATTATATTAAATAAATTTGTAATATGAGAATGAATATAGTTTATATCTTCTTCTTTGAGTTTGAAGTGATGCAAAATACGATTTATAATGAAACGCAGTATGACCTGTATAAGCAAAATAAAAACGATAATGACCAAAACAAAGAGGACTTTTGCAATGTCCATATGAATAGGAGCAAGATAGGTATTGATCTTGAGACCATAAGGGGAAGTGTTGATCGTATTAAGTATGCTAAAGAGTTTAGAATCTGATATACGGGCTGTTTTGTAAATATGTGTACTCTCTTCTACCAATGCGGAGCTGAAGGTATTGACAACATTCTCTAAGTTGGTTTGGGCTTTGATGGCTTCAAGGAGAGACTTAATAACAGGACTGGTTTGGTTTTGATCGGCAGGAAGATACGCTTTTTTATCCAGAGGCTTATATTTTGACAAGTATTTTACAAGAATATCATTGACCTTCTCTTTGAAAAATGCTTTAGATTCACTTCTTGTCTCCATGAGTGTATCATGAAGTATGTTTCTGAGCATATTTCTTACAGCATAACTCTTTAGTAAGACTTCATCACGCTTCACAGCATTAGTATTTCCTCTATATTTATTATCATTTAAACGAAGTTTCAGTCTAGATATTTTATTACGGTAGTGATTGCTTTCTTGTAGATTTTTTATTTTATCTGCGGCGTATTGGAGAAAAAAAGTTCCATATTGAAGTACCTGCTTTTTTTTGATATCCACTTTTTTGTCAAGTGAGAGATTTTGATCAAAAAATTGTGCTTCAACTTTGATCTGCTCATCGATAAAATTATCCAGTGAATCATTGGCTAAAAGATATTGTGTAGAAAAGAGGAAAATGAAAAAGAGTATTTTTTTCAACATGAAGTACCTTTGGGTTTAATAGTGAATTATATCGTAAAGTAATGACTAAGAGTTGATTACATCTCCTACTGAGATAACACCGCTTTGTACTATCACAGCTCTGTATCCGCCGATGTACTTCAACCCTGTCATCATATCGTCATCTAAAAGTCTGGAGAGATAACGGCAGGGTGGGCAGGTGCGTACGATGCGAAATTTGGCTGTACCGAGAGTAAAGACCTTATTTTCAAGGAGTGACGCATCGAAGTTTTTAATGATCAGGTTTCTGCGCAGGTCAAGAAAGTTTAAATCGCTCTCTAAACGACTGTTACAAACAGCAAGTGTGTCATAAGGAAGTATGCTTATCTCTCTGACATTCTGTGAGAGTTGTGGTTTGTTGAAAGTGCCTTGTCCGTAAAAATAACGGTCACCTTCCAAGCCTTTGCCTTTGACTGCATGTACACACTCAACGGTATGCAAAGGCGCTTTGGCTTTTTCTCCGATGATGATGTGTGTTAAGGTCATACTTTTGGTCGATATACCCTAACATTTTTACGGTCTTCTGAATCTTCCAGGTACTGTGCATGAAGTTGGGACATGATGCCTTTTTCGCAGTAGAGGAGATACTCTTTGTCTTGTGGTAGTTTTTTAAACTCAGTTTTGAGCTTATGAAAAGGTATTTTGATGCTTTCACAACTTGTTTCTATACAATCATCTTCAGCACGTATGTCTATGACCACATACTCTCCCGTATCTAGGTCAGAGATGACTTCTATGCTTGCACTGTTCGCTACATCATCTACTATCTCATCTACGAAGATATGTTGGGCGTCTTCTACAGCTTTGTCTAACACCGTGTAGTCAAAACGTTTGGCTTCTCTTTCCATACGTTTATAGGAACCGTGAGTGATGGGGTTTTTTGAGATGACACCACAGTATTCAGGCATATTTTCAGCAAAGCGTTTGGTGCCTATGTTATTTGCCATGTTGATTATCTCTGGTTTATTCATTGTAGCGAGTGGTCGCAAGATGAGCTTATTGGTTACTTGATCTATAAGTGCCAGGTTACGTAAGGTTTGACTAGAGACCTGTGCAACAGATTCACCAGTGAGCAGGGCATCTATCTCCATATCATTAGCCACTTTTTCAGCAGCCAGGAGCATCAAACGCTTCAGCGTCACACCCATGTAAGTCTCATGTGTAGAAGCAAATATTTCCGTTAAGACATCATCAAAAGGAACAGAGATAAATTTTACCCTATGTGAAGCCCCAAACTTGTTCCAAAGATATAGGGCAACTTGTTTCACACCTATCTCGTGAGCTATACCCCCAAGGTTGAAGAAAATGAAGTGCGTTTTTAATCCGCGTTTCATGGTGAGGTAAGAAGCGATAGTCGAGTCAAATCCTCCCGACATCAATGAGAGTATGTCTCCTTGTGTTCCCAAAGGAAAACCTGCAAGTCCCACATGTTTAGTCGTGATGATATTGAGCTGGTTGTTAATGAGTTCCATGCGTATGGTCACTTCTGGATGATGAAGATCTACGCCCTTGGAGTCATTATGAGCCAACATATAGCCTCCAACGGTTTGCTCTATGGTTGTAGAGTTGTAAGGGTGTTTACCGGCACGTTTGACACGGATCACAAAGGTTTTTCCTATGATCTCTTTTGCCATGACTTCATTGACTTTTACTTTAATATCATCAAGTGTTTCCATAGCGTCAAACTGCAGAGCTTCAAGTACCTGTTCTATGCCTGGAGTGTCAAGAAGCGTTTGTCTTACTTCCGGAAGTACGTCTACCGGGGTTACAACTTCTAATTTGTCACTAAATTTCTTTACGTTAATGTCATCACTGTACGCACCTAAAAGTTTGACTAAATTGTTATAGAGTTGTCCTACCATTTGTCTTTTAGCCGAAGATCCTTTGACCATGATCTCTGGAAAGAGTTTTAAGATGAATTTCTGTGTTTTTACGGATGATGTTTCCACTATGTGTACCCTTGGTTTAGGTCAGACCTGATATAAAACGCATTATAACACAAGAGGGCTAAATGACTATAAAAGCATATTGATACACTTCATCGCTTTTTGATGGACACTATACTATAATTAAACTCTTAAAGTAAAAGGAGCCTGTAACGGATGAAAAGTATCAACACGTATTATGCAAATAAAGAGCAGTTAACCTCATTTATATATGATGCTAAGATCCAAAACAGTGCTTCTCTTTTGATCCAGGTTTTTTCTGGCTTGATCGACAGAAATTTTATAGCTACTTTACTTTCAGAATTAACAGACATCTTACCTGATGCCGTTATCATAGGAAGTACAACAAATGGTGAGATCATGAATGGAAAAGTCTCTTCGGCTAAAGTCGCTTTATCTTTTACCCAGTTTGAGCATGTTACACTCAAGGCTGCCGCCATTGAACACAAAGTAGATGGTTTTTACAGTGGTAAACATTTGGCGCAAGAGTTGATCGAAGATGACACTAAACTAATGATTGCATTTGTTGATGGTTTGCATACCAACGGAGAAGAGTTTTTACACGGTATTTCAATGTTGAATGATGACATTATTGTTGTTGGAGGGCATGCCGGTGACAATGGTGAGTTTAAGGAAACACTGGTCTTTACCAAAGAGCATATCCTCACGCAAGGTGCTGTTGCTGTTAGTCTGAACAGCAGTCATTTGCATGTCCATACTGACTATAGCTTTGACTGGCATCCTATAGGAAATGACCTTATTATCACAAAAGCGGAAGGTAACCGTGTCTATACGATCGATGGAAAAAGTGCTGTAGAGACCTATGCCCATTATTTGGGAGAAAATATTGCCAAAGGATTACCAGGTATCGGGATAGAGTTTCCTCTCATCGTCGAGCGTAACGGTACAAATGTTGCCCGTGCAGCGATAGCAAAAATGGATGATGGATCACTCATTGTAGGAGGTAATCTCTATACCGGAGAGAAAGTGCGCATAGGGTATGGTGATTCTAAGGAGATCCTGAAAAAATCACAAACGATCGTTGAGAGTACATCTCAGGAACCTTCTGAAACGATCTTTGTCTATTCCTGTTCTACACGTAAATATTTTATGGGTGACGAGGTTGAATTTGAAACCTTGCCTCTGCAGGACATTGCCCCGGTATCCGGTTTTTTTACTTATGGGGAATTTTTTACATCAGATACAAAAGAACTCTTTAATCAAACGTTGACTTTAGTCTCATTGTCTGAAAGTGACAGGGTAGCTAAAAGACCTCTCAAAAATGAAATAGAACACCTGGATATAAATCATATACGAATGAATGGGTTGATCCATCTCATCAATATTTCCAATGAAGAAGTGCAACAAAAAACAGCAAGTATCAAAGAAAGAAATATGTTAAATCAAATACATAAAGAGCGTATGGAATTGGCACTTTTGGGAACAAATGAGGGTATATGGGATTGGAATATACTTGAGAATACTGTCTATTTTTCTCCTCGATGGAAAGAGATGCTCGGATATCGTGATGAGGAACTTCCCAATGAAGTGCCAACATGGACAGAACGTATTCATCCTGATGATGCAGATAAAGCCTGGGAAGATGTCTATAAAAATGTCAATGGTGAAACAGAGTATTATGAAAATATTCATCGTATAAAACATAAAAACGGCTCCTGGGTGTGGGTCCTTGACAGAGGTAAAACACAATATGATGAGAATGGCAAAGCGGTCCGTATGATCGGTACCCATGTGGATATTACCAAAGAGAAAGATGCGCAGCTTAATAATGCTGAACCAGAACAGATGGATATTAATACGGTATCCATTAATGGTTTGACGCATCTGATCAACATTAGCAGTGAAGAGATCAAAGAACAAACAGAAACGATCAAAGAGACAACTAAACTAAATCAACACTTAAAAGAGCGTATGGAGTTGGCGCTTGCAGGAAGTAAAACATCTGTTTTGGACTGGGATTTTAGCAATAACTCTTTGTATATCTCCCCAAGTTGGAAAGAGATGCTTGGATATCGTGATGATGAACTGGAAAATAGTACGTATACCTGGGAAAAACATGTACATCCTGATGATAAAAAATCTGTACTCTCTTTACTCAGAAAAAATCAATCTAAGCATATTAAATACTTTGAAAATACCCATCGTCTTAAACATAAAGAGGGGCATTGGGTCTGGGTTTTGGGTAGAGCACAGATAATCTATGATGAAAATGGCAACAAGGTGCGTATGATCGGTACCCATAGCGATATCACAGCAGAAAAAGAGTTACAACTCAAATATTCACATCAGGCTCAGATCATTGAACAAATTCATGATTCTTTAACAACGACTGATCTTAAAGGAAATATAGTAAGTTGGAATTTAGGATCTGAAAAAACATTTGGATATTCTGCAAGTGAAGCGATTGGAAAACATATTTCAATGCTTTATCGTCAAGAAGATATGGAAACTTTGAAAGAATATATACCTACATTAATGGAAACTGGTGTGTATAATGCAGATCTATATCTTGTCAAAAAATCTAAAGATCTTGTTCCTATATCTTTTTCTCTTTCTTTACTTAGAGATGAAAGTGGGAAACCTATGGGAATTGTAGGTATCAATAAAGATAATACCAAACGTAAAAATGCAGAAGATGCATTGTATGAACAAAAGAATATTTTACGTCATCAGGCACATCATGATGCGCTGACAGGACTTCCAAACCGTCTTCTGTTTTCAGATAGAATTGAACAAGGGATTAAAAAAGCAAAACGGCATCATAGCGGAATAGCACTCTTTTTTATAGACTTGGACAAATTTAAAAATATTAATGACTCACTGGGGCATGCTGTAGGGGACTCTGTCTTAAATGCAGTAGCAAAACGCATTGAAAATATCATTCGAAAAGAAGATACCCTGGCACGTTTAAGCGGTGATGAATTTACGGTGATTATAGAAGACCTGGCACATCCTGAAGATGCATCGAGATTGGCAAATAAGATTCTTGAAGTCCTCGCAGAACCTATGTATATAGATGATCATATGCTTTATGTGGCAGGGAGTATCGGTATCAGTCTGTATCCAAAAGATGCAAAAGATGCACAGTCTTTACTTAAGTATGCAGATACAGCCATGTATAAAGCAAAAGAAGAAGGACGTAATAATTTTCAGTTCTACTCATCAGATATGACAGAGTTTGCTTTGGAGCATATGGCGATGAAAACCGCTTTAAGGCATGCTATAGATAATGAGGAGTTTATCATTCATTATCAACCACAGATCAATGCACTTACTCACAAGCTTGTAGGTGTGGAAGCTTTAGTTCGATGGAACCATCCGACTTTAGGACTGCTGCCCCCTGATAAGTTCGTTCCTCTAGCAGAAGAGACGGGTATGATCGTGATGATCGATCAATGGGTGATGAAGACAGCTATGAAAGAGGTTTCCAAATGGTATGCATCCGATTTAGACCCTGGCGTACTTGCAGTAAATCTTTCCATGCGACAATTGGAATGTAATGATTTTTTTCAAAAGATCGAAAAACGCATCAAAAAATATAAGTTTAATTCAGAGTGGTTGGAGCTTGAGATCACAGAAGGGCAGATGATGAAAAAACCCGAAGAGGTCATCATGAAACTCACGCAGATACATAATCTGGGTGTAGGTATCTCTATCGATGATTTTGGTACCGGGTATTCTTCTTTGTCACTCTTAAAACGTTTACCTATTAATAGACTCAAAATTGACCGCTCATTTGTCCAAGATATTCCAAATGATGAAGAAGACGTTGCTATTATAAAAGCGATCATTGCACTTGCAGGAAGTCTCAACCTGGATCTCATCGCTGAAGGAGTGGAGACTACAGAACAGATAGATTTTTTAGTGGAAAATGGCTGTACCAATATACAGGGACACTATTACAGCCAACCAATGTCGGCAGAAAAGATGAAAGATATGCTTTTAAAAAATAAGTGGTAAGATCGAATCTCAACTGGATTCTATAAAGAATCCAGTTGTTTTTGCAATTCACGTATTTTCTTGTTATACGCATCAAGTACGTCCTGGGAAACAGGTCGACATCTGCTTTTCACGTCACCCATGCTTTGTTCTATTTTCCCTGATACGATCATCAAATAGTTTCTTTTGTCTTTGTTATCAAGACTTTCATAGAGTGACTTGTCTGTATTGCTGTTTCTCTCTCCCAAGGTTTTCCAAAAAGAGGATTCAGCATCTATACATACTTGGAATTTATATTTTTCAGCATTGGCTGTTGTGCTAAATGCCAGTGTAAGGAGTAGGGGGAGTATTATTTTGCTTAGTTTCATTTTTTTCCTTGAAGGTGTTATTATTTTAATATCCTTATCTTACCTAACTCTTTCTAATATCTGACACTGATGGTGGGATATAAAGATATAATCAGTATCAATAATGAATTGAATTCTTTTCTATGGTGGAGAGACGGACTTGACCTGGCCAGCTTTTGCAAATATGAGAACTTTGATGTCCCCGCAGGTTGCCGTTATACTGTTTCATACTTGACATAACAATCAAGTATGAAGCAAAATAAAGAAAGTTTATGTTCTAAAAAAGAGAGCCGGAGAAAGAGAATCCGACTGCCGCTTTTGTTACATCTACATTATAATCAATCAAACTGTCTCCATAACCCTTAAAGAGTTTAACATACCAGTTTGTATTTGGTGAATCAAACAATGGGTATGCATAAGTAAATTCTACAGCACCTTTATGAGTATTGAAATTGTTTCTAAGCATTAAAGCAAATTTATTTTCACCGTACAGATAATTAAGATTAATATCACCATAACCGAGATAATCTGTTATATCAGGATTGTCATCACCATCACTTTCGGCGATCACATCTTCAATAGGAAGTAATCCTGCATAATACAAGTCTGATTTACTATCTTCATTTAAACGGTACCAGACACGCGCCGACAAGAAGAGGTTGTCCCATTGGAACATACCTGTCAGGTAGAGACGGTTCCAAGATCTTGAACGGTATCCTTCTTGTCCATTTGACTCATGTATAAAGCCAAACTTAGTCGCTTTGAGTCCGATAGAGTCATCTAAGCTTTTTGAACTTGGCAGTGTGAGAAAAAGTTCAGGACGATAATTCGTTTCTCTAAACGGTCCTGAGTCATCATAAAGCTGCCACCATACTTCTTGAGTATAAGCAGCAGTAATAAATTCATTCAAACCAAACAGGTTATAACTCAGTTCCTTTTTTAAACTGAGTTGAAATTCTACTTCGATATTTTCGTTATATGTTTGATATTGATAAGGTATATTACGATACGGTATTGTGCTGGAAACACGGTGTGGTTTGTCTTTGGACCAGGAAACCGGTAAGATATAATTGTCTTTATACGGCAGAAGACCAAAAAAATCACCATCAATGAGTGAAGTTAACATAGCTTTTGTCTCTGGTGTATTTGTATCTAACCCGGATAAAGCATACTCAGCTCCTGCTTTTTGACTACTGTCTCCCACTTGTGCCTCAAGTCTGGAAGTGAACGTACTCTCTTTTTTAGGCACTTTCTTTTTAGCTACAAAAGAGTATTTGGAAGCGGCTTTTTTATACCAGGCCATTGATTGTTTAAAGTCAACCTCTGTTCCTTGTCCCTTTTCATACATCTCTGCCAAACGATACTGTGCTGCTTTATTAGTGCCTTTTTTAGCTTCTTTTTCTATAAGAGGAAAAGCTTTATCAAACTCTCCATCCTGATAATACTTTACTCCCTCTGCATAATTTGCAAAAAGCCCTACACTAAGGCACAATACCCCAGATACTACTTTACTGATTCCCATTTTAAATTCCTTGTTTTTTATATTCAGAATATTTTAGAGTCATTTATCTGTTTAGCCAATAAATAAGACTTGGGATATTTTGAAAACCAAAATAGAGATGTCCATTAGTGAATTGATCCCCATGTCTTCGGACATAAGTCACTCTAAATAGATCCATAAGATCTACATAAGTGTTAAATCCGTAGGCACTGTCTTTTTTGTAGAAGGATCCTTCCGTATTTCCAAAGAAACTTGCACCCATACCTATCTTCAGGAAGTCATCATACTCTTTATAGACACTTAGGTCTCCACGTACAAAGTCAGTATCCCGAGAGATCGCAACATAAGAAGCTTTCCCTTCAACACCTGAGATAAGATCTTTGTTTTCAATGTGATAAAGCGCATAATACCCAAAGCTCAATCCACCATTTTTAAGATCTGAAGCAATTTCTCCGGGTAATATTTTTAATGCAGTACGGAAGCCTTCTTTGCCTTCATCCTGAGGTACATTGAGCGGTAAAAACTCAAACCCGCTTTTCACTTTTACAAAAGAAGTTGCTGCCCAGGCTGCAACGGCAGTTTCGGTACCAAAAGCACCATTCATCCCTGCCTGTTTCCGATCATTTTCCAATAGTGCAA
>Ga0209013_10003624_pt1 | contig 13676 bp, 14 predicted proteins | sample Cruoilmetagenom2_FD_187291 | JGI IMG/M metagenome (GOLD analysis project Ga0209013, IMG submission 187291) | Oil polluted marine microbial communities from Coal Oil Point, Santa Barbara, California, USA - Sample 2 (SPAdes) (version 2) | ecosystem: Environmental > Aquatic > Marine > Oil seeps ... | reverse complement strand
ACGGATGTTCCTTATAGTATAGAGGGTATTGGTGATGGAAATTATTCGGTGGAGCCAATACAAGATCTTTATACTTTACTTTATGATAAAGGTATCAACTCTAGGCAGGATGCGTTAGAAGTAGGATGTATGGTAGAAGTTGTTGATATTGATGATTTAGATGAATATATAGAATTGGCAGAAGAATCAAATGCATCAGATGTTTTAGCTGTCTTCAATATCTTAATTAGTGGAAGCTACAAGCACTACTGGACATTTCATGATGCACTTATAGGTATGGGTGTAGCTGATGGATGTTGTGAAATGGCGAAAGATCTTGGGCATGAAACATGTCCTACTTACCCACGAAACTAAAATATATTAAATAAAATAGAAGTGTTGATTTAGCTTAACACTAAGTTAACACTTCTGTGTCATACTTCTTGCACGTCGAAATAAGTTAAGTTCAGAAGTTGTCTTGTATTTATTTATCCCCGATTTAAATACTAAGTCCTTCTGTTCTTTTTAACACTTCCTTAACGTTTTTCCGTCATAATACATCCCAAAAAGACCTTTATGCTCAAACATCGTCATTTTATCTCTTATTTTATTACTACACTGATATATCTTCTTTGTATAAGTATGTTCTATTATCTACAAAACCATACTTTTGTGGCATCACAAGAATCAAAAGAACAAGTGATACAACTATGTATGTCATCCTTTGAACCTGAAATTGCTACTCCTGTAGAACAGGTAGAGCAGAGAGAGGAGATAGAACAACCTATAGTTGAAGAAGAACCAGTGGTTGAGGAAGAGCCTGTCATTGAGGAAAAACCTGTAGTTGAACCTGAAATTATTAAAGAGCTTGAAGTTAAAGAAGAGATCATTCCTGAACCTATCGTACCTAAGGTAATACCTAAACCTATAGTGAAAGAAGTCAAGAAAAAACCTAAGCCAAAGAAAAAAATCAAAAAGAAAAAAGTGAAAAAGAAGCAGCAAAGCCAAAAAGCTTCTGCACGAAAATCAAACAGTAGCCCTGCAGAAAAAAATCAATTTCTTGCCAATATAAGAGATAAAATAAATAAGCATAAATCTTATCCACGGATTGCAAAAAAAAGAGGTATGCAAGGCAATATAAAAGTAAAATTTACGATTCTAAGTTCTGGGAAAGTAGGAAATATTTCAGTAACTGGACCTAAAGTATTTCATAAGTCAGCACGCAATGCTGTGAAAAGTGCTTTCCCTGTCAATGCAAAAAATGCGCCTATTACCTTGCCAAAAAGTATCAATATCACACTTCGGTATCAAATTAGATAAATTTAATACTTAATTAACACTACTAAGCCACTATAATGCAAATTATTTTAGGAGATTAGTATGAAAAAGGGAATTTACCTCTCTTTGGCATGTTCATTATGGATAAATGCTGCCGAAGTAGAGTTAGAAACGATACATGTAGATACAAAAGTAGACACAGAGGTGATAAAAGATGTCAGTGGGGAGGACATTAAGTCAGCCGATCTGGCGGAAGCACTTTTTAAGCAATCACCAAGTGTTGCATTAAGTAGAAGATCTGGTATCGCTAATGATATTCTTGTTAGAGGACAAAGAAAAGATAATATATCTGTTACGATTGATGGTGCGAAAGTACATGGTGCCTGTCCAAACAGAATGGATCCACCAATTTCTCATGTATTGACGAACAATGTTGATTATATTGAGATTAATGAAGGACCTTATAATGTAGAAGATTTTGGTGTACTAGGTGCAGATGTAAAGATACATACTATTAAACCAACTGAAGAGTTTCAAGGTGAACTCAATGTAGGTTTAGGAAGTTTTGGTTATCAAAAAGGTGCCTTTTCTTTAAGCGGCGGGACTGATACATTGAGATTTTTACTTTCAGGCTCTACGGAAAAAGGAGAACAGTATGAAGACGGGAACGGGGATGATTTCGTAGGGCAAATAGCAAGAAATATTTCAGAAGGTCTTGTCTCTCCTATGGCACAGTATCAAGATAAATATAAAAATATGGATGCTTTTGAGAAAAAGACACTCATGGCAAAAATGTTTTGGGATATTACTGATACTCAAGAGTTAAGACTAAGTTACACAGCTAACAGAAGTGATGATATTTTATACCCTTCTTCCAAAATGGATGCACTGTATGATGATTCTAATATTTATAATATCGAGTATACAGCTAAAGATTTAGGTGCATACTCAAAAGAGTTATATCTACAAGCATACCAATCAGAAGTTGAACATCCTATGTCGACAAAATACCGTATGATGGGTGCAATGGATTATATGACTCATGCGCTTACAACAGAAGTACAGGGTGGAAAAATTAAAAATAGTTTTGATATAGATAATCATACAATTACTGCCGGATTGGACTATAGTGTAAGAAACTGGGATGGTGGATATTATAGAAATGATAATCCTTTACCTCCAGCAAGGTTTCATAGTATTTGGGATGTTGATACAACAAATACGGCTTTTTTCTTAGAAGATACTATAAAAATGGACAAGGTTACTGTTAATATGGGTCTTAGGTATGATGATACGGAAATTGAATCTGCTAATCCTCAACAACAATCCAATGATTATAATGAGCTTAATGGATATGTACTGGGAACATATCAGACAGATGAAAAGACTAAATACTTTGCAGGCTTTGGTAAGTCATCAAGAGTACCAGATGCAAAAGAACTTTATTGGATAGGTATGATGGGTAACTCTGTAGGGACACCTACTTTGGAAAACACAGTGAACTATGAGTTTGACATGGGTGTTGAAAAACAATATGAAAATGCAACGCTTAAAGCAAAAGTTTTTTACTCTAAACTTGATGACTATATCGCATATAATGCAAGTAATGTAAACATGATGGGCGCTCCAGTGAATGCCTATGAAAATGTAGATGCAAGTATCTATGGATTTGATCTAAGTGGTACATATGTTGCAACAGATTCACTCTATTTTGATTATGGTATGGCGTTTCAAAAAGGAAAAAAAGATGATCCTCTAAGCGGACAAATAGGTAAAAATATGCCAGAAATTGCACCGTTTAAATTGAATGCAGCAATGAATTATGACTACGACAGTACATTGGTATTGAGAGCGGAAGTGATTGCTGCTGATGATTGGGATACCATTGACTATGAAAATGGTGAACAAGAGTTAGATGCGTATGCAGTGCTTAATTTAAAAGCAACTAAAGAGTTTGGTCAAAATTTTGAACTTGCTGTAGGTGTTGACAATGTATTTGACGAAACATATGCTGTGTCAAATACATATAAAGATTTGATCTTGCTTGCAACACCAGGAAATGAAGTGATGTTAATGAATGAACCTGGACGTTATTTTTACACAAATCTTAGATATAAATTTTAATCATAATGAGATGGATTGATGCATGGTGTAATACCATGTGTTAATCACTCATTGTCTCTACATTAGGCGATATTTTAAGCCTAAAGGTGTTTTTATAGACGCTTTTTTACCTCTTTTCTCCACACAAACACGGATTTTATTAAAAATATAAGCTTTTTATACTTTTTTTGCTATAATTGGCGGTATTTTTAACAAACTTAAGGAGTAGTCAATGGCATTATTTGATGATGTAAAAGAAGTAGTTGTTGAGCAACTAAACGTGAGCCCGGATGAGGTTAAAGAAGAGTCTAAATTCGTAGAGGATCTTGGGGCTGATAGTCTTGATGTTGTTGAATTAGTAATGGCACTTGAAGAGAAGTTCGATATCGAAATCCCTGATGATCAAGCAGAAGCTATTGCAACTGTAAATGACGCAATCAAATTTATCGAAAACGTATAAGTTGAGTTCCCTCCGGGGAATTTAATAAAGTATCTATTAGTATTTTCTGAAGTATTAATATATATTTTATATAAGTGGAATAGGAGAGCCAGTGAAAAGAGTAGTAGTTACAGGTTTAGGGATGATAAATGCCCTAGGACTAGATAAAGAAAGTGCATTTTCTGCGATTGTAGAGGGTAAATGCGGTATCAAAAATATCGAGTTATTTGATACAGAAAAACATTCTGTTAGCATCGCTGGTGAAATAACAGATTTTGATCCACTTACTGTGCTTGATGCAAAAGAGGCAAAGAAAGCAGACAGATTTATACAGCTTGGTCTTAAAGCTGCTCTTGAGGCTATGGAGGATGCAAAACTTCCAGAAGATGTAGATATGGAAAGATTTGGTGTGGCTTCTGCTTCAGGTATAGGTGGACTACCAAATATTGAAAAGAACTCTGTCGTATGTGCAACAAGAGGACCTAGAAGAATTTCTCCATTCTTTATCCCTTCTTCTCTTGTCAATATGCTGGGTGGATTTATCTCTATCTATCAAGGACTTAAAGGTCCAAACCTTTCATCTGTAACTGCTTGTGCTGCAGGTACACATGCTATCGGTGAGGCTGCAAAGTCTATCATGGTTGGTACGGCAGATAAAATGTTGGTTGTTGGTGCAGAATCTGCTATTTGTGAAGTAGGTATCGGTGGATTTGCTGCAATGAAAGCACTCTCTACAAGAAATGATGATCCTCAAACAGCTTCTAGACCGTTTGATACTGATCGTGATGGTTTTGTAATGGGTGAAGGTGCAGCTGCACTGGTATTAGAGAGTTATGATGATGCTGTCGCACGTGGTGCAACGATTTATGGTGAACTTATTGGATTTGGTGAAAGTGGTGATGCAAATCACATTACAACACCAACGATGGATGGTCCTCTTCGTGCGATGAAGGGTGCTTATAAAATGGCAGGTGAGCCAAAAGTTGACTATGTAAATGCGCATGGTACATCAACACCGATCAATGACAAAAATGAAACAGCAGCACTTAAAGAACTGTTTGGCGGGAAAGAGAACTGTCCTCCGGTAAGTTCTATCAAAGGTCAGTTGGGTCACTGTCTTGGTGCTGCAGGTGCCATAGAAGCAGTTGTATGTCTTATGGCTATGAGAGATGGTGTACTTCCTCCGACGATTAATTATACAACGCCAGATGAAAACTGTGATTTGGATTATGTACCTAATGAAGCTAGAAAAGCAGATATCAACATTGCTATGAGTAACTCATTTGGTTTTGGTGGTACAAACGGCGTAGTTATCTTTAAGAAAATATAAGGATTTATGCATGGCAACTTATTTAGATTTTGAGAGCAAAATTGAAAAGATACAAGAAGAGATTGTATCGGCGCATGCCATTGCAAATTTCGAGGCTGTAAATAAGTATCAAAGTGAGCTGGAAAAAGAAGTGCAAAAGACTTTTGGAGCACTGACTGACTTTCAAAAACTCCAACTTGCACGTCACCCGGACAGACCTTATGCTTTAGACTACATCAAACTTTTGATGGATGATGCGTATGAAATTCACGGTGATCGTGCATTTAGAGATGACCCTGCTGTCTTATGTTACATTGGTTGGATCAATGGTCAGAAGACAATGCTTATCGGTGAACAAAAAGGTCGTGGTGTTAAAAATAAGATCAAAAGAAACTTTGGTATGCCAAACCCTGAAGGGTATAGAAAAGCACTACGTGCAGTGAAAATGGCAGAGAAATTTGATATTCCTGTACTGATGCTTATAGACACTCCGGGTGCATACCCTGGGCTTGGAGCAGAGGAGAGAGGTCAGAGTGAGGCTATCGCTAAAAACCTATTTGAATTTGCCTCTGTGAAAGTACCAATGGTTTCCATCGTGATCGGTGAGGGTGGTTCAGGTGGAGCACTTGCTATCGGTGTTGCAGATAAACTTGCCATGATGCGTTACTCAGTATTTGCTGTGATCTCACCTGAAGGGTGTTCTGCGATCTTATGGAATGACCCAAGCAAAGTAGAAGCTGCGACGAAAGCATTGAAAATTACACCAAATTATCTACTTGAACATGGGTTGATAGATGATGTACTTGATGAGCCTCTGATAGGTGCACATCGTGATAAACAAACAGCATCGGATGCACTTAAAAAGTATTTCCTGGAGAGCGTTAAAGCACTTAGAGAACTTTCTGAAGATGAAATGCTTGATCAACGTTACAAAAGACTTACCGCTGTTGGCGCATACAGCGAATAGCGACTAACACCTTTTTATGATACATGAGATAGCCCAAACCATTGTAGGTTACATTGGTGATATGGGCTATTGGGGTATCTTTCTTCTCATGTTCCTTGAGAGCACTTTCTTTCCTTTCCCTAGTGAAATTGTCATGATACCTGCAGGATATTTAGCATTCAAAGGTGAAATGAATCTTTATATGGTGGTTTTGGCAGGTATTGTGGGTTCTGTGACAGGGGCACTTTTTAACTACTATCTGGCGATGCATTTTGGAAGAAAATTCATTTTACGTTATGGTAAATACTTTTTTATTAAAGAAGAAACATTAGATAAACTCGAAGCTTTTTTCATTAAACATGGAGAACTTTCTACCTTTAACGGAAGACTCATCCCAGGCATACGACAACTCATCTCTCTCCCCGCTGGACTGGCACGTATGAATATGGCTAAATTTGCTTTTTATTCCGGATTGGGTGCAGGTATCTGGGTGATCGTTTTAGTAGCCTTAGGTTATGTACTGGGTTCAAATGAAGAACTCATCTCAGAGTACCTACAGTCTGCAACACTGATCGCACTTCTCTGTGTGGTATTGATCACACTTTTTTATGTAGTGAGAAACAAAAGAAGAAAAGAGATATTGGAAGATTAATTAGCGCAACCAGTTGCGTGAGCTCTCTGCTAAGGAGAACCTAGTGTTAACGTAACATATAGGGCTTTGCTCTATATGTGTCCCCATAATCAAAAAGAGATATTGGAAGATTAGTTCAATATCCAGGTTACATATTTTTTCTTCTTGATCGTTGTTTTCTTTAATGCTTTAAACACTTTGTCTATCACGGTATGATGTAGTGCGACATAAGACTTTGTATCTGTGATATTTATCTTTCCTATCATTTTTGGATCAATGCCTATCTCTTTACATAAAGTACCGAGTATATCTCCAGCACGAAGCTTGGTTTTTTTACCGCCATTAATGCAAAGTGTATCATACTCAGACACCATCTTAAATGAAGCATCCACCCGTAAGTCTTTCATATGTGCTGTACGTGCTGCAGAGGTGATGTAAGCGCACTTTTCACTGTCCCTTGGACCATAGAGTGAGATGGCTGTACCTTTGGCATCTGCGCGTCCTGTACGTCCAATACGGTGAGTGTAGACTTCTTGGTCAAAGGGTAAATCATAGTTGATGACCAGTTCGATATCTTTGACATCCAAACCTCTTGAAGCAACATCTGTAGCCACCATGATACGTTTGGAACCATTGGAGAAAGCAATCACAGATTCGTTACGGTCTCTTTGTTCAAGATCACCATGTATGTCTATAGTTGAATGTCCACGTTGGTGTAGTGTGTCTGTCAGAGAAATGACTTCTGCTTTGGTGTTACAAAAAATAAGGAGTGACTCTGGTTTATAGGATTGGATCAGGGCTGTGAGCGTTTTAAATTTATCAGAAGTCTCATAGACTATTTCATCTATCTTATCGCTCTCTTGAATCGTGTCTACTTTGATAGTAATGGGCTGTTTCAATAGTGCCTTGGCAAGTTTTTCTATCTTCTCGGGGAATGTAGCTGAGAAGAGTAGGGTTTGTTTGGCACGTGGCATGTTAGAACCTATCTTGACGATCTCATCATAAAAACCCATATCCAGCATACGATCTGCTTCATCAAGTACCAGTGTTTTGATACTGTCGAGTACCAGTGTCTCTTTTGCCAGGTGGTCTTGTATACGTCCAGGTGTACCTATGAGTATATGCGCACCTTTGGCCAGTGATTCAGCTTGGGCGCGAAGTGGCACTCCACCATACAGTGTGAGTATTTTGAGGTTGGCTTTGTAGGCTGCTACTTTTCTGAGTTCAACAGCTATTTGGTCAGCCAGTTCACGTGTAGGCGTGATGATAATGGTCTGTGGCTTATAGTTGTTTGTATCTGTACGCATCACACAGGGTAATCCAAAGGCTAAAGTTTTCCCTGAACCTGTCTTGGATTGTGCTAAGATGTCTTTACCTTCCAAGATAGGGCTAATAGCCTTTTCTTGTATCTCAGTCATCGTTGTGAAATTAAGTATATTGAGTGTCTCTAAAAGCGCTTTTGGAAATGCTTCTATGCTATTAAATGATGCCATATTATTGTAGTCCAAGTGTTGTAAGTAGGAAAAGTACAAGTGAGAGTAGTTTCATGATTAATCCTATAAGTAGAGTAAGAAGATTAATATATGGGCAAAAGCCCATAAGGTGTTAAAGACTTAAGATTATGCTTGAGCTTTTTTATAGTCTAAAATCATTTTGTAAGCTTCGTCTTTTAAAAGAAGTTTTTCTTTTTTAAGTGTTTCAAGCTCTACATCAGTTAAGATTGTACGACCTGCTTCTGCATCTTCAACTTGCTGGTCAAGTGCATTATGCTTTTCAAAAACTTTTGAAAAGTGCGCATTGTTTAGTTTTAGTTCGTGTATTTCATTTTTGTATTCGTGTAACATGTTACTTCCTAGTATTAATATATTCTATTATTATAACTTTTTTGTGGTTAGCAGAGAGTTAAAAGTGAAATTTTTTACGTTCGGTATTCCGCATTTATTTTTACATATTCATAACTTAGATCACAACCATAAGATGTGTAGCTGGCATTACCTAAACCAATGTCACAAGTGACTTTAAAACGCTCTTGTTTCATGATCTTATATGCTTTGTCTTCACGTGCTTTGTCTAACTCTCTAAATTCACTAGAGTAGATAAGAAGATCATCATAATGGATGGTAAGGGTTTCGTCATCGCAGACTATGCCGGATGCACCTATGGTTGAGGCTATACGTCCCCAGTTTGGATCTTCCCCAAAGAGCGCAGTTTTTACCAGGAGGGAGTTGCTTAATGCCATACTTGCTCTTTTGGCTTCTTCATCACTTTTGGCTCCCTTGACTTCAAAGGCCACAAGTTTGTTAGCCCCTTCTCCATCTTTAAGTATGAGCATAGCAAGTTCAAACATGATCTTATTGAGGGCCCCAGCAAAGGCTTCTTTATGGTAATGTACACTTTGTTTATTTGAAAGTAACATCACCGTGTCATTGGTGGACGTGTCACCATCTACAGAGATACGGTTAAATGAACCTTCTGTTGCTTCTGTGAGCAGTTCATCCATGTCAGACTTAGGGATGTTGGCGTCTGTAATGACAAAACAGAGCATTGTGGCCATAGCAGGGTTTATCATGCCTGCACCTTTACAGATGGCTGCAATGTTAAATGAGTTACCATCTTCGAGTTCTACTTTATAAGCCAACTCTTTTTTGAAGCTGTCTGTCGTCATGATGGCACGTGCTGCTTGATGTGAATTTGAAGTATTGAAGTCAAGAGTATCAAAAGCAGAGGTTATTTTATCTATGGGTAAACGGTAGCCTATGACACCAGTTGAACTCATCACAGGGTTAAGTACATTTTGTTTACTTGAGAGCGTAGACATAATGGATTCTATATCTTCTACACCTTTATCCCCTGTCATTGCATTTGCATTTTTGGCATTGATAAGGACAAAGTTGGTTTGAAAATCTTTTGGATACTTTTGAAAATGCTTAATGGGTGCAGCTTGAAATGTATTGCTTGTAAAGACAGACGAGATATCACATGGTGCTTCACTTCGTATAAAAGCAACATCACCATCGAGTTCAGATACACCTGAGTTGGCAGGGTTTGTTCGCATACCAACATTTGTAGCACCACAAAAGAACCCTTGTACATTTTCTAAACCATTTTCAAGCGGAATCAGTTTAAACATATTTCAACTCTTCTGGTTTCTCTTTTTTACGGATAATTTTTTTAGCTTGAGAAATACCTTTACTTGTACCGATGAGTAGAAGCTTGGACTCTGGCATGATGATCGTATCACCTTTAGGCATAGGAATGAATCTGTCATCTTTTTGACGTATACCGATAATCGTTACATTTGCGATGTCTCTAAAGCGCGCAGTTTTTATTTTTTTAAGTGCAAGCCATGATGTTTTGAAGACTTTTGCCTCTTCCATATCAAGAGGAGTATCTTTTTTATAAAGGAACTCTTGAAGAAGGTTTTCCATGTCCGGACGTGCTGCCATCGCATTGATACGTTGTGCCATGAGTTTCGTTGCCGTAACGACTCTGTCAGCACCTAGCTTAAGCAGTTTTTGATCATCTTCATTGCTTTTTGCATTCGCAATGATGAGGAATTTTTTTCCACGGTGTATTTCTGATTCATACAGTCTGGCAGAAGCGATAGTTGCAATGTTGTCTGCAACATTATCTGCCAGGGTAATGACACCTTTAGCTGAAGAGAGATGTGACTTCAATATACCTTCTTCAGTGTGTGGTTCTGCTGTTACAAAGTAAGGATAATGGTATTTTTTTGCTATCTCTTCCATGTCTTCTCTAGGGTCAACAACCACAAAAGGGATATGGTTCGCACGAAGTTGTTTGGTTACCTGTATCGTAAATTCATTATGATAACAGACAACAAAATGGTGTTTAAGTCTAGCAATTTCGTAAAGCATTTTACGCTCCTTAGCAGTTTTTTGAAATTCACCTTTTTTGACGACTTCTGCAATAATACCCACAGCGATAGTAAAGACAACAAAGCCAAAGATGATAAGGGTGATAGTGAAAATACGCCCCATATCTGAAATGGGTTGTATCTCTCCAAAACCTACGGTAGTAAATGTTATACCTGTTTGATAAATGGCATCCATAAGCGGAAAACCATCAATAAGCATATAGCCCATTGTACCAATAAGCATAACAAATACAGTAAGTATAAGGGGTAGTCTAAAAGGGGCTAAATGACCATAATACTCGTCATTTAGTGTAATATGAGGTTTGGGTGCGCTTCTCCAACCGAGAAACTTTTTAAATCTTTGTGTGGCTCTCAAAGCCTAAGTCCCAAAAGTAGGGACTTACTCAGCTGTAGCAGCTTGAGCAGCGTGTTTCTTCATTGTTCTGAGAGTAGAAGCAGCAACTTTAACTCTTTTAGTTGTTCCATCTTCAAGTGTGATCTTTACAGATCTTAAGTTTGGAAGTTGTCTTCTTTTTGTCTTGTTATTTGCGTGAGAAACGTTGTTTCCTGTTAATGGGCCTTTACCCGTAATGTCACATCTTCTTGCCATAGTATGTCCTTTAAGTTAATCGTCCCTGTTACACTTTTTTAAAAGTTCAGTGTAAAACGATGAATATTTTGTGGGATTATAGACAATTTGAGCATAAAATTTGCTTAAGGTGTTCGTACCTCCTCTTCTTTGTTTTGCATGAAAAGAGAAAATGAACACAAACGAAGCACTCTCTTGAGATAGTGGTGTATCTCTTGATAGCGGTATTCTTTCGTAAATCGTATGGCATCCTTCAGTATGGCACGAGGTCACAAGTTTGATTTTGCTATAATAAATCAAAATAACACAATAGGACGTTTATGTTAGTAGCCCCAAGTATACTTTCCGCTGATTTTGGACATTTGGCTCGTGATGTTGCAGCCATTTGTGAGGGTGGTTGTGACCTTGTGCATGTTGATGTCATGGATGGGCATTTTGTGCCTAACCTTACCATAGGACCTGTTGTTGTGGATGCAGTAGCTCAAGCGGCAACCAAACCTTTGGATATACACCTTATGGTAGAGAATAACTCATTTTTTGTTGATCTGTTCGCACCTTTGAAACCGGAGTTTATCTCTTTTCACATTGAAGAAGAGAAGCATCCTCATAGACTTATACAAAAAATACGTGCGTTGGGTATACGTCCTGCCATTACGCTTAATCCACATACACCGCCTGAGGCCATAGAATTTTTACTTGAAGATCTAGATATGGTACTTCTTATGAGTGTTAACCCAGGTTTTGGCGGACAGAAGTTTATTCCTTCGGTTGTAGAAAAAGCACAGCGTCTTAAAGCATTGATAGAGAAGAGAAATCCAAAATGTCTTATAGAAGTAGACGGCGGGGTGAATGATAAAAATGTAAAAGAGTTAGAGGCAGCGGGTGTCAACATTGTGGTGGCTGGTTCATTTGTATATAAACATCCAGATGGCATAGAAAAAGCAATTTCTGCATTAAAATAAATTCGAAAAGTATAAGGGGAAAATACACTATGAATTATCTGAGTCAAGGACGAAGCTTTAGTGAGAAGAATTCAGAAGGGACTTTGTTCCTTATGAAGGAGAATATCTTATGCGTGTAAAAATTTGTGGGATTACCAATTTAAAAGATGCCTTACATGCCGTAGAGTGTGGAGCAGATGCATTGGGATTTGTTTTCTATAATAAATCACCACGTTACATCACGCCTGCAGCAGCGAAAAGAATCATCGATAAACTTCCTCCTTTTGTAGAAAGAGTAGGACTTTTTGTCAATGAAGGTATCGAGACGATAGACACTGTGTGCAAATACTCTGATATTTCACGTGCGCAGATTCATTTTGATGTGGATGAAGAGTCCTTGGATGCCATCGGGTTACAAACATTGCCTGTGGTACGCGCAAAAGGTCCTGAAGATCTAACACAATTTAAAGATAGATATCGCTTGGTAGATGCTTACAGTGAAGCATATGGTGGTACAGGAAAGCGTCTGAACCTTGAATGGTTCAATGGTGTAGACTGTTCTAAGATCATTTTAGCAGGAGGCTTAACCCCTGAGAATGTAGCCCAAGTCAAACAACTTGGTTTTTACGGTGTAGATGTAAGCTCTGGCGTAGAATCCATTAAAGGGAAAAAAGATCCTACAAAAGTGAAACAATTTATAGCTAATGCAAAAAGTCTTTGAGGAACTCACCACAGCATTTCGTAAAAATGACGGAGTGTTGCACGAAGAACAATACAGACATATTGTTACCAAACATACAACACTACTTGAAGATGCCGAAACGATCTTCATTCTTCTTCAAGCTTCCGGCTATCCTATCACACAAGCACATGATGAACACTATAGACTTGAGACATGTTTTACTTCACATGAAGAACAACGTTACTGTGTCATAGATATAGAAACCAATGGCTCTAAGCCAGGTACCTCTCAAGTAATAGAAATTGGTGCAGTGATGTTACAGAACGGTGTAGTGATAGACCGTTTCGAAACTTTTGTTGAGTGTGCTTTTTTACCGGAGTATATTACCAAAATCACAGGTATTGAACCTACAGATCTTATCGGGGCACCTACACGAAAAAAAGCCTTAACAGAATTACGCCATTTTATGGGTGATGCTGTATTTGTAGCGCATAATGCACATTTTGATTACAATTTTTTAAATGCTTCTTTTGACAGATTCGGTTTAGGGGCTATCGGTAACCCCCAATTATGTACGATTGAATTGGCAAAGCGTACTTTTGAGAGTGAACGCTATGGGCTTGCCTATCTTATAGACTTTTTAGAGATAGAGACTGCCACACATCATCGTGCTTTTAGTGATGCTGTATGTGCTGCAAAAGTCATGGAAAGAAGTTTAGAAACACTGCCAGAGTACGTAAAAAGTGCAGATGAGTTATTGCGTTTTTCCGTCTCTAGTAAGAAGGAGAGACGGGTAAAAAAAGAAAAACAGAGTTAAAAAACTTTATTTTTCTTTCCCCAGAATGTGATGTAAAAAGAGTATCTGTGCAAATACAGGGGCAAAGATATTGACTAAGGGTATA
>Ga0209013_10003623_pt1 | contig 13677 bp, 12 predicted proteins | sample Cruoilmetagenom2_FD_187291 | JGI IMG/M metagenome (GOLD analysis project Ga0209013, IMG submission 187291) | Oil polluted marine microbial communities from Coal Oil Point, Santa Barbara, California, USA - Sample 2 (SPAdes) (version 2) | ecosystem: Environmental > Aquatic > Marine > Oil seeps ... | reverse complement strand
AAACTATCTTTTGAAAAACAAATAGAAGTGTTAGTTGAAGTTGCAACTTGATTGATAAACAAATCGTCATCACCAGAATTAATTGTCATATGACTCATAAAACCATTTACATTAAAAAATACATCTTTTCTATAGGCTAAATTTCTACCAACACCCATAAATGGTAATCCTGTTTTTGCAAATGAAAAGTATTGTGTAGCAGTTAATAACGTCTCAAATCGGATAAGTTTATTGAGAATAGAGTTATTAATTTTAGAATAAGCTCCGTATCCTAAAATAATTGTTTTGGTATTACTAAAATGAGAACACATGTTAGTAATCCAATGTTTAGAAATGGCTTTGCAATCTGCATCAGTAAAAAGCAAATAATCATTTTTACAAGCTTTAATACCTAATGTTAGTGCATACTTTTTATTAGCCCAAAATGTTTCGTTGTTCTCAACATTTACAATTTTAATATTTAGATATTTCTCTGCATAAGTTTCCATGACTTCTAATGTATGGTCATTTGAAGCATCATTAATTAGAACGATTTCAAAGTTTGCAAAGTCCTGATTTATTATCGAGGGAAGAAAATTTTGTAAATTTTCGGCTTCATTCTTAGCACAAATAAGTACTGAAACAGCAATATTTTTTTGTGCTTCCTTTTTGAGTTTTAAAAATGCAAATTTTCCGAAGAAAAGACTATAGAAGATTACTTGTATAAAAACTATAACAATAAAGGTATAGAAAGTTATTTCAAGAAAAAGCATAAGTATTTATGAATGTTGAGGTTCATTACAATCTTCAAATTGATCTGGAGTTTTTCCACAAAAACCACAAGAATCACCATCTTTGTTAAGCACTGGGTTTTGACTAGCACAAGTTCCGGCAAATTTACCGTCTTTTTTAGCCCAAATTTTAATTGCTATTCCAGCAATTGAAATGCCTAAAAGCAATAATGTAATTAAAAGAAGTTTCATTAATTATGTTTTTAACAAATTTCTCTACAAAGTTACAGTTTTATGTTGTAAACAGAAAAAAGAAAGCTTCACTTTTAGTTAAATAAAAGAAAAGCCTTAAGTGTATATAATAGTTTTTATTTATCTCTTAAAAGTGTAATTTCAGCAACAGAATTTTCTATTGATGCCTTTTTATTACCTCCTTTTGGCTCAATCGTTATATTTAAACTTAGAGCATTTTCTGGATAAGGAATTGGTTTAAGTTGCCAGTCTTTTTGATTTAAAATACCTAAACTAACCATCCTATCTTGAACTTCTGCCCATATCTGATAACATTGCTCTTCGGGTAATTGTGGTAAAGAAACAACATCGATTAAAGATGTTTTGTCTATTGGATTAATATACGCAACTGTTTTCAAGTTTTTAGCTCTTGAATTCCCATTAATAATATACTTTTGAGTTTCAGGGTTATTAAGTTGTTGAAGTTGTGCTAATATATTATCAAGTTTTGAATTATTAACATCTATATCACTACGTAAATCGAATATTTCATCGACAATAACTTGATTTTCTTTAGATAATTTTTGATTTTGATTGAAATAGAAAAATGAAGTTCCAGCTAACATAAAAGCCGCTACACTTGCAGCAATACTATATTTATACCAAGATTTTCTTCTTATAGAAGTATTTAATTTAATAACTGGTTGTTCTTCAATTTCATTCATAATAGTGTTAAATACACTTTGAGGTGCTTCTACTGAATTTTTTTTTGCGACAATTTCTAAATTGATTTGTAATGCATTATATGCATTTTGTACTTCAGGATATTTTGAAATATAAGTTTCAACTTGTTCTGTTTCTTCATGAGAAGTATGACCTATTAGATATTTTTCTAGAAGATTGGAATTTAAAAATGTAATTATTTTATCATTCATGACTTTTTTATTCAGGATCGTAAATTTTCTTTAATTCACGAAGTCCAATTTTTAATCTTGACTTTATGGTACCAAGCGGAATATTTAATTCCTCGCTTGCTTCTTGTTGTGTCATGCCCTCAAAAAAAAGAGCATTAATAACAGTTTGATATTTTTCATCTATTGTTTTTAAATGAGTTTTAATATCTATAACATCTTGATTTAATCCTTTTGATGTTAATTTATATACGTTAGAATTCTCAATTTGGACTTCTTTCTTATCTTTTTTAGTTTTTGACCTTACTTTATCTATAGCAGTATTATAAGCAATTCTATAAAGCCAAGTAAATAATCTAGCTTTATTAGAGTCGTAGGTTTTTGCTTTTTTCCAAACCTTAATAAATGTTTCTTGAAGAACATCTTGAGCTAAATCTTCATCTGTAATTATTTTTAAAATCACCCCATATAATGAGTCAGCATAATTATTATATAACAAAGACATGGCCTTTTGGTCTCCGTTTCCTAATAAGTTAACTATTTCTTTTTCTAGTGGTGTACTCAAGATTACTATGGTTTAATAAATAAAGTTATGTTATTGTTTCTTCAAAGTTAGAAATTTCTATTGAGATTATAGAATGTTTACTTCTACTTCAATTGAAATACCAAACAAACGTTTAATTGTTTTCTGAATTAAAACAGATAGTTTAAAAATATCAGATCCTTTAGCATCATCATAATTCACTAAAACTAAGGCTTGTTTATCATGTACACCATAATTCCCAAAGCGTTTTCCTTTAAATCCAGCATATTCAATAAGCCAACCAGCAGGTATTTTCATTTTTTCATCTGAAACAGTATAGCTAGGCATATTTGGGAAATTAGTTTTTAATGTGTTATAATGTTGTGTTGAAATTACTGGGTTTTTAAAAAAACTACCGCTGTTCCCTATTTCTTTAGGGTTTGGAAGTTTACTTTCTCTAATTGTAATTATAGCTTTAGATATATCTTGGATTGTCGGATCTGCTATATCCATTTTTTTAAGTTGATCTGTAATTGCTCCATAATTAGTATGGAGAACATGATTGTTTTTAGAAAGTCTGAATGTTACACTTATAATAATGTAATTTCCTTTTTCATGTTCCTTAAAAATCGAATTTCTATACTCAAAATTACAATCAGAATTAGTGAAAGTGTGTAGTGTCTGTGTAGTAATATGAATTGCATCACATGAAATAAATATATCTTTAAGTTCAACACCATAAGCGCCAATGTTTTGTATAGGAGCTGTGCCAACATTTCCTGGAATTAATGACAAGTTTTCAAGTCCTCCAAAATCATGTTTTAAACACCAAATTACAAATTCATGCCAATTTTCACCAGCATAGGCTTTAACAGTAACAGAATTATTCTTTTCAGAAACTAATGAGATACCTTTTAAGTTTAAATGAATAACAAGTGCATCAATATCTTTTGTAAGCAACATATTACTTCCTCCGCTTAAAATAAACTTATTTGGGAATTCTTGAAGTGATAAGACTTGTTTAAGTTCATCAATAGATGTAACAGAAACAAAATGCTTTGCCTTCACATTTATACCAAAAGTATTATATGTCTTTAAGGATACGTTCTGTTTAATCTGCATTAGTCTTTATAAACTTTTAAAGCTTCTTTTATAATATTCGCAGCTTTAATTAATCTGTCTTTATCTAGCACATAAGCAATGCGAATCTGATTTAAACCAACTCCGGGAGTTGAATAAAACCCTCCAGCAGGTGCAACCATAACTGTTTCTCCATTTACTTCAAAATGTTCTAATAGCCATTGTGCAAAATTGTCTGAATTTTTTATAGGTAATTCTGCAATACAATAAAATGCTCCTTTAGGATTAGCTACTATCACGCCTTCGATTTTTTTTAACTCTGTTATAAGTATATTTCTTCTTTCTACATATTCTGTAATAACATCATCAAAATAACTTTGTGGTGTTTCTAAAGCAGCTTCACTTGCAATTTGAGCTAATGTAGGTGGACTTAATCTCGCTTGTGCGAATTTTAATGCTGTTTCAATTACTATTTTATTTTTCGACACTAGACAACCAATTCTAGCTCCACACATACTATAACGCTTAGAAACGGAATCAATTATAATTGCATAGTCTTTTAGTCCTTTTTCTTGCATTATGGAATAATGGGTATTGCCATCATAGGTAAACTCACGATACACTTCATCTGCTATCAAAAAGAGGTCATGTTTTTTTACGATTTCTGCAAGTTTTTTAATTTCATCTTTTGAATATAAATAGCCAGTTGGATTACCTGGATTACAAATAAGGATAGCTTTAGTTTTAGATGTAATTAATTTTTCAAACTCTTCAATTGGTGGTAAAGCAAAGTTATTTTCAATTTTTGAAATCACAGGAACTATATTTACTCCTGAAGCCGTCGAAAAGCCGTTATAATTAGCATAAAAAGGTTCTGGAATAATAATTTCATCATCAGTGTCCATAATACTCCCAAAAGCAAATAATAAAGCTTCACTACCGCCAGTGGTCACTATAATATCATTATGCTTTACATCAATATCATGCTTAGAATAATAATTTGCTATTTTTTTTCTGTATACTTCAGAGCCTTCAGAGCGAGAATACGCTAATACATCTATATCACTTTCTTTTACAGCTTGTAATGCTTTTTTAGGTGTCTTTATGTCAGGTTGACCAATATTTAAATAATAAATTGATTTACCAGATTTTTCTGCTTGTTCTGCAAAAGGGACTAATTTACGGATTGGAGATTGAGGCATTAATTGCCCTTTTTTTGATATTGATGGCATTAGATATGTATTTAAATAGCAAAGTTGCGAAAATTATCTTAAAGTTTTTTTAAAAAATAGGCTTAAATGTATTAGTTATTATAAAGAGTTGTAAATTGATTAATACTAGTAATAAGACTCTTAATGGAAAAAGCTTTTTATATAATAATGATATTTTTTTGCTTAAGTAATTTAAGTTTTTCACAAGGAGAATTTGTTATTCAAAATAAGAAAGAGTCTGATAAGATCAGATTTAAGTTAATACATAATCTTATTATAATTCCAGTAGAGATTAATGGTGTTGAGCTTTCTTTTATATTAGATACAGGAGTTAGTAAACCAATTATTTTTAATTTTTTAAATATTACCGATACACTAAGTATAAAAGACACTGAAAAAATATTTTTGCGAGGATTAGGTGAAGGAGAACCAATTGAGGCACTTAAATCAAAGAATAATATAATTAAAGTAGGTGATGCAATTAATTTAAATCAAGACTTATATGCTATTTTTGATTCTAAATTAAATTTCGCACCCAAGTTAGGAGTGCCTATTCATGGTATAATAGGGTATGATTTGTTTAAGGATTTTGTAGTAGAAATAAATTATTCTTCTAAATATATTAAGTTAACGAACTACAAACGTTATACTTATAAAAATTGTAATAAATGTGAATCCTTAAATTTAGAGTTTTATAATAATAAGCCTTATTTATATGCTAATGTTAAGATAAGAAACAAAGTTTCACCTGTAAAGCTATTAATAGATACTGGTGGAAGTGATGCTTTGTGGTTATTTGAGGATAAAGATTTAGGGTTAACTAGCAATGAATATTATTTTAATGATTTTCTTGGTCATGGACTTAGTGGAAGTGTATATGGAAAGCGTTCTAAAGTTGAAGAGTTTTCAATAAAAAGTTTTAAACTTAAAAATGCTAATGTCGCATTTCCAGATTCAACATCTATTATCCTAGCAAAACAATTTAAAGGGCGTAATGGTAGTCTAGCAGGTAATATTTTAAAGCGATTTAATATGATTGTTGATTATAGAAGAGCTAGAATTACTTTAAAAAAGAGTAAATATTTTAAGAATATTTTTAATTATAATAAAAGTGGAATTGAGTTAGAACATAATGGTACTAGAATTGTTAAAGAAAGAGCAGAAGGCAAAGTTGCAAATTTAGTTAGTGACAAAAATTTAAATGGAGTTTCAAATTCGAAAGTTGTTTTAAATACTAATTATAAGTTTTCTATTAAACCAGCTTATACTATAGTTGAACTTCGTCAAGGCTCTCCGGCACACAAAGCGGGATTAATGATAGGAGATATTATTATATCAATTAATAATAAAGAATCACATAATTTTTCTTTGCAAGAAGTTGTGCATATGTTTTTTGATGAAGAAGGAAAACGAATTAAATTAAAAATTGATAGAAATGGACAGTTTTTAATATTTAAATTTAAATTAGAAAGTTTATTCAAAAAAAAGCCTTAGACAGTTAAATCTAAGGCTTTAAAATAATATTCTATTTGGTTATTGTTCTAATACACTTTTGCTTTTCTTTTCTAAAACACTAGTTTTACTAGGGTCAATAACTTCACCTCTAATTTTCAAAGCTACAGTTGGAGTGTCTGCATTAGAAATAACAGTAATTGTTTTTCTAATAGGATTCACTCTTTTAGTATCATACTTAACTTGAATTTCTCCGACTTCTCCTGGCATAATTGGACCTTTTGGTTTTTTTGGTACAGTGCACCCACAACTTGAGGTTACTTTCGAAATTATAAGCGGCGCAGTACCAGTGTTTGTGAATTCAAAAACTCTAACACCATCAGCTCCTTTTTCAATAATTCCGTAATCAATAGTGTCAGATTTAAACTCAATTTTTGCTGTTTTTTCTTGGGCATTAACGGAAAAACTAATTAATCCGATAAATAAAATTGTAATTAAATTTTTCATCATTTTATCTTTTAATTATATGTAAACATACTTACTTTTTATGCATTCTACAAAATTATTAGACGTAATGCATCAGTATAAATGCATTTATTAGGCTTAATAGTCTACAATATAGACCACATATAATTTCACAGAAAAAAGAAATATAAGTACTTTTGCTTGATATTATTCAAAAACTATTCCAAAGTATGCAAATTCCATCAAAATATGATGCCAACCAAGTAGAATCAAAGTGGTACGCCTATTGGATGAAAAATAATTATTTTCATTCTGTACCAGATGAAAGAGAGCCTTATACTATTGTAATTCCACCACCAAATGTAACAGGAGTGTTACATATGGGACACATGTTAAATAACACTATTCAAGATGTTTTAATTCGTCGTGCTCGATTACAAGGTAAAAATGCATGTTGGGTACCTGGAACAGATCATGCTTCTATTGCAACAGAAGCCAAAGTTGTTGCTAAACTAAAAGAACAGGGGATTGATAAAAATAATTTATCAAGAGATGAGTTTTTATCACATGCCTGGGAATGGACACATGAATATGGAGGTGTAATTCTTGAGCAACTTAAAAAGCTAGGATGCTCATGTGATTGGGATCGTACTAAATTTACGATGGATGATGATATGAGTGAAGCAGTAATTAAAGTTTTTGTCGATTTATTTAATAAAGGGCTCATTTATAGAGGCTATAGGATGGTAAATTGGGACCCTGAAGCTAAAACTACACTTTCAGATGAAGAAGTGATTCACGAAGAACGTCAAGGGTTATTATACTATTTACAATATAATATTGAAGGAAGTGACGAAAAAGTGACTATAGCAACTACAAGACCTGAAACTATTTTAGGTGATACCGCAATTTGTATTAATCCTAGCGATGAACGTTTTTCACATTTAAAAGGAAAAAAAGCGATTGTGCCTCTATGTAATCGTGTAATTCCTATTATTGAGGATGATTATGTTGATATTGAATTTGGAACAGGCTGCTTAAAAGTGACTCCTGCTCATGATGCAAATGATAAAAATTTAGGTGATAAGCATAATTTAGAAGTTATTGATATATTTAATGATGATGCAACGTTGAATAGTTTCGGAATGCATTATCAGGGAAAAGACCGGTTTGTGGTTCGTAAAGAAATTTCTAAAGAGTTAGAAGAAAAAGGATTTTTATTTAAAACTGAAACCTATATTAATAAAGTAGGAACCTCAGAAAGAACAAAAGCAGTTATTGAACCTAGATTATCTGATCAATGGTTTTTAAAAATGGAAGATTTAGTAAAACCTGCTTTAAAAGCTGTTTTAGTTGATGATGACATTAAACTATATCCAAAAAAAATAGAAAACACGTATCGTCATTGGTTAGAGAACATTCGAGATTGGAATATTTCACGCCAGTTACTATGGGGTCAGCAGATTCCAGCTTACTATTTTGGTGATGGAAAGGATGATTTTGTTGTTGCCGAGAATATAGATGACGCCTTAAATTTAGCTAAAAAGAAAGCAAATAATAACAATTTAACAATCAGTGACCTAAAGCAAGACACGGATGCATTAGATACTTGGTTTTCCTCTTGGTTATGGCCAATGAGTGTGTTTGATGGGATTAGAAACCCAGATAATGATGACATAAATTATTATTACCCAACTAATGATTTAGTAACTGGGCCAGATATTATTTTCTTTTGGGTGGCGCGAATGATTTTTGCAGGCTACGAATATAGAAATGAAAAGCCATTTAGTAATGTGTATTTTACAGGGATTGTTCGTGATAATCAAGGACGAAAAATGTCTAAACAATTAGGAAATTCTCCAGATGCTTTAAAGCTTATTGAAGATTATAGTGCAGATGCTGTTAGAGCTGGAATGATGTTATTAAGTTCTGGAGCAGGAAATGATTTATTATTTGATGAATCTAAATTGCAACAAGGAAAAGCATTTAGTAATAAGATTTTTAATGCTTACCGTTTAGTAAGTGGTTGGGAAGTAAGTGAAGCTATTGAACAGCCAAATTCTAGTAGAATAGCATTAGATTGGTTTGAAGCAAAGTTTCAGAAAACATTAGTTGAACTCGAAGACCATTATAGTAAATATAGATTGTCTGATGCTTTAATGTCTACTTACAAGTTAATTTGGGATGATTTCTGTTCTTGGTTATTAGAAATTGTAAAACCAGCATATCAACAACCTATAGATGTAAAAACTTTAAAAAGCATCATCACTATTTTTGAGGATTTATTGAAAGTATTACATCCTTTTATGCCATTTTTAACTGAAGAAATCTGGCAGCTTATTAAAGAAAGAACGCCAGAAGATGCGTTGATAGTTTCAAAATGGCCTGAAGTAAAAACTGTAAATGAAACATTAATTATAGAGTTTGAATTTGCTAGTGAAGTGATTTCTGGAATTCGTTCTATTAGAAAACAAAAGAATATTGCCTATAAAGATGCTATCTCGTTTTCAGTTATAAATAATGAAAAAACCAATACAACTTTTGATCAAGTAATTATTAAGCTTAGTCATTTAGATGGTATTAATTATGTATCTGATGCTGTAGAAGGAGCTTTAACATTTAGGGTGAAATCTAATGAGTATTTTATTCCAATATCTGGAGCAATTAATGTTGAAGAAGAAATAAAAAAGCTTTCAGAAGAGTTAAATTATACTGAAGGGTTTTTAAAATCAGTTCAGAAAAAATTGTCTAATGAACGTTTTGTTGCAGGTGCTCCAGAGCAGGTTGTAGCAAGTGAGAAGAAAAAAGAAGCTGATGCTATTGCAAAAATTGAAACACTTAAGTTAAGCATAGCGAGTTTGAATTAACAATGAAGAAGAAAACGTTTTATTCCTTAATAGCCATTTTACTTCTTATCGGAATTTATGCATTTGATTTTTATTTAAATGATAAAGAACAAGCTGAAATAATTAAAAAGGGGACATCTATTAAGAATGAAACAAATGAATTTTTCTTACCTACAAGTACTTCTGGACAAATTATACATCACAATAGTTATTCTTTGTCCTATGATGAATTGCATGAACAAGCAGAATGGGTAGCCTATGAATTAAAGAAAGCGCATTTATCAAGCACTAATTTTAAGCGCCCTTATTTTGAAATTGATAAAGCTGTAAAAACAACTTCAGCACATTGGAAAAATTATAAAAAATCTGGATATGATAGAGGGCATTTATGCCCTGCTGGTGACAGGAAATATAATCAAGAAGCTCATAATGAAACTTTTTTAACTAGTAATGTAAGCCCACAAAAACATGATTTTAATTCTGGTGTATGGAATAGACTAGAGCAAAAAATACGGTATTGGGCAAATAAATATGATGGCGTTTTTGTAGTTACAGGAGGTGTTTTAAAAGGATCTTTGAAAACGATTGGAGAAGAAGAAGTTTCTGTGCCTAATCAGTTTTATAAAGTATTAATTGATAATAATACAGGACAAACTAAAGTATTGGCATTTTTGTTACCTCATCAAAATTCAAGTAAACCTTTATACGAGTTTGTTGTATCTGTTGATGACATTGAAGAATTAACAGGAATTGATTTCTTTCCAGAGTTGGATGATGTGATTGAGGACAAGATAGAAGCGTCATCTAGATATAAAGGCTGGAGTTTTTAATTAATAGAATTTATTCAGTATACCTTTCCAACGCAACTTTCGTATATAAGTGCCTTGTTCTTCAGTTACTAAATAATCAGGTCTATGTTGTAATGCTTTAATATAACCCGCAATATAATCTTTGAAATACCTAAAGCTTTTCTTTTTAAAACCCATTTTTAAAGCAGAAATAAATGTCAGTACAAAACCATTTCTTAATTTATACATAGCTTCTCCTTGTAAATATTTTGAGCCTTTATTGTAGTTAGTTCCAGTTGGTTTTAAGTGTTTAACTTTTAGAGATTCATCAGTAAAAAATTCCCAATTATAAAATTTAGCTAGAAGTTCATCAGCAGTATCCCAACCCATTGCAGGTTTTAGTTTTCCAATTTCTAAGAAGCATGTTTTTCTATAAGCTTTTAAAGCACCACGAATATGGTCTTTACCAGTTAGATTTTCTAAAACCCATTTATCAGCTTTATTAATATAGCAAAACCCAGAAGCCATGCCTAATCTGTCATTCGCATTAAAATGTCTTGCAATTTGCTCTAAATAGTTTTTAGGAAAAATTAAATCAGCATCATATTTACATATCACATCATAATCTTCATCAAGTGTTTCATATCCTTTATAAAAGGCATTTATAATTTTTGACCCTGGTAAATGTTTGTCTGAAGAAATTGAATTCACAAGAGTTATCCAATTATATTTATTGGCATAGTCTTCAACTATAGCCTGAGTTAAGTCAGAAGAGTTATCATTAACTACTACCACTTGTTTAGGTACTAAACTTTGGTTTAATAAAGAATCAAGAGTTTTAGCAATTGAATCTTCTTCATTATGTGCAGGAATGATAATATAGAATTTCATTTAAAATTTTAACAGATAGAATTTCAAGTCACAAGGTATTAATTGCTTTTTGGAATTTAGGTGTTAGATATTTTTATTTTTTCAGCATAAACTATATAATATCTAGGTGTAAACCAACGCAATATAGGTCTAATGCCGATTTTTTTAGTAGGGTTGGTCCATTTTTGTCGTCCTTTTATTTGCCAGCCTGCTTTTTCTAAAAGCCAATCAAATTGCCAATCTTCAAATTCATGATAATGTCTATCTCTTAAATCAGTTTTACTTTTATAAGCAGAGGCAAACCATAACTTTAATGGGACACTAGCAACCAATTTATTTGCTTTAATTGATTTAAGTACGGTAAATGGAGATAACAAATGTTCGAAAATTTCAAAAGCTGTAACGACATCTGCCTTAGAATTAGATAATACAGATGTATCTAGATCTAAATCTTCACCCTTAGTGTTTTCAACTTTAAATCCAGACTTCAACATCACATCAGTAAATGGATTTTTAACACCTAAATCTAAAATGGAATCGGATTTAGAAATATAATTTTCTAAAAATTCAAAAGTGAGTTTATATCTTTTATGCGGAAATTTACCTTCGTACATATTTATTTTTCCGAAAAAAGGAATTACAATTATTAATGTTTGTAGACAATAGCATTTATATTCATTCCTGCACCTACACTTGCAAACATAATTACATCACCTTCATTAATCTGTTGATTTTCTAATTTGTCATTTAAAATAAGATCGTAAAGTGTAGGTACTGTTGCAACACTAGAATTTCCAAGTTTGTCGATGGTCATTGGCATTATGCCTTCAGGCATTTTCATATCATATAGCTTGTAGAAACGTTCTACAATAGCCTCATCCATTTTTTCATTAGCTTGATGTATGAGTATTTTTTTTAAATCTTTTATATCTGTGCCACTTTCATCAAGACAAGATTTCATAGCTTGTGGGACATTGGTAAGGGCAAACTCATAAATTTTTCTACCATACATTTTTATGTACCTACGCTTATCGGTTATTTCTTGATTATTGGTTTCTCCAAAATAAATAAAGTGTGCTTCATCGAGGGTATAAGTAGCGCTTTCGTGAGTTAGAATACCACCATCATCATTTGTATCTTCCACAACAACGGCACCAGCACCATCACTATATATCATTGAGTCTCTATCATATTTATCTACTACACGAGATAACGTTTCTGCTCCTATAACTAAGCATTTTTTAGCAATTCCAGATTTTATAAAAGCATTCGCTTGTATTATGCCTTCAATCCATCCTGGGCAACCAAAAAGGACATCATATCCAACACATTTAGGGTTTTTAATTCCAAGAAGATGTTTTACTCTAGAGGCAATACTAGGAACAGTATCACTTTGTTCAGCATCCTGTTTTACATCGCCATAATTATGAGCAACAATAATATAATCAAGTTCTTCCTGATTAATATTGGCATCTTTAATAGCTTTTTGTGCAGCAAAAAAAGCAATATCAGAATTGTTTAAAGAGCCTTCTAAATATCGTCTCTCCCCAATTCCAGTTATGGCTTCAAACTTCTCAACAATAATTTCATTAGGGTTATTAATTGAAGACCCATCAGCATTTAAAAATTTGTGTTGGTGGAAGTCTTCATTCTTTAGTATACCACTAGGAATATAACTACCTGTTCCTGTAATTTTAATAGCCATTTGCCATTCTAATTTTAATTCTTAATACTAAATTACTTAATAATAGTATTGATTCAGTTAATTTTAATCATAATTTATTGATTTTTATCAAATTGATAAAAAAACTAACTGTTATTATTGATAAATCAACAAATAAATTCTTTTAATGAAAACAAATTTATATGTCGAAAATATTAAACTTCCATATATGCTTCTATAGGGGCACAGGTACAGATTAAATTTCGATCTCCATAAGCATCATCAACACGCCTTACACTTGGCCAAAACTTATTATCTTGAACAAAATCTAATGGATAAGCAGCTGATTCTCTAGAATATGAAAAATCCCATTCATTTGCTGTTAGCATTTCTAATGTATGTGGAGCGTTTTTAAGTACATTATTTACATCATCTTTTGTCACATTATCTATTTCTTTTCGAATAGAAATCATAGCATCACAAAAACGATCGATTTCTTGTTTACCTTCGCTTTCTGTAGGCTCTATCATTAAAGTTCCTGCTACTGGAAAAGAAACGGTTGGAGCATGAAAGCCATAATCCATTAAACGTTTTGCAATATCTGTTACTTCAATGCCATTAGCTTTAAAAGATCTACAATCCACTATCATTTCATGTGCAGCACGGCCACGTTCTCCAGAATACAAAGTGTCAAAAGCACCTTCCAAGCGCTCCTTAATATAGTTTGCATTTAGTATGGCTATTTTAGTAGAATCTGTTAAACCTTTTGCTCCTAACATTTTTATATAACCATAAGAAATTAAACATACTAAAGCAGAACCAAATGGTGCAGCAGATATTGCTGTAATAGCATTATCTCCTCCTGTTTTGATTATAGGGTTTCCAGGTAAAAATGGGACTAGTTGTTTTGCGACACATATAGGGCCA
>Ga0209013_10003622_pt1 | contig 13683 bp, 14 predicted proteins | sample Cruoilmetagenom2_FD_187291 | JGI IMG/M metagenome (GOLD analysis project Ga0209013, IMG submission 187291) | Oil polluted marine microbial communities from Coal Oil Point, Santa Barbara, California, USA - Sample 2 (SPAdes) (version 2) | ecosystem: Environmental > Aquatic > Marine > Oil seeps ... | reverse complement strand
GGTACATACGCACGCGTATTGAAAAAAGGCGTAGCTTTTGGCATGTTATTCCCGGGTGAAAAAGATGTTGCTCATCAAATTGATGAGTTTGTAGACATTGATAACTTAGTGAAAGCAGCGGCTATTTATGCAGACGCAATCTGTGAACTAGCTGCTAAAAAATAGAAGGAAGAAGGAACAAATAGAATGTCATGGATTTTGTGGAACAATCATTTAGTAAGAGACGAAGAAATCACGATTTCAAAAGAAGATCGAGGATATCAATTTGGTGATGGAATTTATGAGGTAATCCGTATATATGACGGATCAATGTTTACCGCGAGGGAACATATCGACAGGTTATATGAAAGCGCAGATAAAATCAAATTAGTCATTCCCTATACAAAAGATGTGTTTCATAAATTAATGTATGACTTAATTGAGGCAAATGAAGTGAATACGGGCCAAGTATATGTTCAAATTACTCGTGGTGCCTCTCCAAGACAACATCAGTTTCCTACTATTGGTGTAGAATCAGTGATCACGGCTTACACAAAAGAAGTTGATAGACCCGTGATTCAAATGGCAAACGGAGTCGCTGCACATTCTGTGGAGGATGTACGTTGGTTAAGATGCGATATTAAAAGTTTAAACTTACTTGGAAATGTTTTAGCGAAGCAAGAAGCTCATGAAATGGGTAGTTATGAAGCGTTGTTACACCGAGGAGACGTTATCACAGAAGGTTCATCTTCTAATATGTACGGAATTAAAAACGGTGTATTATACACACATCCAGCTACAAATTTAATATTAAATGGCATAACCCGACGAGTTATTCTCACTTGTTGCAAAGAAATTGGACTACCAGTTGTGGAAAGTCCCATGTCTTTTGAAGAAGTTTACGAACATGAAGAATTCTTTATGTCATCAACAACTGCAGAAATCATCCCAATTATCATGATTGACAAGAAACCCATTGGTTCAGGTTTACCTGGAGAGTGGACAAAAAAACTACAAACTGCTTTTGAAGCAAAAATCAAACAAGCAGTTCATGCTTAATCAACATCCCTCTATAAGGTAGAGGGATGTTTTTTACATTTAAGAATAAAATTAATAATTTTCATATAAGATTAGGTATGTTTAGATATTAGTTCGAGAAGTCTGTTTTTAGTCAAATATGGTTTGTTTCAATTTTCTTGCTATTTTTTTTGTATGGTGTCCTGTAAACTGAAGATAATAAAAGCGGCGGTGATAATAGGATGAGTAAACATTACTTTATTGGTATTCAAATTCCAGGTAGAGAAGCTGCACTATTTAATCAAATGAAAACGTTAATGGAATTGGATAAAACGCACAAAATTCCAGTTGCCCAAGAAGATATGCATATTACTCTTTTTTTCCTAGGTGCTGTTGAAAAAGATGTGCTTACTAAACTCATCCGCGAGATCGAGGTAGTGGCTCCTAAACATACGTCTTTTCATTTAACGAGTAGTTCCGTGAAATTGTTCGGAAACCCAGTTAAACCTAGAGTGGTTTATGCAAATATAGAAGAAAATCAAGAGCTGATGAATCTGCAAAAAGAGTTGAGTAATTGTGTGACATCTTTATCAATTAGTCGTGACGATAAACCATATGTTCCTCATATAACATTGGCTAAAAAGTGGAGAAATACCGAAGTACTGCGTCCATTATCTATATTTGATACACCTGTAGAATTCAAAGTAGAACATTTTTATCTGTATGAAATTCAACCAGATAAATCACCTAAATATAAACCAATCGCGATTTTCCAATTAGGAGAGGCATAACTTATGGCACAACTTGTAAAACTACAAGATTATATTTCTCGTTATCAAAGAGACTTAAAAAGATATCCCACTCAATTTGTACGGTTAAAAAAAATTCAGTGGGAACGAATGAAGTCTGAATGGGAAACAGGCGTGGATGTTCTGCAATGGGAGCACGTCGAAGAAACCGACAGCGGTGACAAAACTGGATGGATAAAAGGTTTGTTTAGAAGAAAGAAAGAAAAAGAGGTTCATTGGGAAGAAACAGAAATTACCAGTGAGTCGGATGAAGAGGAGGAAGATTCAAGTTTCAACTTTGAGCCGAATCTTGTCTACAAACCTCAAAATATAGAAGACTTAAAACGGATGTATATGGATCAACTCTTTCACTTTCAATTAAAGTGGGCTAGTTCAACGTTGCTTGAAAAATCACATGTTGATCCTAAATATTTACGAGATAGTTTGCTAAGACAATTGACACAAAAACTTCCTGACAATTACTTATTGCTTTATTACCCAATCTTGCAATTAAAAAATGCACCGTTGGAGTTAGATGTTTTACTCCTAACTCCAACTGAAGCCTTATGCATAAAAGTCATTGAAGAAGAAAATATGGCTGCCTTCATTGGCAGTGGAGATCGTTTTTGGGTGAAGAAAGTGGGGACGTCTGAAACCAAGTTTCTGAATCCAACAATTGGTCTAAACCGTATGGAAACCATTTTAACTCAAATCTTTAAACGAGATGGGATTGAAATGCCGATTCGAAAAACAATCGTTTCTCGGAATGGCTATATTGACTTTCCTGGATCCACATTTGGACTACAGGTTGTTGATAAACGTACGTATACAGAATGGTTTGCACAACTAAAGAACTCCAATTCACCAATGAAACATATGCAGTTAAAAGCTGCTCAAGCAATCTTAACGATGGTCCAAACCACTTCCTATCATCGTGTGGGATGGGAAGTAGATGTTGAGGACGAGCCATCATGAACGTTTTAATTATAGTAAACCCCCAGGCTGGAAATGGTAAATCATTATCCAAGTGGGAACGATTTAAAAAAGGACTTAACTTCTCTTATGAATTGATCATGACAAAAGGGCCCAAAGACGCGACTGACATTGCCAAAAAGGCTTCTGCTAGGAATGATGGGGAACTATTATTAATTGCATTTGGCGGTGATGGGACTGCACATGAAGTAATAGAAGGTGTACTTGGTTGTACACATTGTACTGTTGGAGTTGTAGGAGCAGGTTCAGGCAATGATTTTGGCAGAGGCTTTTTATCATTTAAAACTCCCTTTCATTTGAATAGATATGTCTCTTCCAAAAAATTAACGAGACCAGTAGATATTGGGCTTTTAAAATCTAATAAGCAAAATTATTACTTTGTTAATAATGCAGGCATAGGATTTGATGCGGTGGTTGCATTTAATGTTAATCAATCTTCTCTAAAAAAATGGCTAAATCATTACGGACTTGGTAAATTAGCCTATACATATTATGTTATTCAAACACTCATGACCTTTCAACGATTTCATTTAACAATTAACAATAGTCAAATGAATGAACAGTTTCAAAATGTCTGGTTTGCAACAGTAAGTAACCAGCCTTATTTTGGTGGTGGAATGAAAATTTCACCAAAATCTAATCCCTCAGATGGAATACTTGAATTAACAGTTGTTCATGATTTATCTAGAGTAAAGTTGTTAATGGTTTTTGTAACTGTTTTTTTCGGTAAACATACTAAATTTAAAGAAGTTCAACAGTTTAAATCTCATTCTTTTACACTGTCTACGAATCAACCGGTCTATCGCCATACAGATGGTGAATTTGCTGGAAGGACAAGTGTTGAAGAAGAGGATGAGTTTGTCGTTCAAAGAGATCAATGGAAACTTGTACGATTTCCAACTTCTTGACGTAATCAGTAGGTTCCTTGATAATGGATAATCGATAAGAGATTATCTAAAAGCAACTTTGACCATGTGGTTCATGTTGTTTTTTAACTAGGAACACACAATTTAAGCAGAAATGAAAGAAGGATATATACATGAGACTTCGTAACAAACCCTGGGCAGAAGAATTAATCGCCGCTCATCCTGAGATTGTCATTGCTAATCCAGAAGAACATAAAGGAAAGTGGCATGAAGTTTTTGGAAATAACAATCCTCTACATATTGAGGTAGGTACAGGTAAAGGACAATTTGTAACAGGTATGGCTCAAGCAAACCCCACTATTAATTATATGGGAATTGAATTGTACGATAGTGTAATTGTCTGTGCATTAGAAAATATATTGAAAGTTGGTCCTATCCCAAACTTGCGTTTATTGAAAGTAAATGGCGCTGATTTGTATAAGTTTTTCCAAAAAAATGATGTAAATCGCGTGTTTTTGAACTTTTCCGATCCTTGGCCAAAAACCCGTCATGCCAAAAGAAGATTGTCACACGAAAATTTTTTGAAGCTATATGAATCCATACTAATCGACAATGGAGAAATTCACTTTAAAACTGATAATCGTGGGCTCTTTGAATTTTCCCTTATGAGCATGTCTCAGTATGGGATGCTGTTAAAAGACGTGTCATTAGATTTGCATGCGAATATGCCTGAAGATAACATTATGACAGAGTATGAAGAGAAGTTTTCAGCAAAAGGACAACCTATCTATCGATTGGAATCACAGTTTATTACAAAAGAACACCTCTAAAACAGAGGTGTTCTTTTTGTTATACTATAAGAAATTGAGGAGGCGATTCACCATGGATCATTATCAATTTCACGACATGACATTAACATGGCTAAGAGGTGGAATTACATATTTAGACGGCGGTGCTATGTTTGGGGTTGTTCCTAAACCTTTATGGTCAAGAAAATACAATGTGAACGAAGCAAATCAGATTGAACTTGCAACAGACCCCATCTTAATTCAATACAGAGGCAAAAATTTGTTGTTAGACACTGGAGTAGGGTTCAATAAAATGAACGAAAAACAATTAAGAAACTATGGGGTGACTGAACAATCTCATGTTGATGATTCCCTCGCATCACTTGGTTTACTTGCAGAGGATATTGATATTGTCCTCTTAACCCATATGCATTTTGATCATGCTTGTGGATTGACAAAGTGGGAAAATAATCAGCTAGTTTCTTCATTCCCTAACGCCAGAATCTTGGTTTCTGAAATTGAGTGGAACGAAATTAGAAACCCAAATATTCGTTCGAAAAATACGTATTGGAAAGAAAATTGGGAAGCTGTGCAAACACAAGTTGAAACATTTACAGAAGAGTTAGAAGTGATGCCTGGCATACGCATGATTCATACCGGAGGTCATAGTGAAGGGCATAGTATTATTAAATTCGAGCAAAATGGAGAAACAATCTTACATATGGCCGACATCATGCCCACCCATGCACACCAAAATCCACTTTGGGTATTGGCATATGATGATTACCCAATGACATCTATTTATGCAAAAGAAAAATGGATCGCAGAAGCGTTAGCAAATGGCTATATGTTTAGTTTTTATCATGATGCAATTTATCGTTTAGTTAAGTGGGACACAAGTGGTAAAGAATTTATTGAAACGTTATCACGTACGAAATAAAATTCTCAGAAAAGGGGTTGTCTGAAAAGTCATGTTAAATGACTAATAAGGACAACCCCTCTTTGTCTAATAAAACTTAAAAAGGGTGCCCTTTGATATTATAAGGGCACCCTTCTACTTATTGTCTAATTAACTCAATAACTGAGCCTGTTCGAGCATCTGCGTAAAATTCGTATTGTTCCATTTCGCCTTCTCGAATTCTTGAAATTCCTCCACGATAAACATCTGTTGTGATAGCCTGTCGTTTAAATGGCTCCGTCTTCATGTAAATCCAAGACCCATCAATTGGACCTTCTTGTTTGAAGTTCTGTTTGACGCTGTGAAGAACAAGTTCTGCAGGTTTATATGGCTCTATTCTTTGTGCTGTTTCTCTAATTAAGAAACCTGCAGCAATCCCGGTTGAAAATCCTATTAAGAAATCACGTGTTTTCATAAATCGAACCTCCAAAACAAATTGTATTTTTTCCAGTTTACCATAAGTTATGTTTTCAAACCGACTTTAAGACTGATGAGAAATAATTCGCTAACCGAAAGAAAAAAGGTGGAAATGTTCAGAAAAGTCGACTACAATATGTAAGAATGAACGGAATTAGGAGGATATTATATTGAAACCAGAAACCCTTCAACTATTTAAAACATTAACAGAACTTCCAGGTGCTCCTGGAAATGAACATGCAGTTAGAAAGTTCATGAAAAGTGAATTAGAGAAATATTCAGATGAAATTGTTCAAGACCATCTTGGTGGCATTTTTGGCGTAAGAAAAGGTGATGAACAAGGTCCAAAAATCATGGTAGCTGGTCATATGGACGAAGTTGGTTTTATGGTAACGCAAATAACTGAGAACGGTATGCTTCGTTTCCAACCACTAGGTGGATGGTGGAGCCAAGTTCTATTAGCACAAAGAGTAGAAATCATTACAGAAAACGGTCCTGTAGTGGGTGTAATTGGATCAATTCCTCCTCATTTATTAAGTGATGAGGTTCGGAATAAGCCTATGGATATTAAAAATATGTTAATTGATATTGGTGCTGATGATTTAGAAGACGCAAAAAACATTGGAATTCGACCAGGTCAACAAATTGTTCCTATATGTCCATTTACTCCAATGGCAAACCAGAAGAAAATATTAGCGAAAGCTTGGGATAATCGCTATGGGTGCGGGTTAGCAATTGAATTATTAAAAGAAGTTAAAGACGATAAGCTTCCAAACACATTATATTCTGGTGCAAATGTAATGGAAGAAATTGGCCTTCGCGGTGCTCAGACGGCGGCAACAATGATAAAACCAGATTTGTTTTTTGCATTAGATGCTAGTCCTGCGAATGACATGTCTGGCTCTAAAACAGAATTTGGACAACTTGGTAATGGAACGCTATTACGTATATTTGATCGTTCAATGGTTACACATCGTGGAATGAGAGAATTCGTTTTAGATACTGCAGAAACACATAAAATCCCTTATCAATACTTTATTTCTCAAGGTGGAACAGATGCAGGGCGAGTTCACATGACAAATGAGGGGGTTCCAAGTGCTGTCGTTGGCATATGTTCACGCTACATTCATACAGCAGGATCAATTATCCATACTGATGATTATGCTGCAGCAAAGGAATTAATCGTAAAACTAGTACGTTCTGCGGATCGTACAACACTTGAAACCATTCAAAAAAACGTGTAAAAGAGGTGCCTGAAAAGGCACTTTTTTTATGGAAAGAAAGAAGGAGTAACATGAAAATAGGAATTGGCACGACAAATCAAGCAAAATGCATAGCTGTTCGTACAGAATGCAACAAAAATTTGGAGGATAGTACGTATGAAGAGTTTAACGTTTCTTCTGGTGTTTCCGACCAACCTATTGGGGATTATGAAACTTCCACTGGAGCAAAAAATAGAGCACTTCATGTTTTAAAGGATTCAAATGTTGATATTGCGTTTGGATTAGAGGGCGGAGTTAAGGAATTAAATGGAGTAATGTTCATTTGCAATTGGGGAGTGCTCGCAACGAGAGAAGGAAAAGTATTTGTTGCAGGTGGAGCTCAAATTCCTCTTCCAGAAGCGATCGCACAACCTCTGAGAGAGGGTTCTGAACTAGGCCCAATTATGGATGGGTTTACAAAGAGAGAAGGGATACGGCATAAGGAAGGTGCAGTTGGCGTATTTACAAATGGTTTAGTCAATCGAAGTGAGATGTTTGAACATATTATACGTTTGCTCATCGGTCAGTATTTGATGGATACTTCACATTGATTCACTCGAGTTGCAACCATTCCCGAACAATACTAAAATAGAAAGTATATGTGTATGTGAATGGAGGAAGAAACATGAACCGAAGTTGGTTGCGGATTTTTCTCGCACCTCTCGTCATAATAAGTTTAGTTGGTTGTTCAGCTTCTGTAGAAGAACAAACAAACGATGGTATTCAATCAGCTAAAGAAGTTTTTCAAGGGAAGACTGTTGATTCGAATAAACAAGTAAAAGGTGTACAATTATTTGTTCCTGGAGGCTTTTCTATACAAGAAGAATCGGACGAAACAAACATTATTTTAACGGATAATCATGATTCATATGTATTGTTTATTAATCCAAATGAACAACCAGATAGTCAATTGTTTTACGATTTGTTGGTTGCAGAAAAGGAAGACGTCATCCTAGCTGAAGAAACATTCCAAAAAGATGGACGTTTTGGTTTTGTAGCGGTTCTTCCCTCTAAAGAAGACCAATATGAAATTGTCGTAAGTAATGGTGGTTATAAATTAACGACAATTTCAAAAGAAAATCAAATTGCTGATAACATGGAAAATATGATGAAAATTGTACGTTCTGTAAAAGTTCAGGATTAAAGGAGAGATTTCAAATGATTGATTTAGAGTCAGTTGAACAATTTAATGAATTAAAAACAAATGAACAGGTTGTTTTTTTATTTACTGCGAGTTGGTGTCCAGACTGTCATTTCATAGATCCATTTATGCCCGATATTGAAAAGGAATTTTCGAATCTTACTTTTGTATCAGTGGACCGGGACAAGTATATCGACATTTGTGCAGAGAATGATATTTATGGGATACCAAGCTTCTTGGTTTTTAAAGAAGGAATTGAAGCTGGACGATTCGTTAGTAAAGATCGCAAAACGAGAGAAGAAATTGAACGTTTTTTAAAATCAATTAGCTAACTAAATTTAAAAAGAACGGTTCCGCCAAATAAGGTGGGAGCCGTTTACTTTTGTAAAGGTCGTGAGTAAATGGATTCAAAACAACTAATCGAACGCCTAAAGCAGAAACTAACTGACATTGACTTTACTTGGGACTATGATAAGAAAACAGATCGTGTCCGCCTAAATCACACCAAGTTGAACAAAGGAATGGAAATTTCCTTGCCAGAAATTTTGGCGAAATATGAAGTGAAAAAAGATAAAGCAATTGATGAGGTAGTTTATACAATTAGCCAAACATTCTCAGCCATGGAGACAGAGATAGATGGCTTTTCTGAAATTGGCCAACATATTTATCCTGTGATTCGTTCAACTTCATTCCCAATGAAATCAAATGAGGGAGTGCAGTTTTTAACTACGGATCATACAGCTGAAACCAGAGTTTTTTATGCTTTAGACTTGGGAAATACGTATCGATTAATCGATGAAGATATGTGTACAAAAATGAATATTGATGAAACATTAATTAAAGAAACAGCTCGATTTCAAGTGAGAAAATTATCAACAGATTTGAAAGAAGATCATGTTGCTGGGAATGTCTTTTATTTCCTCAATGCAAATGATGGTTATGATGCAAGTCGTATTTTAAATGAACAATTCTTAAAAGACATGAGAGGTAAAATTGAGGGTGATATGACCCTATCAGTTCCACACCAGGATGTCTTAATAATTGGCGATATCAGAAATGATGTGGGGTATGATGTGCTAGCTCAAATGACGATGCATTTTTTTACAGTGGGAACAGTACCGGTGACATCCCTGTCGTTCCTTTATGAAGATGGGGAGCTAGAACCAATTTTTATTATGGCAAAAAACAGAGTTGAAAAGGAGAACAAAGAATAATGAATATCTTTTATAATGCACAAGGTATAGGTGATGTACTGCTCGTTCAAATCAACACTAATACATTCGAAACGATAGAAACAGAGTCCAAGGGCGATGTTACATTAATAAAAGATGGTGTTTCCGGAGAAGTCGGAGCCTTTAATCTTTTTAAAGCAAGTAAATATGTAAATTGTAAAGACCAAGGTTCGGTTGATTTAACGGAAGAATTCATTTCAACAGTACAAAACGCCTTAGATAAAAATGGAGTAAACTTAACGTTAGATGTAGACCTTTCACCAAAATTTGTTGTAGGGTATGTTTCTTCAAAAGAAAAGCACCCAAATGCAGACAAGCTTAATGTGTGCCAAGTGGAAGTAGGAGATGATACGCTGCAAATCGTTTGTGGTGCTCCTAATGTGGAAGCGGGACAAAAAGTTGTGGTCGCAAAAGTAGGCGCAGTAATGCCTTCAGGATTGGTTATAAAAGATGCTGAGTTAAGAGGAGTAGCTTCTAGCGGAATGATTTGTTCTGCAAAAGAACTGGCTATTCCAAATGCTCCCACAGAAAAAGGAATTCTTGTTTTAGAAGATTCAGCTGAAGTAGGTTCTCCATTTATTAAATAATAAGCTTTATTAAACAATGGCTGTTGAAAAATACTGTGAGAAGAAGTTCCAAAAATGCTGTTTCTGTATCGTTGTACTATCTTCGAAACATGAAAAGACATTTCATCGCTATGCTAATCAACAGTATGAATAGACAGAGTCAAATAATAAAAAATGGAAATGCTGTGTATCAATATACCTTGATACACAGCATTTCTATGTGAATCGTTGAAATGATAACTAAAACTGATAAAATGGAAACATTGAGATGAAAAGAGGTTGTACATTTTGAATTGGTTGAACAAAGCACTACAACGCATGTTTTCAGCGGGCACTGAACAACATGTTGAAGATGAAAATAAACTGGATGAACGCCCAACATACATAGAAACAAAGACCCCATTTCGATTTCCTTTAATTAGTGATGAAGAGAAGGATGGCTTTTTGGGTGACGAGTCAATAACGATTAAAGAAAAAGAACAAGAGGAAGAGCCTTCAAGACCTCTTTATATGCATCGTCAATGGCAAAATGATCGCAATAAAACCGTGAATCATCAAACCGAAAAACCCGAACCGATTGCTCCAACAAAACCAAAATCGAGAAAAGTTATGGTCCAAACTACAACATTTAAGCCAACACAAGTACCGTCACCCATTCATGGATTTAGTAAACCGATCGTTAAACCGATCGAAGAATTGTTAGCAAAAAAGAAAGACGACACTTCCGAAATAAAAGAAGTAGTGGCTGAAATTGAACCTGAATTACCACCAACTATATTAAAAGCAGTACCCGTTCAGGTGGAACAACCCCCAGTCAATTTTGAACCACAAATTGACCAGGAGGAAAATGATTCTCGTTCGATGGTAGCAGCAACAACTGTTTTGGACAAGTTGCCCACTTCTGAACCTAAAAAGACAACCTTACCTTTCAATGTGATGATGTTAAAGTCTGATAAGGAGAGGTTAGATAAAAAAGAACATTCATCTTTTTCTCAAGAAAAATTGAAGGATGTTTCAAGAGTTCCTAAAGATGACAATGAAATAACAATGGGACAATCACTGACTAAGCAACAAACACCTGAGGCAAGACCTGCTTCTACTGTGTCTTCAGATGAAGATGGATATCAATATCCATCAGGAAAATTTTTAGTTCCACCTGAGCAAAAAACACAAGATATGGAATGGATGCAAATGCAAGCTTCACGATTAATTGAAGCTTTATCTTATTTCCAGGTTAAAGGTGAAATCGTACAAATGGTGCAAGGACCTGCTGTTACTCAATTTGAAATGACGGTTGGGCAGGGTACGAAAGTAAGTAAGATAAGAAACCTAGCAGACGATTTAAAACTTGCTTTAGCAGCTAAAGATATTCGTATACAAGCACCGATTCCTGGAAAGAGCTCAATTGGAATTGAAATACCAAACCGAGTTTCAAGACCAGTTCGGATATCAGAGGTTGTTGGTAGCGAAACATTTATCAATTCCGATTCACCATTGGAAGCTGCTTTAGGACTTGATTTGACTGGTAAACCAGTCACGATTGATTTGCGTAAGATGCCACATGGATTAATTGCTGGTGCGACTGGCTCTGGGAAATCCGTTTGTATCAATTCATTGCTTATAAGCTTATTGTATAAAGCGAGCCCTAGTGAGCTAAAACTTTTATTGATTGATCCAAAAATGGTTGAACTAGCACCATTCAATCACATTCCACATTTAGTAAGCCCCGTTATTACGGACGTTAAAGCTGCTACTGCTGCTTTAAGATGGGCGGTGGAAGAAATGGAAAGAAGATATCAATTATTTGCACATGTTGGTGTACGTGATATTACGAGATACAACTCGATTGCAACTGAAAAACGTCAATTTGCTCAAAAAATGCCGTATTTATTAATTGTCATTGATGAATTAGCTGACTTAATGATGATGGCACCTACTGAAGTGGAAGAAGCAATTTGTCGTATTGCCCAAAAAGCTAGAGCTTGTGGAATCCACCTAGTGGTAGCTACTCAACGTCCTTCCGTCGATGTTATTACGGGTCTTATTAAAGCAAATATTCCTACTCGAATCGCTTTTTCGGTGTCTTCACAAGTGGACTCTCGAACGATCTTAGATGTCCAAGGTGCCGAGAGATTGTTAGGTAGAGGAGATATGCTTTATTTAGGAAACGGAATGTCTGCACCAGTACGTTTACAAGGAACTTATGTAACTGACGAAGAAATGGAGGACATTATTGAGCATGCAAGAAGCCAAGGTGAACCGTCCTATTTATTTGAACAAGATGAATTGGTTAAAAGATTAGAAGTGTCTGATGATCAAGATGAACTCTTTGAAGAAGCTTGCAGATATATATTAGAACAAGGTTCAGCATCAACTTCACTTCTCCAGCGTAAATTTCATATAGGGTACAATCGAGCTGCACGATTAGTTGATTTAATGGAACAACATGGGTACGTTTCAGAACAAAAAGGAAGCAAAGCAAGAGAAGTTTTTATTACCCAAAATGATATTGATGTATTATTTGGGTAAGATTGGTCGATTCTAGTGGGAAAGTATGAGAAAAAATCTTTTATTTGTGGGAATAATCGTTCATTACTTGGATAGATTAATTGATGATATAATGGGGTAAGTAATTGAATAGAATAGTTCGGGTACCTTTCCCAGGAGGTTATAAATAATGACAGTGTTTCATTTTACAGGTATTAAGGGGTCTGGCATGAGTTCGCTAGCTCAAATCCTGCACGATGCAGGGAATCAAGTACAAGGATCCGATATTGAAAAACATTTTTTCACAGAAGATCCACTTCGTCAAAGAGGAATTACTATACTACCCTTTGATAAAAACAACATTCAAGAAGGCATGACAGTTATCGCAGGCAATGCGTTTAGAGACGATCATGAAGAGCTTATAGAAGCAAAAGATAAAGGAATAGAAGTAATTAGATACCATGTATTCCTTGGGAATCTGATGAAAGATCATATCTCAATCGGTATTACGGGATCACATGGGAAAACATCAACAACAGGTTTAACATCACATGTTTTAAGCGGTCATGCTGCTACATCCTATTTAATTGGTGATGGAACAGGGCACGGCACTGAAGATGCAACCTATTTTGTTTTTGAAGCATGTGAATACCGTCGTCATTTTCTTGCATATCATCCAGATTACATGATCATGACAAACATCGACTTTGATCATCCAGATTATTTTACTGGAATTGATGATGTCTTTTCAGCTTTCCAATCAGTAGCTTTACAGGTGAACAAAGCGATTATTGCTTGCGGTGATGACAAGCATCTTCAAAAAATTCAAGCGAATGTCCCTGTTGTGTTTTATGGATTTGGTTCAGAGAATGATTTTGAAGCAAGAAATGTCTTAAAAACTACATCCGGTTCTACATTTGATGTCTTCGTAAGAAATGAATTTTATAGCTCATTTGAAATACCGTCGTTTGGTGATCATGCAGTTTTAAATGCACTAGCAGTAATTTCACTTTGTCATTATGAAGGAATCAACCCTGACATCATTAAAGCTCAGCTAAGCACATTTGGTGGTGTGAAACGTCGTTTTACCGAAAGTCATATAGGCGATCGCACGTTAATTGATGATTATGCACATCATCCAACTGAAATTAGAGCAACGATTGAATCGGCTCGACAGAAATACCCGAAT
>Ga0209013_10003621_pt1 | contig 13683 bp, 14 predicted proteins | sample Cruoilmetagenom2_FD_187291 | JGI IMG/M metagenome (GOLD analysis project Ga0209013, IMG submission 187291) | Oil polluted marine microbial communities from Coal Oil Point, Santa Barbara, California, USA - Sample 2 (SPAdes) (version 2) | ecosystem: Environmental > Aquatic > Marine > Oil seeps ... | reverse complement strand
CCCGGCGCCCCCTTGCGGCGCACGCCGTTGACACCGTAATGGTGCAGCACCTGAATAATGGATTCCTCGATGCGGTTGACGAAATCACGAACGCCCACGCCACTGCGACGAATGTCCACCAGCGGATAGGCTACGATCTGGCCGGGGCCGTGATAGGTTACCTGCCCACCCCGGTCGACCTGGACGACCTGGATGTCACCGGCCGCCAGCACGTGTTCTGCCTTTCCAGCCTGCCCCTGGGTAAATACCGGCGGATGCTGCACCAACCAGAGTTCATCAACGGTGTTCTCATCGCGCTGGTCGGTGAAAGTCTGCATGGCATGCCAGACAGGCTCGTAATCAGCAAACCCAAGCTGTCGAACAAGGAGGCGTTTCGTGGCGGTATTGTTTGTGGACATGATTTAAAGCGGAGTATAAGTAAAATAAACACTACTTTGCTAGAAATCCAGAATATGGACTAAGATCCTCACCATGTCAGAAATGTTGATCATAATATGCACCTGCCCGGATGATGCGACGGCCTCGAAGCTTGCTGGCAGCCTGGTAGAGGAACAATTGGCGGCCTGCGTGAACATATTACCCGGAATCCGCTCCATCTATCGCTGGCAGGGCAAGATCAGCAATGACGCGGAAGTTTTGATGGTGATCAAAAGCCTGGCTTCCCGATTTGAAGAACTGGAATCATGGTTGTTGGAACATCATCCTTATGACGTTCCAGAAATTGTCGCTTTGCCTGTTAGCAGCGTGTCGGCTGAATATCACGCGTGGGTCGAATCGAATGTAGATCTGCAGGGGAGCAGACGGGTGCAAATGAGGAAGCATGATTAATGTTTGAAGTGGCTGGAATTGACCATATTGTTTTGCGAACCACAAAATTGCAGGCGATGTTGAAGTTTTATACCGGAATCCTGGGTTGCGTAGTTGAACGGGAGACATCCCCAAAAACCGGACTGACCCAGTTACGAGCGGGAAACGCCCTGATCGATCTGGTTGTTGTTGACAGTCTTTTAGGTAAGCTGGGCGGAGCTGCGCCAAGCCAAACCGGCAACAACCTTGACCATTTCTGTCTGCAGCTCAAGCCGATTTCGGAAGAAGGAATGGTTGCCCATTTAGAATCAAACGGGGTCGAAGTCGGGGAATTTGATGACAGATATGGCGCTCAGGGTTTCGGCAAGTCTGTGTATGTCAGAGATCCCGAAGGCAACATTGTTGAATTAAGATCGCAGATAAAGGTTCCCGCCGCAGCCGCTTTGTCATTCAGGTGAGCAAGTAGCCCTTGGTTTCTGAAACAGGATCAGGTGTGTCAAAACGACCAATCAAACATACAAATCAACGCCTTACGATCCTAAAATCAACTATAGAAGGGGTCTTGTCCATATAAACGTGAAAATATGAAAAATAAACCTTATTTTCACGTTTATATGATTAATATCGTTAATTTATAAGCATTTTATGGTATACTTTACGACTATAGTCATTAAATCGTGTAAATAGGTGAGCTACACACATGGCAAAAACATTAGCCGTATTCAGGAAAATAAATCTTTTGAGGGAGCGCTACTATAAAGCTGCGGTGAAAAAAGATGCCTTATTGCAGATAATCAATGACACGGAAGTAGGGGAACAAGTCTATAACTCCAATGCAATTGAAAACAGCACGCTTAGCCTGAAAGAAACAGAGAAAATCCTATTGCAGATAGATCTGGACAGGTTCATTTCTGAGCGGGAACTTTTTGAAACAAAGAATTTGGCACGGGTTGTAACCTACATAAACACCAAAGCGAAAGAACAGGAACTGAATCTGGATGTGATTCTGCTTTTGCATAAAATGCTGCTCTCCAACATTCGTGATGATGTGGCAGGACGTTTTAGAAATGAAAATGAATGGGTGCGCGTTGGCGACCATATTGCCCTTGACCCCAAACTAGTTGTAAACAAGCTTGAAGAAATGTTCATAACGTACCACGCAAACCCCACCATCAATATCATAAAAAGAATTGCCCGCCTGCATCTCACTTTTGAATATATTCACCCCTTCATAGACGGCAATGGTCGTATTGGAAGGGTGATAAATAATTACATTCTTTTACGTGAAGGATTCGTTCCTATCAATATAAAATTCATAGATCGAAAATCTTACTACAATGCTTTTCAGGAATTTGACAGCAATGGTAAAACCATAATTATGGAAGAGATTGTTGGCAAGGCATTAACCAACAGCTATCACAAAAGACTGGCCTATCTTGAGAGCAAGGAAATAATCACACTTGCAGAGTACGCAAAACGAGAAAATATTTCTCATTCCAATCTAATTAACAAAGCACACCGTCAAACCATTGAGGCTTTCATGGAAAAGGGAATCTGGAAAATTGGCAAATAACCCAGCAGATACCATACTGCCAGCGAACGGGTTTATACAAGGCTCTTTCAGCTGAGGGGAGTCTAGGTTTTGCCTCGATAGTAAAAGTTGCCAAAGCCCTCGGCTTGAAGGTAACGGTTCAGCCTCCTGCATTAACAATCAATCACCATCCTTCGTCACCTCAGGTTTTCTTCCGTGAACAGCGACAACTCAATCATTTGCACCATTGCCGAATCCGGGTATAAATAACAGTACCGTTCAGAGCGCCATCAGCACCTGTTCACAATCGGTCAGATCCTGGTAAATGGCATCCAGTTGCGCTTTCGACTGTGCATCCACGGTTGCGGTCACGGAAACGAAATTCCCTGCCTTGCTGGGCACAGACCGGATCGGTTCATCTGGCCACAATTGCGCATGCCTGGTCACGATCCCGCTAACAAGCGCCTCGAATTCGTCATTCTGCCGTCCCATTGCCTTGATCGGGAAGCGGCAAGGAAACTCCAGCAGGGTCGTTTCATTTTCATTCGTCATCTTCAAAAAATCCATCAACCCAGAGCCGGAGACTGTCCCAGGATCTGCCAAAAAATCCCGCCTCTTCCACGGCGCTGAGTGTCACCAGGTCGCGGCTTGCAACGAGGTCTTCACCGAGTTGAACGGTGATTTTCCCGACCGTAACACCGGCTTCGAGCGGCGCACTCAACTCAGGCTGCATTTCAACTTGTGCGTCCAGATCATCGTAACGGCCCCGGGGAATGGTAATGAACAGGGGTTCTTTCAGACCAAGCGTGACCTCATCCGTCAGCCCCTTCCACACATGGCCGCGCGCCAACTCCTGCCCCGCCTGGTACAGTTGCACCGTTTCAAAAAAACGGAAACCGTAATTAAGCAGAGTCTGGCTTTCACTGGCGCGGCTGTTCTCTGAAGCAGACCCCATGACCGCGCTGACCAGCCGCATGCCATCGCGCTTGGCAGATGTGGCCAGGCAATAGGCGGCTGCCTCGGTATGGCCGGTCTTGAGGCCATCAATCGCCGGATCGCGCCACAGCAGGGTATTGCGGTTGTGTTGCCGGATGTTGTTAAACGTAAACTCCTTCTCTGAATACCAGGCGTAGTATCCTGGAAATTCGCGGATGATGGCCGCGCTAAGCAGCACAATATCCCTGGCCGTTGTGTAGTGCTGTGGGTCAGGAAGGCCCGTGGAATTCATGAAAGAAGTACCGGTCATGCCCAGCAATTCAGCATAGTGATTCATCAAGCTGGCAAAGGCTTCCTCGCTGCCCGCCACGTGCTCGGCCAGGGCCACGCTGGCATCATTGCCCGACTGGATCACCATGCCCTTGATCAGGTCTTCCACGCTTACCTGCATATCGGGCTCAATAAACATGCGTGAACCACCGGTTCGCCAGGCTCTCTCACTCACCGCCGCGGTTTCTTCCAGGGTGATATTTCCCTCGGCAAGTTCCTTGAACACCACGTAGGACGTCATGAGCTTGGTAATGCTGGCTGGCTCCACCTGCAAGTCCGGGTTCAGCTCAACCAGGATGCGCCCACTGTTGAAGTCCATTAACAGGTAGCTTTTTGCGCCCAAAGCGGGTGCGGCGGGTACTGGACGTACGCCGGCATTGGGTGATGGCTTGTTAGGCACCGGTGTCTGTGCATGCGCCATGGTGACAAAACCCGCCAAAATGAGTGTGATGAGGAAGTTTCTGTTCATTTTTGGACTATATTCCTTACTTATAACCGGCTGAATATTCAGCGCCTCACTCTATGTGGGCGCTCAAAGCCAAGTTCAATGACCCGGGCGATTACTGATTCTAACTCGACGGAGCTCAAATAGGGCCCGAGCCAGACCCGGAAAAGATTGCCGGTGTTGTGTATTGAGACCGGGGACACGTCTGCCCGCTCCAACTGGCCAGCCAGTTTCTCCGCCCCTTCCCGCTTGCCGTAAGCCCCGGCTTGCAACCAGGTTTCCTGGTTATTTCCGGCATCAGTTCCTTCACGAACTTCATTGGCAACCCCGGTATCAGCGATGGTTTGCCCTTCAGAACCGGAATAAACATCAATCACACGCACATCAACCCGTGCTGTACCCGTGGCAATCATGTCCAGGCGCAGCGCGGCGCCATAGGACATGTCAATCAGGCGGCCATTCTTGAATGGCCCGCGATCATTGATTTTGACGATAACTTTGCGGCCATTGTCCAGGTTGGTGACTTCGGCATAAGTGGGCAGTGGAAGGGATTTGTGTGCGGCCGTGGCCAGGTGCATGTCATAGGGCTCACCGCTGGAAGTACGGCGTCCGTGAAACTTGCTTCCGTACCAGGAAGCCACACCCTGTTCATGATAGCCCCTGTTGCTTTGCATCACGGTGTATTTCTTGCCGAAGACCTCGTAAGGAGAGTGGTTGCCATATCGCGCAAGTGGTTCAGCACGCGGTATGGCGTCTGTCACATCACTGGCCTTCAGGTCGAGGGTGGATGGGCCATCACCAGGTTCAGCTTCCTTTTTCTGCTCACCGGAACAGGAGATAAGTAACAGGCCTAACAATCCCGCCGTGACCAGGTGAGCAAGGACAAGCCGGGGCCGGGATCGTGGCTTACTCTGCGGGCTCATCACTCTTCGAATCCTGCCTTGATCGCTTCGCTCAGCTCAAACACAGCCATTGCATACAAGGGGCTGCGGTTATAACGCGTAATGACGTAGAAGTTCTTGAACGTCAGCCAGTAACTCATCCCTTCCGATTCTTCCAGGCGCGCCACGGCAGCCAGGGTATCTGCGTTGATGGGTTCTGTGGATTCAAAACCACCCGCCGCCAGTTCATCAACCGTCAGCTTCACCTTGAAATCGCGCCTGGAAACCAGGTCCATATTGGCGTCATCCCGGACCCTGGCCGCGAAGGTGACCGGCTCACCGTATTGCCAGCCATGGCGGTGCAGGTAATTGGCAACACTACCGATAACATCATCCATGGAACTCCACAAATCACGCCGTCCGTCACCATCAAGGTCGACTGCATATTCCCGGTAGCTGCTGGGCATGAATTGACCCAGCCCCATCGCACCGGCATAGGACCCCTTGACTTCCCTCAGCGGCAGGCCTTCTTCGCTCCCCAGCATGATGAAATTCATCAACTCACTGGAGAAAAAGGCGGAACGGTCATTGCCCGTGTCAGGGTAATAAAAAGACAGCGTGGCCAGTGCGTCGAGGACGCGGTAGTTACCGGTGATGCGGCCATATAACGTTTCCACGCCGATAATTGCCACGATGATCTGGGGATCGACACCAAACTGTTCTGCCGCCTTGCTGATCAGTGCTTCGTTGTCCCGCCAGAATGCCACACCTCCATTGATTCGCTTGTCTGTAATGAAAATCGGCCGGTACTTGTGCCAGGGCTTGGCCTCTGCCGGACGGGTCATTGCATCAACGATGGATTGCTTGAAACGGGCGTTCTGCAGCAACTGCATAACCTCTGCCTGGTCCAATCCACTCTCCGACGCTGCTTTTGCCGCAAATTCCTCCGCTCCCGGGTGCTGTTGGGCCAGGCAAGAGGTACTCAGTATCAGAACCAGGGCAAGGATGAGAGTCCGTTTCATAAACAACTGTGTCTCTTTAAGCATAGCAAGCTGCATTTTATCTGATTTTCCCAAAGGCGTACTATTAAGCCATATTACCAAGCCGCACTATGCGGGCTAACGTATGAAATTCCGGTGGCCATAAATGGACATTAATATGCCGAAACCGGCCAAAAGAGTCACGATGGATGTTCCACCATAGCTGACCAGCGGTAAAGGAACACCCACTACCGGCAGCATTCCTGACACCATTCCACCATTGACCAGCACGTAGACAAAAAAGGTCAGGCTCAGGCTGCCAGCCAGCAAACGCGAGTAGGTGTTCCTGGCATTGCTCGCAATATTTAACCCCCGGCCCGTGATAAAAACATAGAGCGCGAATAGCGCAAGAACGCCCATCAGGCCAAATTCCTCGGATAGTACGGCCAGGATGAAGTCCGTGTGGCGCTCGGGTATAAATTCGAGATTTGACTGGGTACCATTCAACCAGCCCTTACCCAGTACACCACCTGAGCCGACAGCGATTTTTGACTGGATAATATTCCAGCCACTCCCCAGCGGATCGGACTCAGGGTCCAGAAATGTCCGCACCCGATTACGCTGATATTCATGCATGACGTACCACAGAGCGGGCGCAGCCGTTGCGGCCAGGCCGGCCACCGCCATGATGTACCGCCACTGCAGGCCTGCAAGGAAAAGCGTCAGGCCACCGCTTGCCGCCACCAGCAAAGCAGTACCCAGATCCGGCTGGCGGGCAATCAGCAGGACGGGCGCCAGGATAATGGCGATCGAAACCAGCATGGTGTTCAGGTCCGGCGGCAACCTGCGGGGGTGCAGATACCAGGCGACCATCATAGGAATACCCAGCTTCATGATCTCTGACGGCTGAAAGCGAAACAGGCCGAGGTCCAGCCAGCGGCTGGTGCTCCTTCCCACTCCGAAAATCCAGGTTGCAAGCAAGAGACCCATTCCGAGCGTATACAGCCAGGGCGTCCAGAGCCTCAGAATGTGCGGGGGAACCTGGCTAAGCAATAACATGACTGCAAGACCAACCGCGATGCGCGTAGCCTGGCGGTAAACCATTGGCATATCCTGCCCGGAGGCACTGTACAGAACCAACAGGCCTAAACCCATCAATAACAGCAAGGACACCAGCAGGGGAAAATCCAGCTGTGGCCACTTAACCCAGCCTGGCAGAATCCGCTTCACCTCAACGGTTCCTGGTTCAGCCACGAATCGATCACGGCTCTCGCCACCGGCGCCGCTTCCTTTGATCCCCCGCCACCATGTTCGACCACAACGGCCACCACGATTCCCGGATTGGTAAAAGGAGCATAAGCGATGAACAGGGCATTGTGGCGCAGGTGCACTGCCGTTTGCGATGCTTCTTGCTTAACGCCACCTTCCTGCGCCGCCAGTTGCGTTGTGCCGCTCTTGCCCGCGATCTGGTAACCCGATTCCGGCTTGATTCGACGAGCCGTACCATTCTCACCATGCACCACACGTCTCATGCCCTCGCGCACAATATCCCAGTTGGCCGGATCAACAACCGGGATCTGCTGCACCACCGGAGCTTTTAATCTTTGCGCCTGCCCGTCACCGGCACTCTTGGAAGCAAACAACAGCCTGGGGGCAAACCGGGCTCCACCATTGACCAGTGTCGCAAGCGCCGTGGCCAACTGCAGGGGCGTGGTGACAATGAAACCCTGACCGATGCCTGCAATGACCGTTTCACCCGGATACCAGGGCTGTCCGAATTGCCCCCGCTTCCATTGCCGGGATGGCAGCACGCCGGTGATTTCCCCCAACAGGTCCACGCCGGTTCTGTCGCCAAATCCAAAGCGGGACAAAAAGTCATGCATGTCGTCAATTCCCATGTCCAGCGCCAACTGGTAAAAATAGGTATTAACCGACTGCTCCAGAGCGCCATGAATATTGACCCATCCGTGCCCGCCGGGTTTCCAGTCATGATACGGGCGCGCAACGCCTGGCAGGAAAAATTGACCGGTGGAGAAAACCTGCTTTTCCGGCGTAACCACCCCCAGTTCCAGCCCCGCTAAACCAACAAAAGGCTTAACCGTGGAACCTGGCCCGTAACCACCCTGGAGCACACGGTTGAACAGAGGCCGGTCCGGTGCATTGAGAATGGCCTGGTAATCCGGCCCGCTGATGCCATGCACAAAAAGGTTGGCGTCAAAAGACGGTTTGCTGACCATGGCCAGGACAGAACCGTCTCCCGGGTCAATTGCGATCACGGCCCCGGCCCGCTCACCCAGCGCATCCCAGGCTGCTTGCTGAACCAGCACATCCAGCGAAAGAATCAGGTCGTCACCATGAACAGGGTCCTGCCGGTTCAGGACCTGGAGCCTGCGGCCCTGGACATTGGTCTCAATTTTTTCAACACCGCTGACACCGTGAAGTTCATCTTCGTAATATCGCTCGATTCCGACCTTTCCGATGTGCGTGGTGCCGCGGTAGTTACCCGCGTCAACGCGCTGCAAGTCATCTTCATCCGGCCTGCCCACGTAGCCCAGGACATGGGTGAGCAATTCACCGTAAGGATAATTCCGCGCGAGATAGGGAACGACTTCCACCCCAGAAAATCGATGACGGTCCACCGCGAACCGGGCCACTTCCTCCCCGGCAAGACTGAACTTAAGCGGTACACTGTCAAACACCCGGTGCCGTTTCCGTGCGCTCTGGAATTTCTCCAGTACATCATCAGGTAGTTCGATGATTTCTCCCAGGGCAAGAATCGTCGTCTCCAGGTCATCAACTTTCTCCGGCACCAGTTCCAGGCGGTAGGCAGGCAGGTTCTGCGCGATTGGCCGCCCCCGCCGATCGTAGATCAATCCCCTGTTGGGGGCGACAGGAACGATACGCACCCGGTTGTTGATCGATCGGGTCGAAAATTCGTCGTGGCTTATGACTTGCAGGTAGAAATAACGCAGGCCCAGCAGCAATATGGCGGCCAGAACAAGCCCGAAGGCGGTCATTGCCCGGTTGGTAAACAGATTGCCTTCCAGCACCTGGTCTTTAAGCGGCTGGCTGGGGTTCCGGGACGTCAGCTTGTCAAAGCTTATGTTCACTGTCTGGTCACCGGGATGCTGCGTGACGGCGCATGTTGCTCCTGAAACGATCGATCAACAGGAAAACAGGGAGCCACAACAAGGTTCCCACGATGGGCGGCCACCAAAAGCCAAGCGATGGCAGGGGATCACCACGCAGACTTACGATCCACAACAGGATTATGCGGTCATTCAACAGCAGCGCAAAAACGGAAAGCGCCTGTTGCCAGGTGGGGAAAAATCGCAGTCTCGCCCGGAATCGTGTGACCAGGTAAACCAGGATGACCAGGCTGAGTGCGTGCAGGCCGAGCAGGCTTCCGGTCAGTAAATCGAGTAACAACCCGATACTGAAAGCGATTCCCAGCGTGATCAGGCCTTGTGTTTCAAGACACCAGTAGATCAATACCAGCGCCACCCAGTAGGGACGCAAGGCATCCAGTGCCGGCGGAAGGGAAACCAGCGTCAGCACGATGGCCACAACCAGGGTCACAATAATCACACCCGCTCGATCACGCCGGCGATTCATTCCCCGCCCTCCCCGTCAGCGGCATCCTCAGCTTCAGGTTTTTCTTCCTGGATTACCTCCGGTGTGTGGATCAGGAGCACCTCCCTGCCCCGATCCAGTGCGGCCAGCGGCATGGCCTCTAACGTTACAAAAGTCTGCCCTTCCTGCCGGTCAATGCGGCTGATGACAGCCACCGGGTATCCGCCCGGAAACCGGTTTCCCAGGCCTGAAGTGACAATAAGATCACCTTCACGGACATCAGCCTGTCGGGGAATGCCGAGTATCCGAAGCGCACCCGTTTCACCGGAGCCGAAAGCGACAGTACGCAAACCGGTTCGATTGATCTGGACCGGCAACGCGTGATTGGGATCGGAAATCAATCGAATGGTGGAAAAATGGGGACGAACGTCTTCTACCTGCCCCATCACTCCAGCGCCATCGATCACAGCCTGACCAGACTGCACACCATCGGAGACGCCTCGGTTGACAATAATCTTGTGGGAAAAAGGATCGAGGTCAACACCAACCAGCTCAGCAAACTGGAATTCAAAAGTTTGCCCTTGTGCACCTTCAATCAGGGAGCGAAGCCTGCGATTTTCCTCGATCAGGGCTTCAAAACGCTGCAATGCACCCTGCTGGCTGAGCAATTGTTGCCTAAGGGTTTCATTGTCGTGACGCAGCGAGCGATGGGACTGGAGTTGTCCAAACACGTTCCGCGCAGCACGAACCGGCCACTCCACGACATGGTAAACCGGTTCGACCAGGTTCATGGCCACGCTGCGGATTCGTGGCACATAATGACCGCGCTGGTCCATCGCCATCAGTACAACAGCCAATAGCCCATAGAGCATCAGCCGCGCCGTCTGGGCCGCCGGCCCAAAAAACCTTGTGTCTGCTCCGGAGCTTCCTGTTACCAAAACCTGACCTGATAGCCCATGTCAAAGCTGTAAGAAATCCCCTGGGGCCGACTGTAAGAGGTCCCTTGGGGCTGACTGTAAGAGATCCCTTGGGGCCGACTGTAAGAGGTCCCTTGGGGCCGACATAGATAAAACATCATCGCTCGCAAGCAAGTGCCTACAGTCCCTAGCTCGTAGTAAAGAAATCGCCGTCGTTCTGATCCATCAGTTCCAGTGCGCGCCCACCACCCCTGGCAACACATGTCAGTGGATCATCGGCAGGGAACACGGGCAAACCCGTCTCTTCACCGATGAGACGGTCTATACCGCGCAACAATGCGCCGCCGCCGGTCAGGACAATGCCCGTCTCGGCAACATCTGAGCAAAGCTCGGGCGGGGTCTGTTCGAGCGCGGTCTTGACCGCCGCCAGAATGCTGGAGAGGCTTTCGTTCATGGCCTCCAATACTTCATTGCTCGAAATGGTGATATTTCGCGGCACACCTTCGGCCAGGTTTCTTCCCGAAACCTCCAGGGTTTCCGATACCTCATCCGGCCAGGCGCAGCCGATCTTGATCTTGATCCGTTCAGCCGTTGTCTCGCCGATCAGCGTGCCGTAGTTCCTGCGGACATAGTTAATGATGGCTTCATCGAACTGGTCCCCGCCCACCCGGATCGAGTTGGCATAAACCAGGCCATTGAGAGAGATGACCGCGACCTCGGAGGTGCCGCCACCGATGTCCAGCACCATGGCGCCGCGTGCTTCGTGTACCGGTATGCCGGCGCCGATAGCGGCTGCCATTGGCTCTTCCACCAGGAAAACCTCGCGAGCGCCGGCGCCCTCGGCCGACTCCTTGATGGCCTTGCGTTCCACCTGCGTTGAATTGCATGGCACGCACACCAGCACCCGCGGACTGGGGCGCAGGAATCGCGAAGTGTGTACCTTTCGGATAAAATGCTGCAGCATGGCCTCGGTCATGTTGAAGTCGGCGATCACGCCATCTTTCAATGGACGAACCGTGCGGATATTACCCGGCGTCCTTCCCAACATTTGCTTGGCCGCGGTCCCCACCGCTGCCACACGTTGTGGCCCACCAGGCCCACGATCCATGCGCAGGGAAACCACCGAGGGCTCATTCAGCACGATGCCCTGCCCCCGCACAAAAATCAGTGTATTGGCCGTTCCCAGGTCGATAGACAGATCGTTAGAAAATAGTCCGCGAAGACGCTTGAAAACCATGATGTCAGAAATCCGTTGAACCACTCAGTGGTCAGGCTGGGTAATGTATCAGCCAATACAGTTTCCCGCAAGTTGAAATCAACCTGGAATCCACTTGGAATCCAGTGTTTATGCGCTTTCCGGGGTTTCATGAACAGTTTGCCCCTTTGCTGATATATGCATAGCCACCGAACTGATATATCACCAGAACAGGGATGAATAAATCACAATTCCCATACCCCTGGTCAAATCCAGTAAACTGCGAGCAAATGTATATCAGTTAACGAGGAAAACATGTCCGCACTTATCTGTGGTTCATTGGCTTATGACACCATCATGGTGTTCCCCGATCAGTTCAAGAAGCATATTCTTCCGGACAAAGTACACATGTTGAATGTAGCCTTCCTGGTTCCCGATATGCGGCGAGAATTTGGCGGAGTGGCCGGCAATATCTCCTATAACCTGAAGCTGCTTGGAGGCGAGCCATTTCCCATGGCCACCGTGGGCGATGACTTCACCCCCTATAAAAAACACCTGGACAAGCTTGGGATATCCCGTCGCTACGTCAGGCGCATGGAGGGTGAATTTACACCCCAGGCATTTATAACCACGGACGTTGACGATAACCAGATCACCGCCTTCCACCCCGGAGCCATGCAGCACAGCTATCTGAACAGAGTAGGGAATACGGAAGACATCCGGATCGGCATGGTGGCGCCGGACAGCAAAATGGCCATGATCCAGCACAGCCAGGATTTCGTCGAGCAGGGAATTCCACACATTTTTGACCCCGGACAGGGCATCACACTGTTCAGTGGCGAGGAACTGGCGCAGTTTGTCCGCGAAGCCCGGTACGTAGTTGTCAACGACTATGAATTCCAGTTGCTTAAGGAACGTACCGGCCAGGACGGGGAAACCATAGCAAAACAGGTAGAAGCACTGATCGTAACCCGCGGTCCCGAGGGATCTCTCATCCGGACAAGAGACGGTGAACAGGAAGTAAGCGTGGTCAAAGCTGATGATATCGAGGATCCCACCGGTTGCGGCGACGCCTTCCGGTCCGGCCTGCTGTACGGCCTTTTGAACGACCTCGATCTCGTCACAATGTGCCGGATTGGCTCTGTCATGGGCTCCATCAAGATTGCCCACCAGGGGTGCCAGAACCACAATCCAACCCTGGATGAGATCAAAGATCGATTCTTTGATGCCTACGGCTACCGATTTTAGTGCGCTTCTGTTGGCTTTTTCTTGAATTTCGGGTATTTGCGGGTTGACATTCGCCGCCGGGGAATAGAGAATTTGCGCCCCGCTTCCCTCGGGATACCGGTGTAGCATGCGGGCTCGATTTCGGTGATGTAGCTCAGCTGGTTAGAGCGCGGCATTCATAATGCTGAGGTCGGTGGTTCAAGTCCACCCATCACCACCATGTAAAACAAAGAGTTACAGGCTCGCTTCAGCGAGCCTTTTTTGTTGGGGTCACCCAGGGGTCACCCCGACACAGCAATTCACACAGTAACAACCTTCAAAACCTTATCGTCAGGATAGTTATTCTCATTTTGTTGATTACAGATTATTGATGAGCATTCAGAATGAATCTGAGACTAATCGACAGACTTGAATTGATCAACTTTGTCCTGAATCCAAGCGTCAATTTCTTTCGAACTCCAGGCAACAGCCCTACTGCCCAACTTTATGCTCTTGGGGAATTTTCCCTGTTGCATGAACATGCAGATGGTTGATCGTGACAATCCAACTCGATCAATAACTTCAGGCAAACGAATTAGCCTTAACATGATGGTTAAATCCTATATTTGACGTAATTCTTAGTGATTGCTTCCCGAAAACGAGATTCAAAGTATTTTTCAAAGATGGGTAAGACTTGGTAATGAAAACTACTTGTTGAGTAACAATCCGCTAATACTTGGTAATTCAGCACACAAACCCAGACTGAACTCAGACAGATGATAGGTGTTAATTTGCATCCAAAAGTGCACCACTAACCCCCCATATTTGCATCCAATATTGCCCCACGTGTAACCCTATTTCCTGCTGAAGAGAGCGCAGGAG
>Ga0209013_10003620_pt1 | contig 13684 bp, 11 predicted proteins | sample Cruoilmetagenom2_FD_187291 | JGI IMG/M metagenome (GOLD analysis project Ga0209013, IMG submission 187291) | Oil polluted marine microbial communities from Coal Oil Point, Santa Barbara, California, USA - Sample 2 (SPAdes) (version 2) | ecosystem: Environmental > Aquatic > Marine > Oil seeps ... | reverse complement strand
ATGCGGCGCATCAGCCGATACCGTTCCGGGCAAATTCCCCAGTACCTGCTTACTCATCCCAATCCCGAGGCCAGGCTCCAATACGTGCAATCGCAGCTTGATTATGCACGGGACATGAACAAGGAAAAAAAATATCCGGAAACGGATAATTTTAATTTTCTCCGCATAAAATACAGAATTATGACCAGTGGCAAAGATCCTCAGAAAGTTCGTATGTATTTTGCCAATGCCCTCGCAGCCAGCCGGAACCCGGAAGAGTCTGCAATGGCAACCTACGGTCTTGCGCTGCTGGAGGCAAGAGAGCTTAATTTTTCCCAGGGACTGAAGAATCTGGAAGAAGTAAAAAGGTATTTTCCGAATCGCAACCTCCTTGATATCGATACCGGGGTTATGTATCTCGATTCAGGCAATATTGCTAAAGGGTTTGACGTGCTTGCGCAGGCTTTTCAAAAAGATCCCAATAATATGTATGCCGCCTTTCACCTTGCCCGTGCTTATGAAAAAAAAGGAGAACGGAATGAGGCTGAGCGGTTGTATTATCAGATTATGCAAGTTATGCCGGAATACTCCAGGATATATTTTGAACTTGGCAGAATCAAGGCCGCTGAGAAGAAAACCGGGGAGAGTAATTTTTACCTGGGTAAATATTATCTGTATGAAGGAAAACTTAAACTGGCCCGGGAATACCTGACTAAAGCCAAGAAAGATCCATCTGTACCGTTGTCTCTCCAACAGGAATCGGATAAACTGTTAGCGCTGCTTGATAATATCGAAAAGTAACTTGGTGAAGACATGCAGAAACGATTTTCCATTTCACTTGAAGAATCTCCGTAACAACAGGTAGATATCGGATATCATTCCAGGTTATTTGTCAAGATGCTGTCCCGGCGCTTCCTACTTCGAACCCTGGCTTCCTACTTCGAACCCTGGTTAATATTTAACCTTTTTTCTATTTTTTCCGCCTTTTTTGCCTCTGCCTCTGCCTTTTCTAACGCTTCACTTGCTTCCTGTTCCAGTACTCGGGCCCTCCTGCGGTATCTCCTTTTTACCTTTTGAATGGCACTTCTGCTTCGTAACTCTTGCGCCTCGGCAGTTAATTCCTCCGCCTTTTGCCTGGATGCAGCTTCTTCCGCTCTTAGCATGGCAGCCTGGTTGAGCAGTATATTCCTTTGCTGATCTGACTGTGGGGTAACTTGCCGATTTGCGGGTTGTACTTGTTTCTTTGATTTGACAGCAGGTTTTGGTGGAGCAGGGCTTATATCCATGATCTCAACGCCATCTGGAGGGGACTTGTCGGTAATATGTATCACACCTCGGGCATCCTTCCAGGTATAGATATTTTCGCTACCATACACCTGGGTACCGATGAAGAGTACAAAGAGAGTTGCTAAAGCACATTTACGCACCATTGTCCTGCTCTCGCTATATTATTTTCATGAAAGAGGAAATCTGCCAGCCATCGAATCAGCACCTGTCTGCATGCCTGATAACATCACTGAGTTCGAGTGCGATAGACGATATTTCTTTTTCATCCTCCCCCTCGACCATGATCCGTATTACCGGTTCGGTGCCTGATGGCCGCACCAGGATCCTGCCACGATCACCGAGTTGATTTTCCGCCACTGTCAACGCTTCAGGGAATCCTTGAATTTGAGCAGGTTGAACTTTGGAAGACATGCGTACATTTTCAAGGACCTGCGGGTAGGTTGCCATGATCTTGGCCAGCTCGGACAGAGGCTTTCTTTTTTTGATCATGATCGAAAGGAGCTGCAGGGCTGCCAGGATACCGTCACCCGTCGTGTTGTGATCGAGGAAAATAAGATGGCCTGACTGCTCACCTCCAAAACTGTATCCTTTACTGCGCATTGTTTCGACAACGTAGCGGTCACCCACCTGGGTACGGACCATCCGGGCACCCATTTTTTTCAGGGCCTCTTCAAGGCCCATATTGCTCATGACCGTTGTCACCAGGGTTTTTTTTCTGAGTCTGCGGCTTTTGAGAAGGTCCTTGGCGCAGATGGCCATAATGTGGTCGCCATCCACTATTTTGCCATTTTCATCACAGACTATGAGTCGGTCGCCATCCCCGTCAAGAGCAAGGCCGATGTCTGCGCCAACCTGCTTTACTTTCTCGGCTATCACTTCAGGATGCAGGGCGCCGCAGTTACGGTTAATGTTTTTACCGTCAGGATCTACACCGATAGCCGTTATTTTGGCGCCCAGCTCGCTAAATACATAGGGGGCCACCTTGTATGTGGCACCATGGGCACAATCCAGCACTATGTGGAAATCATCAAGGGTATATTTTTTGGGAAAAGTATTTTTGAGAAATACAATGTAACGTCCCTTGGCATCGTCAATGCGTGAAGCCTTGCCAACTTCATCGGCAACAGGGCGGAGTGCTTCCATCTTTTGTGAAAATATCAGCTCCTCGATTCCCGCTTCTTTTGCATCAGGCAGTTTGAAACCGTCCCTGGAAAAGATTTTTATACCGTTATCCTGAAAAGGATTATGGGAAGCGGATATGACAACTCCTGCATCAGCGCGCATGGATGTTGTTATGAATGCAATCCCGGGGGTGGGCATAGGGCCGAGGATCTGGACATTAACGCCCATTGAGCAGATTCCTGCTGCAAGGGCATTTTCAATCATATACCCAGAAAGTCTGGTATCCTTGCCAATTACAATGTGATGTCCTGTTGCGCGATTCTTGACCAGGAATGCTATTGCACGGCCAATCTGCATGGCGATTTCCGTGGTCATGGGGTGGATGTTGGCTACACCGCGAACACCGTCCGTGCCAAAAAGCTTTCGTGTGGAATTATTCATGTCAATTTAAAATATATTACAAATCCTGGCATTTATCTCTGAGAAATGACGAAATTGAAGAGTGGTGGCAATTTTAATGTCTGGTTATTGACCGTTCACAACTGGTGTTATTAACACATTTGCCGGTTTAAGGGAAAGGACCTGTATTGGATCGTGCCCGGGAACATTTACCCCGTTGGCTGTTACCGCTTTATGAGTGGGGGTGGAAATGTCCTTGACCGATACTGAAGCACGAAAGAGCATTGCCGGTTCGGGTGTTTCCTTGATCAGGTTTTCGGGTATCCTGGCTTCTACTGTTATAGAGTCCGGTTGCACCGTCACCGGAATACTGGTTTCCCGGACATTTACCGGGATATTGTCAACAGTAAGGTTGACAAGCTTTTCACGGACATCCAGCTGGGCGGTTACAACCGTTTCTCCTAGGAGGTCCAGAAATTCGGGGTCAAGATTAAGATGAACCTGCAGTGTTGTGGAATGGTCCAGCCCTTCAAGGTCTATAAGATACGTTTTCAGGGCCAGGTCCCTGTCGAGAATATTTTTTGGCCCGTTAATAACCAGGTGGTTCGGATCAAGGTAGAGTTTCTGCAGGACATAGCCCCTGGCCGGTTCTCCCTGAGTTATCGGCTCGATGGGAAAGTTTTTTTGAATGAGCTGGTCCAGCAGGAGAGTGATATTTTTGGGCTGGAGACGCTGAACGGTTATACCCTTGGGCAGCGATATGGAAGTGTCGTCATTTCTTATGACTATGGTGCCGGATTTTGCATCGGAAAGGTTAACAGGACGGGAAATATTTCTGTTTTTCAGGTCCAGGACCATACTTCGGGGACCACGGACTGAAACCTCAATTTCTTTTTTATATTGGTTCGAAATGGTCAGGTCCCGGGGTAAATTAATCACCTCAATGGGGACCTGAATCGTCATATCGATCTGGTCCTCGCCCACAACGAAATACCAGAGCATGATGGCCAGACAGAGAGATATCCCTTTCAGCAGCCAGTTTTCCCTCTTATTTTTTATCAGGGTGACTTTTCTCATGAACCTTGCGCCTTGCCTAACCAGCTTTTCCATGAGTAACCGGGTAAATCCGGACTGATAAAGATTTGATGCAGATGGCTGGCCAGGGCTTCTTCGTCAGGGGCAAGAATAATTTGACCATGCTGCGCGAGGGATACTTCCTGCCTTTCTTCTGAGACAACTATAACGACCGCGTCTGTTTCTTCCGCCAATCCAATAGCTGCTCGATGCCTTGTACCGTATCGTTTATCAATATCAGGTCTTTGTGACAAGGGCAGGAGGCAGCCGGCCGAATCGATCCTGCCATTTTGAATAACAACTCCTCCGTCATGGATTGGAGAAGATGGCAGAAATATGGAGATGAGGAGTTCGCGGGTCAGTTTTGCATCAATGGTATGACCTGATTCGATATAGTCACGGAGGCCCGTCTCCCGCTCTAACACAATAAGTGCCCCGATACGGCGCCTGGCCATATGGAAGGAAGCCTTAACAACCTCGTTCAGTTCCTGGGTAACCATATCATATTGTTTATGAAATGGTGTTTTGCCAACCTGGGTTAAAACACGGCGGATGTCACGCTGAAAAACAATAATGATAATGAGGAAAATTGAATTTAAAAAGGTACGGAGCAGCCAGTGCAGAGTCAGCAGGTCAAATTGCCTTGAGATAAAATAAAAGGCTGTAATAACTACAATTCCGGCAACCATCTGCACGGCCCTGGTGCCGCGGATCAGCAGAATAATTTGATATATGATGATTGAAACAACTGCTATATCGACTATATCCTGCCATCGTAAGGAACTGAGAAAATTAAGCATGAATAAGCCCTTAAGATCTCTACCAAATTATTTTGCTGTTGATTTAAATTAATTTAGCATGTTGAAAAAAAAATGAACAGTAAAATTAAAAATTAAGGTAAAAAAAAGCGTTACTTGTAAATTTATTCTATTTTATATAGATTTTGAGAAACCTGAATTTTGTCGGTCTCGCAGATAGCGTAGTCTTCGAAAAGATCTTTTGCTGACGGCTTGTGCATAATAATTGATTGAATTGCTGTATTATTCTGCCTTTATGACTTTCTACGCATTTATCAAATTTTTAGGTTAGTCAGATTTTTCAGGAAAAAACCCGTGCTGACAAGTGAACAAAATGCCATCGGATAGGCTTGGTAATATCAGGATTAAGCCGGATACAGGTAAAACTGCACCGGACAGTCATGATGGTGAAATAACTACAGACCATGACGCGACCGGTTTACATGGTGAACAGGATTCCTTTATTCCTTCTCATCGTCCAACTTCGCAAGTCACGAGAGGGAGAGAATTCCCTTTTAAACCCAGCAGAGCAATGTTGTGGCTTGTTGCCCCTTTGTTTTTTGTTCTCCTTTACGGGGCAGGCAGTTATTTCCTCGTTCCTGCTTTAATCAAAGGTTCCCTGTCGAAAAGCCTGTCCGATACCCTTCACAGACCGGTCTACGTGGAGAGAGTGGTCTTTTCCCCATTTTCTTTACGTGTATTCTTGACTGACATCTCCGTCGGTCCCGTTTATGGGGACGTAAACAAACAGAATCTTTTTGAATGTTCCGGCTTTCAATGCCGTTTAGATTTTTCAGGGCTGTTTCACAGACAGCTTGTTTGCCATGAGGTAAAGGTAAACGGGGTATCTTTGAACCTGCTCAGGTTACGATTGGGATCATTTAATATCGCCGATGCCGCACATTTTTTCTCTTTATTAAAGGAGAGACGAGACATGGTGCTCTGGCCGGCCTGGCTTGTCCTGGACGGTGTCCACTTGACGGACAGCTATATAATCATTGACGATGACCTCGCTAAAAAACAGCACCGAATAGAACAGATCAGCTTTTATTTTCCATCTGCGGAAGAGGCCCGTGCAGAGAAGGACATTCTGCCCAGCCTGAACGCGGTCATTAATTCAAGCCCGGTACACATAGATGGCAGACGGCAAAAAAACGCCAAAGGTGATATGGAAACCAGGTTCACCCTCAAGTTTTCCGAGGTTGTTTTAAAAAATTACCTTGATTACCTTCCGGCGCTCCGGCAGAGCCCTTTCGAGCTGGCAGGGGGACAGGCCGATATCGATGTTGATCTTGTTATTCCTGAATTGAGTGATGGTGAACAGAAGGTATCCCTCCAGTTGAACGCAGCGGTTAAAGCATTGGATTTTCAGGATCAAAGCGGAGAGCAGGTGCTGAAAGTTCCCGAGGCCAGGTTTGAAGTTCAGGCCCTTCCACAGACCAAGCAGTATATAATAAAGGATATACTCTTTACCAGGCCGGAGTTTACCTTTACCCTGAGCAAATCCTCAGGTGAGAAGCAATCCGGGGTGTCTTTTAGCGACTTGAAAAACTTTGTCCAGGACCTGGATACCTACCCCTATGGTATAAGGTGTGAAAAGTTCACCTGGAAGAACGGGAAGTTGCGCCTATCATACGGCAGGCAGGGAAAATCAAGTTATATATGGAACGATGTAGAGCTTATGCTCAGCGGATACGTAAACGAGACCTCCACTCACCAGGTTGAAAAAAATGATGAGCCGGCTTTATTTTCTTTCAGCGGCAAAGCGGAATCAGACGACAATGAAATGAGATTTTCAGCGGAGGGGAAAATTCATCCGGCATGGCAAATTGACGGTAGCGTAGCTGTCAGCAATCTTGACCTGAAACAGTATTCAAGGTTTTTGCCTGCAAATATCAGTTTTGCTCAAGGAAGAGCTGATCTTGAAAGTTCCTTTTCCCTGACAGAGACTTCCAATGATAAAGATGCAAGGAAAAAGCAGCGATTTAGCCTGCTTGACGGCCGTTTAACAATGCACAATTTTACCTTTCTTAACAAAAAAAGAGAAATTATTTCAGGTAAACGGCTGGACTGTCTGATGCTGCAGGCAGATGTGTCCGGTAAGCATCTGTCATGCGATAAACTCCTGATGGCGCAGGGTGATATTTATGGTGACAGAGTCAGACTGGCGGACTTGCAAAAAGGCATGAAAAGCGGCGCGGAATGGACCATCTCGACGCATGGACTTGAGGTTACGGGGGCAACCCTGCATAAACAAATTCATAATCCCTTTAACATTGCCAGGCCTCTGCAGCTTGAAATAAATAATTTTTCCATGCACGCAGACAGTCTGCAGAGTGAAGCACCTGAACAGGACAATTTTACAGCATCGGGCAGAATCGGGAAAAAGGGGGAGTTAACATTTGCAGGGACATACTCTCCTGTATCCGGGGAAGGGCAATTGCGTACATCACTCAAGGATACTGATGTCCATATATTCAAACAATATGTAGCCCCATGGTTTATTCCTGAACTGAAAAGCGGGAAGCTAAATGCTGAAGGGACCTGTCATGTCCCGGAAAAAGAGTTTACCGGTACAATACATGTGGACAACCTGCAGGCAGGACAGCCAGAAGGTCCCTATGTAAGCTGGAAGGAAGCCGTATCGCAAGGTGTCCAAATTCGATTTGATCCCTTTTTATTTCGGTCAGAAAAAATTGAATTGCAACAACCAATAATCATACCGGGCATAAGTCATGCTGAAAAAACCATCAGTATGTTTCTCAGGCCGTTGCAGGACAAGGCAGTTTCCGGACCTGTTACAATAAAAACGGTGCATTTTGAAAACGGTACGTTTGATTTGCCGGAACCTGTTATATTGCAAGGTTACCAGCCAAAACTGACCGATATCAGCGGCACGGTATCTTCGGTCGGCTCCGGGGTCATGCCCTTTACAATTGGCGGCGGTCTGGACGAACATGCCCGTTTCACCGTCAAAGGATCATCGGAAATCGGACAGGTTAATGACTATACGCTTGAGGTCAGCGACTTCCCCCTTGGACCATTCCAGACAATACTGAGTTTGAGTAAAAATGCCGGTATTGAGGCAAGGAGCGCCACGGGTTCCTGGCGACAGGATATGAGCCTTGATGGTAAAGAGATGGTGATGAGCAATCGTATCCGGTTACAGAATATTCGTCCGAACCCCGGGTCAGTCTATTTCCGAGTCATATCGATGTATGTCGATGACAGGTTTTCTCTAGATTTTGCGAGCGATGACAGGTATGAGGAGGGCGAAGATCGCCCCTTCTTGCTGGATTTGTTGATTCGCGGTTTAAGGTATGATGCTATTAAGGCGGAACTATCGGAACGGCTTATTCTCAACAGGTTGCTTCCTGACTTAAACCTTCCAGGCACGGTATCTTTTACTCCCGGATCATCAATCCTCAGTGAAAGCGGAAGTTTGTCTGATTACGCTGAACTTTTGAAAATTCGTCCATTTCTTCGCCTCGAATTAGCGGGTAATTACGACCCGGAATCAGACACCTCCGAATTGCAGGAAATCGTACGGAAAGAGGCGGACCTTTTCCATGAAACGGAAAAGAAGAGACTGCCCGAAGAAAGCCTAAAAATAGTCGAGCGTGAAAAAGGCGGGACCGCACAATTTAAAAATGATCCCAAGCGGATTGTTGAGGAAAAAATGAGTCCTGTCGAGCTTTCACGGGACCTGCAGCCATTACCATCCGAGGAAGTTAAGGTCGAGACTGAATTGCTCCTTAAACTTGCCAAGGAAAGGGCACAAGCAGTATATAATTACTTCGTGGACCAATTATCTCTACAATCCGACAGGGTGGTTATTGCCTCTCAAACCGGTGCATCAGGACCAAACGTGATTATTACGGTGCAACCGTTTTATTTTGAGACGGAAACACAAACCGGGAGTGAGTGATATGATATGTAAACTGATCAAACAGACAAGAACAGTCCGGCGCTATAAGGAAAACAAACGTATTAAAACAAAACAGCTCCGTCAACTGGTTGATCTCGCCAGGCTGGGAGGCTCTGCCCGTAACGGGCAACCCTTGAAATATATGCTTGTAAAACAGAAAAAGTTGCGCGAGCGTATTTTTAATCATATTAAATGGGCCGGGTATCTGAAGGACTGGCCCGGTCCCGCCAAGGGAGAAAGGCCGGCAGCCTATATTGTTTGCTTACTTGACAGAAAAAGATGCAAAGGGTCGGAAAGAGAAGCGTATATAGACTTGGGCATAGCAACCCAGAATCTCCTTCTTGGAGCTGCGGAAAAAGGGATATATGGCTGCAGAATAGCTTCTTTTTCCAGGGATACAGGTAAAATTCTTTATATCGAAGAGAGATACAAGGTTATGCTTGTCCTGGCGCTTGGTTATCCTGCGGAAAAGATTGTGCTGGAAAAAGTTACGGAGAATGGTGATATTCGATACTGGAGAGATGAAAACGGCGTTCACCATGTCCCCAAGAGAAGTCTGGAGGACATACTGCTTCCAGTCAAAAAAACTGTCGTTTGAGCAGAACAGAATCTTTTTCAAATACGATAGGGTTAACCAATAACGCTTTCCGGCAGGTCTGTGGGTAGTGGATTTTTTTAGAGAATATGCATCTCTTCTTGAATGGCTGGGCGTTTTGTCTATTGTTACCTTTACCGGCAGCCTGATAGCGGTTCCTTGGATTATTGCAAGGCTGCCGGTAAATTATTTTGTCCAGCATCGCCGGCTTGTCACCGAGCGGCATGAAAGCCATCCGTTTATGGCGAAAATTATTTTTCTAACAAGAAACGGCATAGGGGGTCTGTTCCTCCTTGCCGGAATCGCTATGCTTGTTTTGCCAGGACAGGGAATCATTACCATTTTAATCGGTATCACCCTGATAGATTTTCACAAAAAACACACTGTTATTGATTTTCTGGTCCGCCAGCCAAGAGTTATCAAACTGCTCAACTGGATTCGTCACAAAGAAAAAAAACCACCCTTTGCATTTTGATCAAAGGGTGGGGCAGGCGGGGCCTCTTTTTTCAGTCCTGTCAGGAAAACAAACGTTTTTCACCTTCTTTTGGTGTTTCAACCAATCCGGCATTTTCGAGAGCCACCGCCAGATTGTACAAATCATCATTATCAGGATGTCCTTTGGCTGAATCAGCATCCTTCAGCCATGGTGGTTGCGGGTCCTTATTGGCCGCTGTTTCCATGATTTTTTCCGGAACCTCTCCCTGGCAGCTGAAAGTACCAACTATATTTGCTCCCGTGGCGAGCTCTCTTGCCTTGTTCATGCCGATTTTGACATGATCGGAATCAGTTGCCGCTCCATGGGAGGCGAGGAGGAAAAGTTTGCCGGCTTTGCCGCATTTATTAAGATATTCATGAATTTCCTGGTCAGGCTGGCCCCCATGAAACCAGAAGCCTACAACAACAGCATCGTATCCTGACGGGTCCGGCGCTTCAGCAACAGCTTTAATGTCCTTGTCCTCGGCTAAACGAGAAAATGCGGCTTCCGCGAGTTTTTTGGTGTTCCCCCCCTTTGACGAATATACAACAAGCTGCTTCATGTCATTTCTCCTTGGTCAATGTGTTTAATTCTGGATTAATTGATAATTTCCGGTTGCAGGCTTCTCGAATATTGAACAGTTGAAATATCACTCCTACTGTTGAATATCAACAGGTTTGCACCGTAAAAGAGGATTTAACCTCTTGTTTTAATTACCCTACCTTTTATTCTATAGTGTTTTTGAATATGCCTCAAGGCGTTTTTGCAAAAAGAAGGTCCGGAAAAAATATTATGCCTTTATTTTCCTCTTTATTCTCTTGACTGGTATTCGTACCAAAAGTGCCCTATAATAGGTACTGAGTGTGGAGTGAGGAGTGAGGAGTTGAGAGACAAGAGATAATGCAAGTCACCATTTTTTCATTCGGCTATAAACACGGCTTACCAGAAGCAGATACAATATGGGATATGCGGTTTCTGCCAAATCCTTATTATGTGCCGGAACTGAAAGAATACACCGGTCTTGACACCCGGGTGTCAAGTTATGTTCTTCAAAACAGTGTTGCGCAGGAGTTTTTAAATCTTTTTGACCCCTTGCTGGTGTTCTTTATAGACAATCATGCAGCGGCGGGACGCGAAGTTTTGTCCCTTGCAGTGGGATGCACAGGCGGGAGACACCGCTCTGTTGCCATAGTTGAGCATTTAAGACGGATGTTGAACAACAGGCAAAAGAAACTCCATGTTTTTCACAGGGACATAGATAAAGAGTGAGTTAACGTATGAACGAGAATGACAAAGGAGGACATTATGAAGGACCTGCTGAGAGATATTTTTTACATGGGCGCCGGCGCTGCTTTTTTGACCAGGGAGAAAGTTGAGGAATTGAAAAAGGAGCTCATCGAAAAGGGCAAAATGTCCCAGGAGGAAGGCAAGCAGTTTGTCGACGAGATGGTGAAAAAATCGGAAGACGTAAAGGATAAGTTTGAAAAGAAGGTGCATGACACCGTCGCCGAACAGTTGCAGAAGATGAACGTCGCCAGCCGTGATGATGTGGATGAGTTGAGGGCAAAGATTGAAGAGCTCAGGGCTATGATTGAGAAAATACAGTCCGTAAGCTGACACGAGGCAGGCAGGACCGAGTATGTTCAGTATTAAAAAACTGGGGGCGATAACCCGGACCTATCGCCATCTCAACCGGTATCACAAGATACTGCGTATCCTGTTCAAGTACGGTTTTAGCGATTTTGTGGAAATGCTGCATATCGACCAGTATCTGGAATCCGGTCTGCAGATGATCAACAGGAAGCCCCGTGAGCAGATTGAGAAGCATTCACGGCCGGCAAGATTGCGTATGGGCCTTGAGGAACTTGGCCCGACTTTCATCAAACTCGGCCAGTTACTCTCAACCAGGCCTGATTTTATCCCGCCCGATTATCTTATTGAACTGGCAAAGCTGCAGGATGATGTTCCGCCATTTTCCTATGAAGAAGTCGAAAATATTTTTCTTGATGAAATGGGGAAAAAGCCTGCAGATATCTTTCTCGAATTCGACAAGGTCCCCCTTGCTGCGGCCTCAATAGGCCAGGTCCACAAGGGTGTCCTTATAAACGGTGACAAGGTCGTCATCAAGATCCAGCGTCCTGATATTGAAAAGATCATTGAAGTGGATCTTGAAATTCTCTCTCATCTCGCGAACCTGGCGGAGATGTATCTTGAAGAGGTCCAGGGGCACCGTCCCACCTCGATTGTTGAGGAATTTGCCAGAACCATTGCCAATGAGATCGACTATACGGTTGAGCTTGCTCATATTCAACGCTTTTCCCGCCAGTTTGAAGGCAAGAGAGAAATCCATGTTCCGGAAGTGTATCATGAGTTGTGCTCTGAACGGATCCTGACCATGGAATTTATCCAGGGCATCAAAGCTTCCAAAATTGATCTTCTGAAACAGGAAGGTTTCGACCTGAAGCTTGTTGCCGAACGGGGTACAAACCTCATTATGGAGCAGATATTCGTCCATGGCTTTTTCCACGCGGACCCGCATCCGGGAAATATTTTCATCCTGCCTGATAATGTGATCTGTTTTCTTGATTTCGGTATGATGGGGCGATTAACCCGCCAGAACCGCGAGGATTTTACCGACCTGATGCTTTTCATTGTAGAACGGAATGAACGCAGGGTGACGGAGAGCGTCTTGAAACTCACTAATCACTTTGGTGAGATTGATCGTGATGCCCTGACCCGTGACCTCGGTGAAATGCTTGACCGTTATCTTTATCTACCCCTGAAACAGCTTGAGGCCGGTAAAATTATACAGGAACTCCTCGAACTGGTATCGCGTCACAGGATTTACTTCAAGCCCAATCTTTACCTCATGATGAAGGCACTTTCCACGGTTGAGGGAGTAGGGCAGATGCTGGATCCGGACCTTGAATTAATCAAACTTGCCGAACCTTTCATGATGAAGGTGAAGACAGACAGGATCAGGATGAACAGGCTGGCCAAAGAGGCTGGCATTACAACAACGGATTATCTTGATCTGTTCAGGGAGCTGCCTGAACAGCTGCGGGCCATCCTTGGCCAACTCCGCCAGGGACGGATGAAACTGGAATTTGAGCACCGAGGCCTGGAGAAACTCAGGGTGGCCCTTGACCAGGTGTCCAATCGAATCGCCTATGCCATTGTCCTTGCCTCGCTTATTATAGGCTCTTCCCTTATTGTTCTGTCAGGTATCCCCCCCAAATGGAACGGCATTCCGATCATCGGCCTGCTGGGCTTTCTTTTTGCCGGTGTCATGGGATTCTGGCTGCTCCTTTCAATTATCCGGCACGGAAGGATGTAAAAAGGGGATAAAAAAGCAAGAAGGAGGACTGTTTTTAAAAAAATAAATCCGTCCCTTTTTTGGATTACCAACGAACTTCAGCCAACTTTAGGAGACGCTGCGGCATTGGCGGTGTTCGCATCGCCACGTATGCCAACCGGTCAACCATGGTGTGCAAGTCAAACCTCCGGTTGAATCGATAGCAAAACTCTGCAAGATACCGTGGCAGATGGCGCGAGCTCACATGATGGTACGTTCCATGTAAGGCATTTTTGACATTACCGATCATGACATTGACCCATTTAAAAACATCATACTCATCATACCCTTTGTCTGTATGGGCTATAATTGGTTCGTGCTTACAGCCCGCCTTCTTTATCGCGGGGAAGCAGTTGAGGCCGTCAGATACTACCAACGTATCAGGGGCTAAATGTTTCTTTGCCCATGCTGCCAATTCTTGTTTTGTAAAACCTGTAAGCCGACTCATGCGCATTTTGACAGGGTGGCCTTCCTCGGTAAGTGAAATTGACGCCACAAAGCATTAAAAAGACCGGTTGCTATATACGCATCCTTTCCGTCCGAATCAAAGTAAATACACTCAATGTTCTTATATGATAAATGAATATTCTTTTTGATGGCCCTGGCCACTTCCGTATGCGTTATGATTGTGTTGATTCTATCAAGGAACTCCTGTTCCTGGGGTGATATGCTT
>Ga0209013_10003619_pt1 | contig 13684 bp, 11 predicted proteins | sample Cruoilmetagenom2_FD_187291 | JGI IMG/M metagenome (GOLD analysis project Ga0209013, IMG submission 187291) | Oil polluted marine microbial communities from Coal Oil Point, Santa Barbara, California, USA - Sample 2 (SPAdes) (version 2) | ecosystem: Environmental > Aquatic > Marine > Oil seeps ... | reverse complement strand
AGAAATCTGTGTACCCAAAAACATTCATGTTCTTGAGTAAAACAGACTCACCATGATTTATGCCATAGCCAGATTGAATATTTAAGCAATTCTATCGATTTTAATAGAAAAGACAGAGCAAAGCGATACCACAAATCTTCAATCTTCAATATTCAATTCCGGCTTGCCCGGGTTAGGGGGTTAGACACGGCCGAATTCTTTGAGGGCTTCTTTGTATATGCGGTAAAACATCTCGGTATCGGTAATTCCGCGGCTTAAAATTTTACCGATGTCTTCGACGTTTTTAATGTTGATGATTAAATTGACGCTGGCGTGAAAGGCCATCATATTGTCCATGGTGCGGTATCTGCTGCTGACCATGGCCACAAAAATATTGCGGCGAACTGCCATTTGCAGACGTTCCAGATAGATCAAAACCCCGTTGGCGTCCGGGTTTTTGGTGTCAAAATTTTCATCTACGACGATAAGATCGTAGACATGATAGCGCATACGCTTGAGGGCATCCCGCGCACTTTCCGCGGTGGTAATCTGGTAGTCCATCAAATTTAGGGCCGTTTCGATGGCTTTTCGGGCAATGGGATTCTGCTCGCACAGAAGGGCGGTTAAACCTTCTTCTTCTATAAAGTCAAAAGGCTTATCAGATGCATCATAGTTAGTGGTGTTTTTTGATTCTGCTGTGGCGACTGCACCTCGAACAGGTTTTTTAGCCGGATCCAGGGAAATCCGGGTTTTGCATTTGGGGCACGACAAGGTCGTCACCCGGCCGGCTGGAATTTTTTCATCGGGGATTCTAAATTTACTTGAACAACTGCTGCAAATGATGTCCATGGGGCACCCTCTTTACTTTTTGTTCTCCGCCCATGGGGCGGTTTGATAATCGATCCTGATTTGTATCACAGTGCTTTGTTGTAAGTGCGATCGATTTCCAGTTTTTCAATATCGGTGGTGGTCTCTCCGCGAGAGCTTTTTATGGAGTCTATACCGCGGCCCACGATTCCTCTCTGGGATGCATAGGCCATGGCCGTTTCCTGAGTGACGAGGCCTTCCTCATACAAACCGACAAGATGCTGGTCAAAGGTGACCATCCCGAATGCGTTGCTGGCTTCCATGATGTCATAAAAAGTTTTCCCCTCGCTTTCTCCATGCAGAATTGTGTCCTGGATTCTCAGATTGGTGCCCATTATTTCAAAGGTGGCGACCCGGCCCCCGCCGACTCTGGGCAGCAGTCGCTGACACACAATCCAGCGAACCGAGTCGGCAAGCCGGATGCGAATCTGGCGCTCGTCTTCGTTGGGGAACATACCGATGATACGGTTGACCGTGGAGCCGGCATCAACGGTATGTAGCGTGGTCAATACGAGATGGCCGGTCTCGGCGGCACTGAGTCCGATTTCCACCGTCTCGCGGTCGCGCATTTCGCCGACCAGAATGACTTTGGGCGCCTGCCGCAGAGCGGCACGCAGACCGGTGGAATAGGAATCGAAATCGAGTCCCAGTTCGCGCTGGTTAAAAGTGGAATTTTTATGGGGATGCTGATATTCGACCGGATCCTCAAGGGTGATGATGTGTACGGATTTGCTTTCGTTGATCTGATCCAGAATCGCTGCCAGCGAGGTGGTTTTACCGGAACCCGTAGCGCCGGTGACAAATACCAGACCGTTTTTTTCCTGAGCAATGTTATACATGGTTTTTGGCAGCGCGCGTTCTTCAATCGTCGGTATTTTTGACTCGAGTTTTCGCAGAACGATGGAAATATTGCCGCCCTGGGAGAAGATGTTGACCCGGAAACGCGCTTTGCCGGGCAAACCGTAGGACAAGTCGCAAGATCCGCTCCTAAGCAGGGTTTCAGTTAATCGACGGTCCTGATTGATTAAATTCAGTGCCAGAATTTCAGTCTGGAAAGGCGAAAGTGCTTTAAAATTCGGTTTGATGTCAACCGGGATCAGCTCTCCCGCGTTTTCAACCTGCATGGGTTTGCCCACCGTAAAGTTCAGGTCGGAAACATCCCGATGATAGTCAAGCATTTTTACCAGAATATGATCGATTTCCTGCTTTTTCATAATCACTAAGCCTCGGTAAAATCTGGTGGCGCCGTTTTGAGCAGGGGTCTGAACCGGCCCTTATCATTTGCTTTGGCATATGCTTCTTCGGCGCTGACCATTCCTTTGGTATAAAGATCCATGATAGAGTCATCCAGCAGGATCATACCGTATTTTTTCCCGGTCTGAATCATCGATGGTATCTGATGGGTTTTGGCTTCCCGGATTAAATTGCGCACGGCCGGATTGGCAATCAGGATTTCCAAAGCAACCACCCGACCCTTGCGGTCAAGACGTTTAAAAAGTACCTGAGCGATAACTGCCCGCAGTCCATCGGAAAGGGTTGATCTGATGAGAGGCTGTTCCGATGACGGGAAAACCTCGATCACCCGGTCAACGGTTTTATAGGCGCTGGATGTATGCAAAGTGGAGAAAACCAGATGTCCGGTGGAGGCCGCTTCCACCGCCAGGGATATCGTTTCAAGATCCCGCATTTCTCCCACCAGAATAATATCCGGGTCCTCGCGCAGGGCGCCGCGCAAGGCGGTTGAAAATGAATCGGTATGGATGCCTACCTCACGGTGATTAACGATGCAGCCCTGGCTCTGGTGCACGAACTCTATCGGGTCTTCGACGGTGATAATGTGATCTTTGCGTGAGCGGTTGGCCACATCGACCACCGCCGCCAGCGTAGTCGATTTTCCGCTTCCGGTAGGACCGGTAACCAGAACCAGACCCCTGGGAAGGGTCGCCAGTTTAGACACCACCGGCGGAAGACCGAGTTGATCGGCGGTCATGATGGCACTGGGGATTTCTCTGAACACAGCTCCGACGCCATTTTTTTGCATAAAAAAATTGGCTCGATACCTGGCCAGCCCTGGTATCTCGTAGCCAAAATCAATATCTCCGCTTTCTTCAAATAATTTAACTTTCTGTTCCGGAGCAATTTCGTAAAGCATTCCTCTTAAATCATCATTGTCCATTACTTTATACTTAATCCGTTCTATCTCACCTCGAATTCTCAGAGCCGGGGGTTGCCCTGCCGTCAAATGGAGATCCGAAGCCCCCTGTTCGTTCATCAATTTGAAAAATGCATCAATCTTTGCCATTCAAAACTCCCGGTTTCAAAAATCGTCGCGTTGCGACAAGATCAAGTTGTAATTCTCTATCTAAAAAAAGTCGCCCTTGCTGACAAGACCGCCTCAAGCGAATTTAGGCCTAAATCGTCCAAAACTTCTGGAGAAAGGCATTTCTGATACCTTGTTTATTCGCTTCAGGCGGTCCTGTTGATAAATCAGAAGATGCGACATTTAGGTTCAGCGTTCTGGGTTCAACGTTCAAGGTTCCCTTGCCGGTCTATCTAAAATCGTAGTAAACGCATGCGTTTTAAAGCCTTTACTTGCTAATAGTTAAGGTCTGAATTCAACCTGATTCGATTGTTTCTGTCGCAAGCTTAACCTCTGAACCCTGCCTCCGGCCTTTCCGAACTGTAGGCTCTACAAGCCGGAAGCCGGAGGGGACCTTTGAACGGTAACGACTTGGGGGCCGCTACCTGGCCTGCTTCAGAAATTTCAGTTTAGCATCCTCTTCATCTATTGCTTTGGCGCCTTCTTTGCTGAGTTCAAGCAATTTGCTGTGTGCCTCAACAATTGAGCCGATCTGGACTTCAATCTGCGTGCGCTGCCGTTTCAACTCCGATATGTCTTCATGCAGTTGCGCCAGCCGATTGTGGGCGTTGTTTAAGATTTTCTCCGCTTTGACTTCGGCTTCGGCGATAATCAGTTCTGCTGATTTACGGGCATTGTCTTTCATCTGGTCCAGAACTTTTTGGGAATTCAATAACGCTCTTTTGAAAGTTTCCTCGCGTTTTCGGTATCCCTGGATTTCAAGTTCAAGGCGCCGGACCTCTTCCTGTCTATCCTTGTGCGTTCTTTGCAGCGACTCAAAAACGTTGGCCATTTGTTCGAGAAAAGCGTCCACCTCCCGGACGTCAAAGCCTCGAATTCTGGTCTTGAACTTCTGCTGCTGTATATCAAGGGGAGTAATGTTCATTGGATTCACCTGCCTTTCTGTTTATCGCAACGAAAGCGCCAGTTCGTACAAGCTCTGTACAGCGAATCGTTGCAAAAAGATGACAGCCAAAAGAACGAGAATGGGAGAAAAATCAATCCCACCGAAATTCAACGGAATTCTTTTCCGAATCTGGTAAAGAACGGGTTCGGTAATATTGTTAATAAAGCGAACAATCGGATTGTATGGATCGGGACTGACCCATGACAGAATTGCGCGGGCAATTACAATCCACATGAAAATGACCAGGACAATATCCAGTACCTTGGCGACTGCGGTTAATAGATTACTCAAAACAAACATGTAAGGGCCACCCTTTTTTTCTAAACTTATCGAAATACATTGTGAGGGCCGCCGAAACGGCCGGCATTTTATTAAACTAAATTATATTATCATCGATAAGTCAAGAAATTTCATGAGAAATCAAAGGGTAAGCACTCTTCATTAAACCAAATCGCCCGAATGCCCGAATGATTGTCATGCACATCAAATATCCGACGTCAGCGTTTACTCCCTTCAGCCCGTTTATATGTTTCTCCCCTTGAATGGCATGTATCCGCCTTCAATCACCGTCCGGTGGGCTCATCATACTAACCGGATCGGGTAAAGTGTAAGCAGATTTGGTACAGCCATATGATAGGTACTGAAATTTTAACAAGGTGCCTCGGGGTAAGAGGTTACGCACACCATATTACAAAGCCTATATCGACCGGGAAGGGTCGAAACTTAAATAATTATTCATCAGGGCCGTCCTCGTTCTTCAGAGGCTGCAAATAATCGATTATTAATAAAAATATCACATCCTTCTGCAGAATGCAAATTTCAGGGAGGCAAGGTTGCAACCTACTCTGACGGCTGGTTTTTTGGAAATTGGCTGTCACTCTTGTCTGGAGGCTGTTAATTTGATGATATAGGGTTGCTTTTGAAGATGTTCATCCTTTCAGTGTTCGATGTTTTTTTTAGTCCCTCCTGGGCAAAAACAACCAAGCGCTTATGGGACCAGCAACCAGTTACCAGACGCCAGCGACCAGCAACAAGTGACCAGTAACCAGGGACCAGTGACCATGGGACTATCCTCCCGCCACCATCGGTATCAAAAATATCTCGGCATTATCCGGTATAGTTGTTTTATCAAAATTGGGTCTCGAGACATACGTTTCATTGATACGAACGACGGCATAGGGATGGGCATCATCGATTTTATTGAGCAGGTCGGTTATCGTCATCTCCTCATGCCAGCTGACGATATGGTTGGCGACCTTAATCATCATTGAACCCCGTTTACCTTGAGAACCTCGAGCACTTCTTCAAAATCGATACTCAACCGCTTTACTGTCTCAACCGTAGGAATGCCGTCAGGGGTCCATCCTCTGCGTTCGTAGACGGCGTCTTTGAGTTTATCATACTGCTCCTCTCTCAATTGGCGCATTAGGGCTGCTTTTTCAGCTGTGGTTTTACCCTCGATGTCGACCTGGTATTTTTCTTTCAGCTGGGTGTCGTAGCGTTCCGCCCGGGATTCATATTCCAGCTCGGTTACCGGTCCCACAGCCCGGTAGGGAAGGGTGTCATGCATCCTGCGTCCATAGCCCATTTTCAGGTTGAATATCCGCTGGAAATTGTAAACCACCTCACTCATGGCAACCAGATCCTCAGGGGAGGAGGTGCGCCCGGTCACCGCGCTGAAATACTCCGCATACCATTGCAGATGTTTGATGACCTTGGCCGGTTCTGCTGTATCTTTATTGTCCTCGGGAATGATATCATTCCAGGGCAGCTTGCACAGTCCGCACAGCGAAAACCAGGTGCGGAACATGGGAAACCAGTGAAGCGCTTCGGCCTTTTGTTCGAAGGTCGGCATAAAATTGTGAACCATATCCAGGAAAATCAACCAGGCCTCATCATGCTGGGGCCCCTTGAGTGCCAGACCGTACCCTCCCTGCTGGGCCAGGGATTCTTTGGTCATATACTCGGAAAACTCCAGCCCTTTGGCTTCCATGCCGATGTCAGCGATGACGGCTGCATCGGCGCCAAAATCCCCGGCAAATTTTTCTTTCATTTTGCGGATACCCTGACCGATGATTTGGCCGAAGCCCTCACCGGCCGCCATTTGATGCACCAGCTCCAGGGCGCTCAGACGGTTACCGAAACTTAAATCCAGGCCGCCGGTGTGGGTTTTGTTGATCAACCCCATTTCATAGCATTCCATGGCAAAGGCCATTCCGGTGCCCACCGAGATGGTGTCCAGGCCGTAAGCATCGCAGTAGAAATTGAGCTCCACGACCGTAAGGGGATCAAAAATTCCCAGATTGGAACCACAGCCGGCAACAGTTTCATACTCAGGACCATCCACGAAAACTTTTTGCCCCTTAAAGGGTCCGGTCAGCGGAACAAAGTCCTTAATTCCGTGAGAGCAAGCCACGGTGCAGCCCATCCAGCATCCGTCGAAACCCGGATCAAACAGGCGTCGATAGACTTCCTGCCCGAGATTGGGCGCTTGGGGGTGGGAGCCGTAACGGAAATTGTGGGTCGGCAGGCAATCGTGATCATTCATTATGGTGACCAGGTGGGTGGTGCCGATGCGCGCCATTTCATTTTGCTTGGGATCGAGTGCGACAATTTCGCGGGAGTGCAGTTTGGCCACATCTTTCAATTTTGTTTTGTCTGCCGGCATATTGGTGTCGGCTGTCACCGTGTCCCAGCGCACCACCAGGGCTTTGAGGCCTTTGTCGGCAAAAACAGTACCGATACCACCGCGTCCGGCCTGTTTGTAGCGGGCGTGCTTGCGCTTGGCATCGTACCAGGTAAAATTGAGACAGCCGATCAGGGTATTTTTGGCGCCGGGCCCGGCCGAAACCACAGATATATTGCGGGGCTTGCCATCGGCAAAATGATCGGTCAACACGGCAGACAACTCGTAGGCGGTTTGCGGCAGACCGGTGGCATCCAGCATCTGAATTTTCTGATTGATGCCGTCGATGAAAATAACCGTTTCCCGGGATGCCTTGCCCTGAATTTGCATGGCGTCAAAACCGGAAAACTTGAGATACGGCCCGAAATATCCCCCCACATTGGAGTCCATGGCCGATTCTGTCAGCGGAGAGAGGGTGGTGACAATACTTTTGCCGGAACCCGGATAGATAGGGGTGCCTCCCAGAGGTCCGGATGCAATGCAGATGGCGTTTTGGGGATCATTCCAGCGGGTATCGGCCTGGACGGCGTTCCAGAGCAGCCACAGGTCATAGCCTTTTCCGCCGACAAATATGTCTTTGGTTTTTTGTTCCACCGGCTTTATGGCGATGTCGGCATTGGAAATATCAATATGCAGGGTCTGATCGGCATAACCCTTTTTAATTTCCGGCCGCTTGTAATCGATTGTTTTGACTACCTTTAATTTGTACTTTGGCATTATTATCTCCTTCAAAGTTAGTTTAGCCTTTTTATATATTAGCCTTCACATTCGTAATCAAGCCTTCTATTTCGGATCGAAAGCGCATAGCGCATAGAGCAGAGAGCAAGGCATTGAAGGATGGACAATTCATCCGTTCATCGCGCTATGCGCTATGCGCCATGCGCTTTGCCCTATGCCTTAACTTGCGACCAACTACAACTCTTCTCACTATGAGCTATGAGCTAATTCGCCTCTACTTCAACGCCTCTTCCCCTTTAAATCGCCGATGGGGTGAAAATTCCTTTAAAATCAAATCATCGCTTGCGGTTGTATCTCCTGCAATAATGCGGGCCACGACTTCGCCAACACCAGGCGCCAGCATCAGTCCCTGCCCACACATACCGGTGGCATGCAGCAATCCCTTCACCTTTCGGTTCCACCCCACCAGGGGTGAGCCATCCGGCGTCATGGGATAAAGTCCCCGCCATGTCCTGCGAACCCGCAGGTTTTTCAGGCGCGGCAGAAGCCGTATCATCCGGGTGCACACCTGGGGCAAGAATTCGGACGTTTCTCTTTTGTCTTTTCCAATGATGGGCGGATCGGGGGTAATGCAAAACACGACCTGGCCGTGTTTGTTCTGATAAAAATAATAGTTTTTGGATCCCGGCGCCGGTCTCATGTCCACCACCATGCATCGGAAAAAAGGTTGTACCGGTTCGGTAATGGCGCCTTCGTGAGAATCGGATATCACCGGAATCTCGACCTTTACGGTTTTGCAAAGCTCCGGTGAAAACGGACCGGCGGCATCCACAACCACCGGTGCATGGTAGGTATTTTTGTCAGTGACAACTCCGCTAACTTTTTTGTTTTTTACCAGGATACGGCTTATTTTTTCTTTGAAACAAAATGTTGCCCCTAATTCCAGCGCCCTTTGATAAAAGGCATTTACCGCCAGCAGGGGGGAGATCGAGCCATCCTCCGGAGAACAGGTGCCGCCCCGCAAGCCTTTGGGATTGATTCCGGGAACCAGCTGCTGAATGGATTGCGGTTCGATAAAATCGATATTCAAACCGAACTCTTTTTGAACGGGCAGCAATCCCTTCAATAATTGTTCGTCCTTTTTGCGGTAAACCGGAAAAACATATCCGCCCTTGAGCCATTCAATGTTGTCCCCGAAACGATCCTGCCAGGTAGAAAAAATTTCCAGTGATCGCTGGCCGGTCAATATTTTTCCGGGATCTGAATGAGTGGCCCGGATACCCCCGATGGCATGCTTGTTCTCTCCCTGGCCCGGTGACGGGTGCATGTCAATGACAAGGGCCCTGATACCGAGCTCCCCCAAGGCCATGGCAGTGGGAACGCCAACAGATCCGGCACCTGCGATGATTACATCATAGTTCAAGGTTACTGCTCCTATAAAATGAAATTATATATTCCATCATTTGACTTTATGCGTGGCCGAACAGCGAACCGCAGAACCGCAGAATATTGAATATCGAATTTCGAAGGATGGAATCGCTTCGCTCTTTCATATTTAAATCGATAGTATTCCTTCCTTCGACATTCGATATTCAGTGTTCGATATTCGATATTCGCGTTTACTTTCATTCATTCAACGCACTGCATTCAACATTAGTGCTTCATTTGCTTCCAGCCAGCACCCCAATGGGTACTTCCACGAATAAAGGCCGATCGACTCTATCGGTTACCGTTGCCAGGTCGATACCTTCTTCTTTAAAAATCCGCCAGATCATGGGACGGCAGGTTTTGGATCCACAGGATCCCATGCCCGCGCGGGTCAGCGCTTTGAGTTGATTCATGTCTCTGACACCATTGCAGATAGCAGCTTTGATTTCACCGGCGGTAATTCTCTCACAGCGGCAGACAATAGCTTCATCCGGCGGAAGTTCTTTTTCATAAATTTTTGACGGCTCGATTTGTTTTTCCTGAACCCAGATCCCGACGGCCGCCTTGGCCACAGCTTTATCGACTTTTATTTGCACCAAAAGTGTCCCGGGATATTTTTTGCGCGATCGGACCTTCTCAACCGGGTAATACCCCAGTACGGCACCGTCGATATCAGTCACCGGAACTTTCCGGCCGACTTTTACCCGTTCCCTCCAAACCTCGTACGGCAGGGTTACCAGAGGGTTTTGGGGATCATTTCGATAATCGATCATCGTTACCGAAAGTCCCGGACAAACGGCGATGCAGCTGGCGCAGCCTGTACAGGCTTCCAGGTCGATCATATAGGGCAGCCCGGTGATTTTATCCTCTTCGGTTTTGATAGCCCCTACCGGGCACACCGATGTACAAGGATTGCAGGGCACTTCCTGGTAGCAGTGAAATACCGGAAATACGCCGTCTTCCTTGGTCGGTGGTTTACGCCGCTCTTCCCGACCGGGCTTGGATTTCAAGATGGTGGCCTTTTCGTCCCATTCTTGCGGAATCCTGCCCACATCGAGACCGAGGGATCGGGCAATCTTAAAACCTTCAATCTTGCCGGTAAACATAGCGGCCGAGGCTTCGGCGATTTCCTGAGCATCGCCGGCGCAAAACACATCCATGCCCCATTGTTTGGCCTTTAGATAAAATTCGTTGACCTCGGCCAGACCAACGGCGACCAAAACCGTGTCCACTTCGAATGTTTGGTGTGTTTTAGGAATGATGTTCCAGTCGTTATCCAGACGGACAATGGTGACCGATTCGACCCTGTCCGATCCATTGGCCGAAACCACGGTATGACTGGTGAATACCGGAACCCCTAAACGTTTGAGTTTGTCGGCGTGAACTTTGTATCCGCCGACCTGGGGCAGGGCCTCCACCAGGGCCACCACCTCGATGCCGGCTTGAATCGCATGATACCCTGCAATAAGGCCGACATTGCCGCCGCCGACGATCAGGACGCGTTCAGAGGATTTTACCAGGTCCCGATTTACTATGGTTTGAAATGCACCGGCGCCATACACACCCGGCAGGGTATTGCCTGGAAAGGACAGCATTTTTTCACGGGCGCCCGTTGTAACCAGGAGTTTTCGGGGCTTTATTTTGAGGTATTGATTATTTTTAATGGCACCGATCACTTTATCGGAATATACGGCAACGGCGGTGGTATGCAACCAAACGTCAACGGATTTCAATTGGGAAACCGCTTCAGCTAAAATTTTTCCAATTTCAAACCCCCGGGTCCCGGCGTAAGAGTCTTCCACCGAACCAAAAAATTTATGGGTCTGGAGCACCAGTTTGCCCCCTAAGTGGTCTTTATCATCTATGATGAGGGTATTTACGCCATGTTTTCCAAGCTCGATGGCCGCCGCAAGACCGGCCGGCCCGCCTCCGATAATTAATACCTCAACTTCTTTCGTCGGTATTTTGCCTGTTCCGGGGATTCTGTCGTCCTCGGGAAGCCTGGGCAGGCCCTCAACGCTCTCCACCACCATATTATTTCGCAGCGGGGTCATGCATGATTTGACCGGCAGGCGGTCGGCAATGACCATACACTGGGAGCATTGGCCGTTGGCGCAGAAAATACCCTGAGGGCTGTTATCTTTATGATGGTGCCCGAATATATGGATGCCGTTGGCAATCAGGGCCGAAGAAATCATTTCTCCCTTAAAGCCGGTCAACGTCGTTCCGTTCCAGGTAAAGGACACCTCTATTCTTTCGGGTATGTCAAGAATTGGATGTTTAGTAATACGATGACTTGTCATAATTGCTAATACCAAACTGTACGTTGTCCGGTTTTTCCGTATGCCAGTTGGCCGGTTTTTTCAGAGAACCGGTTAACCGGCATAACCGGCTCAACCTGACGCGGAAGCGTCTTCCCTCTTTTTCATATACTGGTTAAAGCGCTTGACATGCTGCTGGGCCAATTTGCGGGCCTTTTCAACGTCACGATTTTCTATTGCTCGGACCAGGTCGCAAAGATCCCCGTAGTTTTCTTCAAGCTCCGGTTGATCCATGGAAAGAAATCGATCGTAATACCGATGGATATTGTCATGGATGGAATGGAGTACGGAGATATAAACAGGGTTGCCGGTGATTTTGGCCATGGTCATGTGTATCTGTTTGTCGATATCAATGAACCTATTTCTGTGGGAGCTACCCTTTCTTACACACGACTGGGCTGTTGCCAGCAAGTCTTTTAACTTGCGGATGTCCTCTGCGACATGGTTTTTAGCTGCATGAGCGGCGACGATTCCTTCCACATCCTCACGAAATTGAGCCAGATGATTCAAGGATACTTTTTGAGAGCGAATCAAAAGACCGATACTTTCGCTGATTTGATCCGTATCTACCGTTCTAACCACCGAACCACCGCCAACCCCCAGCTTGATTTCGATCAGGCCTTTCTGCTCCAAAACCCGCAGGGCTTCGCGCAGGGTGCCGCGGCTGATATTGAACATCTCTTTCAATTCTCTTTCAGCCGGTAAGGTCTGTCCGGCAGTCAGCCGGCCATCAAGTATGGCTTCCTGGATCTGTTCAACCACATCCTGAAAAACCTTGGTTTGCTTGGCCGTTTGGAACATGCACACCTCTTTTTGAACCTGTGAACGGTTACAAAGTGGAAGTTTCTACAATAGCTATTATAATGGTTAGACCATTATAATAATCTATAGGTTCGATTGTCAAGACCAAGTTTGCCATGAAATTTCCAAGAGCCGTCCCTGTGAGCAAAATATAAAAGTTAAGTGCTCGCCCCAACCTGTCGAGAGCCTCTATGTCGTGCGATTGGAATGTTGGAAAAATAGGTCTTGGCCTCCGGCTCGTGGAGGCTACGGCTCGGAAAGGATATTCCATTATTCCATGATTGATGCCTAAACCCATGGTTCAAAAAATACCCTGTAGCTTCATTCATTTGTAGAAATTACAAGACATAATTATAATTTACTTGACTAATGCTTTTGAAATATTTAAAAAAAAGGTTTTTGTGACCTGATTTGCGGTATATTTTTTGATAATACATAAACTTTAAAGAATCAGGTTTGCCAATTTTGATGATTATGGAAATATTGTAAAAGGAATTTGGCGGCTATGTTAAACGATAAAAAAATTGCCATTATCGGCACCGGAAATATGGGAGAGGCTCTGGTCAGCGGACTACTTGGTTCCGGAACTTCCAAACCAAAAAACATTATCTGCACTGATGTCAGGCAACATAAACTCGATGATATCAAATCCAAATACAAAGTTCGCACTACCACCAGCAATTTGAAGGCGGTGGCCGAAGCGGACATTATCATCTATGCCGTCAAACCGCAGATCATGGCTGCGACATTGACTGAAACAGCCGCCAAACTCGATATGTCCAAGCTCGTTATCTCGATTGCCGCCGGTGTGCCTCTGGCGGCCATGGAATCCTGTATCAGCAAAGATTTACGTCTCATACGGGTGATGCCCAACATTGCCGCATTTGTGAAAGAAGCAGCGTCGGCCATTGCTGCAGGTGCACATGCCACTAAAGAGGATGTTAGTCTGGCCATGGAAATTTTCAACTCCATCGGCAAATGTATTTTTCTGAAAGAGAACTATTTGATGGATGCCATTACCGGGTTAAGCGGCAGTGGACCGGCTTATATATTCTTGATTGTAGATGCGCTTGCTGATGCCGGAGTTAAAATGGGCCTTGCAAGGCAAGATTCGCTTTTTCTGGCGGCTCAAACCGTATTGGGTGCGGCCAAACTGTTAATCGAAACCCAAGAGCATCCCGGCCAGCTCAAAGACAAAGTAACCTCACCCGGCGGCACGGCCATTGCAGGTTTGGCAACCCTTGAAAGCGGCGGGTTGCGAACCACTTTAATCAATGCCGTCGAGGCAGCCACCAATCGTTCCAAAGAGCTGGGCGACATGATGATCAAGAATTTTTCTGAAAATAACGGCAGTTTGAAAAAACCTTCTTAGTTACTAATGCGAGCGAAAATAAGTAGACCTCGGGTTGAGCAATATTCTCAGCAGTTGCGCGGTCTGAGGGGGTGTCCGCTGCGGGGGCAACAAATGCTTCAGGTGCTTTCTGCCACGTCCCCAAACCTTCCATCGACATTCGACCCTGTGTCGTTCGACTCTGAGTCATTCGGCTCTGAGTCATTCGACTCTGAGCTCACAACCGAAGGGCTCGTCGCAGGCTGCGGTTCGATATTCGATATTCTGCGGTTCGCTGTTCCAACTATGTGTGGTTTCATATTGTGTG
>Ga0209013_10003618_pt1 | contig 13685 bp, 10 predicted proteins | sample Cruoilmetagenom2_FD_187291 | JGI IMG/M metagenome (GOLD analysis project Ga0209013, IMG submission 187291) | Oil polluted marine microbial communities from Coal Oil Point, Santa Barbara, California, USA - Sample 2 (SPAdes) (version 2) | ecosystem: Environmental > Aquatic > Marine > Oil seeps ... | reverse complement strand
TCTGAATTCATCTTCTTCATCACTCACAATTCCCAAAGCATCGTATATATATTTAAAAGTTGAAAGCAACTCGGGTTTACCATTAACAATGGCAATATCATGCTCAAAGTGTGCACTTGGTTTAAGATCTTCTGTTTTGATTGTCCACCCATCACTAAATTGTTTGATACGGTGCGTACCCAAGTTGATCATTGGTTCAATGGCTACAACCATACCTTCTTTAAATTTTTTACCTCTTCCTCTTCTTCCGTAATTTGGCATTTCAGGATCCTCGTGCATTTCTCTTCCTAAACCGTGACCTACCAATTCGCGAACAACACCATAACCGTGTTTCTCGGTATAATTTTGAATGGCAAAACCAACATCACCAACACGATTTCCAGCTCTAAACTCTCTTATACCAGCATATAAACTTTCTTTAGTTATTTGGAGTAATTTTTTTGTATCCTCAGCAATTTCACCAATAGCAAAAGTATAAGCATGATCACCATAAAATCCGTTTTTTAAAGCACCACAATCAACAGAAATAATATCTCCCTCTTTTAAAGGATCATTGTTTGGAATACCATGAACCACCTGTTCATTTGGACTCATACACAAAGTGTTAGGAAAATCATATAATCCTAAAAAACCAGGTATAGCACCATGATCTCTAATGAATTCTTCGGCGATTTTATCTAATTGTAAAGTGGTCACTCCAGGTTTAATTTCTTTAGCAATCTCACCTAATGTTTTAGAAACAATTAAAGCACTTTCACGCATTAATTCTATTTCTTCACGGGTTTTTATTTTTATCATGGATTGATATCTTAAAAGCACAAAGATACTGAAAAAGTAAGAAGAAAGTAGTTGGTTATAATGTCAAAAAAAGAATATTATTAATTCAAAAAGCAACCTATTATTAGACGAAAAAATGGTCAAAATTAAACACCAAAGTTGTAACTTTATACTTCTTTAAACACTTTCGATATGTACAAATCTGTAAGCGCCCAAGAAGCAGTAAAAATTATCAAATCAAACGATAGAGTTTATATTCAAGCAGGTGCAGCCGCCCCACAATCATTAATCAAGGCTATGACCGAAAGAAGTGATGAATTAATAAATGTTGAAGTTTGTCATTTACACACCGAAGGTGAGGCTCCATATGCAAATCCTGAATTAAAAAATAGTTTTCATGTAAATTCTTTTTTTGTAGGAAGCAATGTTCGACATACGTTACAAGCCGGAAATGGTTCATACACCCCGGTTTTTTTAAGTGAATTGCCAATTTTGTTTAAAAGAAATATCATTGATATTGATGTAACTTTAATTCAAGTTTCTCCTCCAGATAAACACGGTTATTGCTCCTTAGGAACAACGGTTATGGCAACACTTGCTGCCATTGAAAACGGAACTCATGTTATTGCTCAAATAAATCCACAAATGCCAAGAACTCATGGCGATGGGATTATTCATATTTCTGAGTTAGATTCTTTTGTTGAGGTGAATGAAAAGATTCATGAAATTCAAATTCCAGAAATTACGAATATTGAACAAAAGATTGGTGGATATATAGCAGAATTGATTGATGATAGAAGTACTTTGCAAATGGGTATAGGTAATATTCCAAACGCTGTACTACAAAGACTGGGAAATCATAAAGATTTAGGCCTACACTCAGAAATGATATCGGATGGTGTAATTGATCTAATTTTAAATAATGTAATAACAGGAAATTATAAAGGTATTAACCCAGGAAGAGCAATGGCAACTTTTCTTTTAGGGAGTAGAAAATTGTATGATTACGTAGATGATAATCCTTTTATAGAATTAAGAACTGCCGATTTTGTAAATGACGCAGCAATTATTAGACAAAACCCCAAAATGATCGCTATTAATTCTGCAGTAGAAGTTGATCTTTCTGGTCAGGTTTGTGCAGATTCTATTGGTACAAAACTCTATTCCGGAGTTGGTGGGCAAGTAGATTTTATTAGAGGCGCATCATTGAGCGAAGGCGGAAAAGCTATTATTGCATTGCCGTCGACAACAAAAAAAGGAATAAGTAGAATTGTGCCTTATTTAAAACGTGGTGCCGGAGTTGTTACGACTAGGGCAAATGTACATTATGTGGTTACAGAGTATGGTGTAGCAAATTTATATGGTAAAACTTTAAAACAAAGAGAAAAGGCATTGATACGTATTTCACATCCTGATCATAGAGAAGCAATAGAAAAAGAGTTTTACGAAATAAATTGATTTTAAACGTTAGAAATCTAGTTTCCAATTTTTTTGTTGAGAATTCTATTTAATTGTATAAATAAGGGAAATAGATTTAGCATGTTTATTCTTTTAGCAATTTTTCAATTGTCACTTTAATTGATTTTTCATCTAATCCCACTTTTTTAAACAGTTCTTCAAGAGATCCTTGAGTTACAAATTTATCGGGAATACCAATATTTTTTAAAATCTTTTTTTTATAATTATTTTTTGAACAAAATTCAGTTATCGCACTTCCAAAACCACCAATTAAAGTACCATCTTCAATAGTAATTATTTTATTAAATTTTTTAAATATACCATGTAAAAGATCTTTATCTAGAGGTTTAATAAAACGCATATTATAATGCGCAATTTCTTCTTCAGCAAATTTATTGACAACATTTTTGACGTTTTCTCCAATTGTTCCAATACTTAGTATAGCTAGTTTATCACCTTGGTTGATTAATTTTCCTTTTCCAATTTTAATTTTTTGAAAAGGTTGTTGCCAATCAGTTAACTTTCCTCTTCCTCTAGGATATCGAATCGCTATTGGATTGTTTAAGCCAAGTTGAGCAGTATACATTATGTTTCTTAGCTCAACTTCATTCATTGGAGCAAAAACAATCATATTAGGAATCAATCTTAAAAAAGCGATATCAAATACTCCATGATGTGTTGGGCCATCTTCACCAACCAATCCAGCACGGTCAATACAAAAAATAACAGGTAGATTTTGTAGTGCAACATCATGTATAACTTGGTCGTAAGCTCGTTGTAAAAAAGTAGAATAAATTACACAAAAAGGGACCATTTCTTCACAAGCCATTCCCGCAGCTAAAGTAACTGCATGCTGTTCTGCAATACCAACATCAAAAGCTCTTTCAGGATATTCTTCAATCATATATTTTAAAGAACTTCCTGTAGGCATAGCAGGAGTAATACCTATTATTTTTTTATTTTGTTTTGCCAATTCAACTATGGTATGCCCGAAAACATCTTGAAATTTTGGAGGTTGATTTTTTACCAGTATTGGTGATAATTCTCCTGTTTTAGCATTAAATTTTCCAGGAGCATGATAGGTTATCTGATCCAATTCCGCTTGACGGAGGCCTTTACCTTTTTTGGTAATTATATGTAATAATTTAGGACCCTTTATGGTTTTTAGTCTATTTAATTCCTCTATTAGAACATTAATATCATGCCCGTCAATTGGCCCGGAATATGAAAAGTTTAATGCTTCAAAAATATTTTTTTGATTTGGGTTTCCATTTTTGACGGATGTCAAATACTTTTTTAATGCCCCTACGTTTGGGTCAATACCCATTTCGTTATCATTGAGAATTATTAAAATATTTGATTTGGCAACTCCGGCATGATTTAAACCTTCAAAAGCAATACCGCTAGCTATACTTGCATCTCCAATAACAGCAATGTGGTGTTTATCGGTATCGCCTTTTAAGCGAGAAGCAAGTGCCATTCCCAAGGTTGCTGAAATTGATGTCGAAGAATGCCCAACTCCAAATGCATCAAATTTACTTTCGCTTCTTTTTGGAAAGCCCGAGATTCCTCCAAGCTGCCTATTGGTATGAAAAACATCTTTTCTTCCGGTAAGAATTTTATGAGGATAGGCTTGGTGGCCAACATCCCAAATTAAATTGTCTTTTGGTGTATTAAAAACATAGTGTAATGCTATGGTTAATTCAATAACCCCTAAACTTGAACCTAAATGTCCTTTTTTTACGGATATTATATCAATAATAAATTCTCGAAGTTCTTTTGCTAAAAGAGGTAATTCATCAATAGAAAGATTTTTTAAATCATCTGGACTGTTAATATGTTCTAAATATTTTTTTAACACAATTTAAAATCAACCTTTATATTTGTTGATAAGCAAAAATACATTATTAGCATTACAAATTCTTTGAATGAAAGAAAATCCTATTGGCATTTTTGATTCTGGTATTGGCGGAATTACAATTTATGATGAAATTCATAAACTGTTGCCAAATGAAAACATGATTTATTTAGCAGATAGTAAAAATGCCCCTTATGGTGGAAAAAGTAAAGAAAAAATTATTGAGTATAGTGTTAAGAATACTGAATTTCTTTTAGAAAATAAATGTAAGATAATTGTTGTTGCTTGTAATACAGCCTCAACAAATGCGGTAAAATATTTAAGATCGCATTATAAAGTTCCAATTATTAGAGTTCAACCTGCAATTAAACCTGCAGCCTTGAAATCGAAAACAAAAACTGTTGGAATTTTAGCAACAAATGGTACTTTAGAAAGTGAATTGCTACATGAAACTTCTCAAAAATTTGCACAGGGTGTAAGGGTAATCAAACAAATTGGGGAAGGATTGGTAGCATTAATAGAATCAGGTAAAATTCAATCAAAAGAAATGACAATTCTTTTGAATACATATATTGAACCTATGCTAAAAGAAAATATAGATTTTTTGGTGTTAGGTTGTACACATTACCCTTTTTTAATTCCGCAGATAAAAAATATTGTTGGAGATAAAGTTACTATAATTGACTCAGGGGAAGCAATTGCAAGACAAACGAAAGTAATATTAGAAAAGGAAAATTTGATTAACAAAACTGATAAAAATATTACACGTGATTTTTATATCAATAAGAGTCCAGATGTACTTCAAATATTTTTAGATTCTTATCAGGAAAACATGAAAGCAATAAAACTCGATTTTTAAGATGGAAAGTCCTTTTAACCACGAATATTTTATGCGTAAAGCTTTACAAGAAGCTAAAATGGCTTATGAAAAAGGTGAAGTTCCAATTGGTGCTGTAATTGTAAGTCAAGACAAGATTATAGCACGAGCTCATAATTTGACCGAAACACTGAATGATGTCACCGCTCATGCTGAAATGCAGGCTTTTACAGCGGCGGCTGATTTTTTGGGTGGTAAATACCTAAAAAAATGTACTCTTTATGTAACTTTAGAGCCATGTCAAATGTGCGCCGGCGCGAGTTATTGGACACAAATTGATCATATAGTTTTTGGAGCTTTTGATCCCCAAAGAGGATTTAGACATTATAAGACTTCATTACATCCTAAAACAAAGGTTGAGGGAGGAATATTAGAAAAAGAGTGTAGTAATTTGATAAATAAATTTTTTATAGAAAAGAGAAGTTTGAATTAATCACTTTTACCCTTTTCGCTTTTTATGTTTATCTTCTTCTAACTTTTTGAGCATATTATCGATGGAATATCGAGACAAATCTTTACCATTATACCTATTGTAAATAAATAATGGCATTAAAATAAAAGCAAAAATCAAGACACCAATACCTATATATTTTTCACCTTCTCCTTCGTTATTGATATTAGTATAAATACCAAAAGCAACTAATAAAAGAATAATAGCTAGAACAATTTTTAAAACAATTTTCATTGATTTTATAATTTATATGCAAACTTACAAAAAGTCTTACCTTTACGATTAATTTTTTTATTCATGAACAAATTTTTTTTCTTGATCTCGTTGTTTTTTATCTTTAATATTAATGCTCAAAACATAATGAAATCAAACACCAAAAAAATAGTAATTGCTCATCGAGGAGCTTCAGGCTATTTGCCTGAACATACTATGGAATCTAAGGCCATGGCTTATGCAATGAAGCCAGATTATATTGAACAAGATATTGTTTTAAGTAAAGATAATGTTCCTATAATTATTCATGATATTTACCTTGATGATGTAACAAATGTATTGGAGGTATATCCAAAAAGAGTTAGAAACGATGACCGATTTTATGTAATTGATTTTACTTATAATGAGCTATTACAACTTAATGTAACTGAACGATTTGATCAAAAATCAAATAAAATGGTTTTTCCTAAAAGATTTCCTGCAGGTAAATCTCATTTTAGATTACATTCATTACAAGATGAAATTGAAATGATTCAAGGATTGAATAAAAGTACAGGAAATAGTATTGGTATATACCCTGAAATTAAAGACCCTGAATTTCATCGTAAAAACGGAAAAGATATTTCAAAAATTGTTATAGATATATTATCCAATTATGGTTATAAAACCAAGTCTGATAATTGTATTTTACAATGTTTTGATGCGAAGGAGTTAAAACGAATGAGAATGGAATTAAAAAGTAATTTGTTTTTAACCCAATTGATCGAGTTTCCGAAGGATGAAAAATTATTGTTAGATTATGCTACTTATGCAGATGCCATTGGACCATGGATAAAACAATTGATCAAAGGATTTGATGAAAATGGACAAATTATTTATTCTGATTTGGTTAATGATGCACACAGACTGGGATTACAAGTTCATGCCTATACGTTTAGAGCAGATCAATTAGAGAATATTCCAACTTTTGAAAAACTATTAGAAATTGGGTTTATTGGTGCTGGAATTGATGGTGCTTTTACTGATCATCCTGATAAAGTAGTTGAGTTTCTTAAGAAGTAACCTGAATCAATTTTCTTCGGTAAGCTGTAAGTAATTTAGATTTTGATATAAAACCGTGATACTTTCCATTTTTTATAACTGGTAAATTCCATGCTCCACTATCTTTGAATTTTTGCATAATTATCTCCATACTATCTGTTTCATAAAAAATGATATCTGGGGGGCTATGCATTAATTCTTCTACTAATACAATTTCATAAAGACTTTGGTCAAACATAATACTTCGTATGTCATCTAAAAGTAAAACCCCTAAAAATTCATTATCAGAATTCACTACAGGGAAAATATTTCGTTTAGATTTTGTTACCACTTTAGTCAACATTTCCCCAAGATTAAAACTAGGATTTATAGTTAAAAAATCTCTTTCAACTAATTTGTTTTTCTGCATCATCATAAGAACATTTTTATCTTTGTTATGCGTTAAAAGCTCTCCTTTTTTAGCCAACTCTAACGTATAAATGGAATTTGAAATATAATACCTAGTAAATGAAAATGAAATGGTTGAAACAATCATTAAAGGAATAAATAATTCGTAACCTCCTGTAATTTCGGCAATTAAAAATATGGCAGTTAATGGTGCGTGTAATACTCCGGCCATTAAACCAGTCATACCGATTAAAGTAAAATTTGATTCAGAAATATTGAAATCAAGACCTAAATTATTAATGATCTTTGCATACACATTTCCTAAGGCACTTCCCATCACTAATGTAGGAATAAAAATACCTCCAACCCCGCCAGCAGAAAATGTAATGGTCATAGCTACCGCTTTAAAAATAGTTATTCCAATCAATAATAAAATGATAATCCAAATATTTTCTCTTAAATGATCAAAAAAAGGAATATAGCCAATGGCATTTAAATGGTTACCACTTAATAAATTGTTTATTAAATCAAAACCTTCACCATAAAGAGGAGGTATAAAAAACAGGATTACCCCAATTGAAATTCCGCCATAGAGTAATTTTTTTAAAGGATTATTAATCTTTTCGAAAAATCGAGTAATCCAAAAATACATTTTAGAAAAATATACAGATGCAATACCTGACCCTACTCCTAAAACTATATAAAAAAATAAATCATTAATTTGAAATTTATCCTGTATATCGAAATTAAATAAAACCTCAGAACCTAAAAAAAAGTAAGAAGTAATTACAGCAGAAACAGAGGCCAATAATAGCGGAATTAAAGAAGCAAAAGCTAAATCCAAACTAAATATTTCTACAGCGAATATTACAGCTGCAATGGGAGCTTTAAACATCGAAGCCATCGCCCCTGCAGATGCACAACCAATTAATAAGGTTCGTGTTTTAGCATTGGTGTGAAAAAATTGAGCGATATTCGACGCAATAGCTGCGCCGGTACTAACAGATGGTCCTTGTAGTCCTACAGACCCACCAAACCCTACAGTTATTGGCGCAGTTATTAAAGAAGCGTACATTTTATACCTTTCAATTAATCCGTTTTTCTTAGAAAGTGAGAATAAAGTTGAAGGTATTGCATGGCCAATTTTTTTCTTAAGAAAATATTTTTGAATTATATAAACTAGTACTAAGCCAATAATTGGAAAAATAAAATATAGTGAATGGTGGTACTCTTTAATTATTTTTCCTTCTAAAATAGATTGAATAAAATGAGTGAAATTTTTTATCAACACGGTTCCTAATCCAGACAAAAATCCAACTAAAATACTCAGCAAGTAAATAAATTGTTGAGCAGAGATATGTTTATACCTCCATTTAAAAAATTTCTTTCTTAATTGTTTAGCACCTATCATAAACCTGATTGATTGAGCTTAGATTAATTAAGTTTAAAAGTAACTATTTTTACAAGAACTCTAATTAAAACTTATAAATCTATTTTTAAATTGAGCTCTTTAAGTTGTTCTTTATCAATATTTGAAGGCGCATCAATCATAATATCACGACCTGAATTATTTTTTGGAAATGCTATAAAATCACGTATTGTTTCTTGTCCGCCTAAAATAGCTACTAATCTATCTAATCCAAAAGCTATTCCGCCATGAGGTGGAGCACCATATTCAAATGCATTCATTAAAAAACCAAATTGGTTCTCAGCTTCTTCTTTTGTAAAACCAAGTAGATCAAACATTCGCGACTGTGTTTCTTTATCGAATATTCTTATTGAACCACCTCCAATTTCATTACCATTCAATACCATATCGTAGGCATTTGCTCTTACTTTTCCTGGATTTGATTCTAACATATCCATATCTTCTGGTTTTGGCGAAGTAAAAGGGTGGTGCATTGCGTGATATCTTTGACTGTCTTCATCCCATTCTAAAAGTGGAAAATCAACTACCCAAAGAGGTGCAAAATCATTCGGTTTTCTTAAACCCAAAGTCTCTGCCATTTCCATTCGTAAAACACTTAATTGAGTACGAGTTTTATCTGCATTACCTGCCATAACTAACATCAAATCACCTTTATGTGCATTCAACCTTTCCGCCCAAGCAGCAAGATCTTCATGACTAAAGAATTTATCTACAGATGATTTAAATGTACCATCTTCATTAAACTTTGCCCAGATTAATCCACTGGCGCCAACTTGTGGTCGTTTAACAAAATCGATTAATTTATCAGTTTGTTTTCTTGAATAATTAGCACAACCCGGTACAGCAATTCCAACTACCAATTCTTGAGAATCAAAAAGGCCAAAACCTTTGTTCTGAGCAATATCATTCAACTCACCAAATTTCATATCAAAACGAATATCTGGTTTGTCATTACCATAAGTTTTTATAGCGTAATCATAAGTCATTCTAGGAAAATCACCAACATCAACACCTTTAATTTCTTTTAATAAATGTCTGGTTAAACCTTCAAATGTTTTTAAAATATCTTCTTGTTCTACAAAAGCCATTTCACAGTCAATTTGAGTAAATTCTGGTTGACGATCGGCACGTAAATCTTCATCACGAAAACATTTAACAATTTGAAAATATTTATCCATTCCACCCACCATCAATAGTTGTTTAAAAGTTTGGGGCGATTGTGGTAGAGCGTAAAATTGACCTTCGTTCATACGAGAAGGAACCACAAAATCTCTTGCTCCCTCGGGTGTTGATTTGATTAAATAAGGAGTTTCAACATCAATAAAACCTTCTTTAGAAAGATAATTTCGAACCTCCATAGTTACTTTTGAACGAAAAATTAAATTCTCACGAACAGGCTTTCTTCTAATATCTAAATAACGATATTTCATACGAAGTTCGTCACCACCATCCGTTTCGTCTTCAATGGTAAAAGGAGGTAATTGGGCAACATTTAATATGGTTAATTTTGATACTAATATTTCAATATTTCCTGTTGGGATATTAGGATTTTTGGAAGCACGCTCTATTACATTTCCCTTTATTTGAATAACAAACTCTCTACCTAAAGTTTTTGCTTGTTCCATCAATTCTTTAGAAGACCTTTCTTCGTCAAAAATTAATTGAGTAACTCCATACCGATCTCTTAAATCAACCCAAATCATAAAACCTTTATCACGCACTTTTTGTACCCATCCCGACAAGGTAACCTCTTGGTTTACATTCTCTAATCTTAATTCTCCGTTGGTATGACTTCTATACATTTTTTTCTAAAATTTAAGATTGCAAATTTAGTGATTTCAATAAGAGAATGGTATTTTATTTATATTTTTTTAGAACTTATTAGCCAATTTAATTATTTGTAACTTTGATTTAAATTGACACATTCTTTTTATGAAAAATCTAACTATAATTTTTGTTTTGTTTTTTAGTTTATTAAGTTATTCTCAAACTAAAAATTATCTTGACAGACCTTATTATGAAACTTCGGCAACGGCAGATACTTTAGTAACACCGGATAAAATATTTATCCATATAAATATCAGCGAAAGCGATACAAAGGGTAAAATTTCTATTGAACAATTGGAGCGTAAAATGTATACTTCTTTAAATAGTATTGGTATTGATACGGATAATAATTTGAAGGTTAATGACATGTCAAGCAACTACAAAAAATATATTCTTAAAAAGAAAGATATATTAAAAGATAAAACTTTTAGTTTAGAAGTTGATAATGCAAAAACTTTAACCAATGTATTTGTTAGCCTGGAAAAAATAGGTATATCAAATACAAATATTCAAAAAATAGAATATTCAAAATATAAGGAAATGCAATTCCTTTTAAAACAAATAGCTTTAAAAAAGGCTAAGGCGGATGCAGAAAAAATTACCCAAAGTATTGGTCAAAATATTGGAAAGGCAATTCATATTGCAGATAGAAACTATAATACCAGGTATCGAGCAAAATCTTCAAATATGATGTTGGATGAAGTAGTTGTAACCAATGAAGCAAAAAATGAGCCTTTAGAAATTGAGTTTAAAAAAATTAAAATAATCAGCACGATTAGTGTGATTTTTGAATTAAATTAGGTTTTACTCAGAAATTTCTTGAGTTTTATTATCAAAAATTGAATTTCAAAAATTTAACAAAGACCCTTAAATATGGACTACCAGCACCTTGGTAAGAATATTAGAAATAAGATTAAGCTTTATCAACAAAAAAATGCCATTCATTTTAAAAGTGATAAAACTGATTTGTGGACTGGAATTTCATGGATTGACTTTGGTAATCAAATTGAAATAATATCTAAAGCCATGATTGATTTTGGAATAAAAGAGCAACAAAATATTGCTATTTATGCCCAAAATATGCCTGAATGGATAATTACCGATCTCGCAATTATGAGTATTCGAGCAGTTACCGTACCAATGTATGCTACAAATTCGGCAAGTGAGATTGAATATATTATCAATGATGCTGAAATTAGTTTGTTATTTGCTGGTGAGCAAGCACAATATGATGAAGCTTGCAAGATTGTTAAGAATAATAAACATTTAAAATTAATAGTTGCTTTAAGAGATGATATAGAACTTGATAAATCTATAGATTCCGTTTATTTAAAACATTTTATTTCTTTTAAACAGGGTAAGAAAATTGATAAAGAGCTCAATAAAAGACACAAAGAATGTGATTTATCTGATTTAGCTTGTATCATTTATACCTCTGGTACAACAGGTGAACCTAAAGGAGTGATGCTCGATCATGCTAATTTTTCAGAAACTATTAGAGCTCATGATATTGAACTAGATTATTCGGATAAAGATAGTTCACTTAGTTTTTTACCGCTTAGTCATGTTTTTGAACACAATTGGGTATTGGTTTGTTTACATAATGGAGTTGAAGTTTTTTTTAATGAAAACCCTAAACTAATCGCAAAAGCTTTAAAAGAAGTAAAACCTAATTATATGTGTTCTGTTCCGAGGTTATACGAAAAAATTTACGGAGCAATTCAGGAAAATAAAAATACATCTTCACTTTTTAAAACGGAATTAATGAAATGGGCCATATCTGTAGGTGATAATTATTATAACCAGCACCAAAGGTTAGAGAAAAGTATTCCTTTTAATCTAAATATAAAACACAAAATAGCTAACAAATTGGTATTGAGTAAGCTGAGAGATGTTTTTGGAGGTAATATAAAAATGATGCCTTGTGGAGGAGCACCGATTGACGAGAGAATAGTTCAATTTTTTCAAGGAATAGGTATTAATATTAAAGTTGGTTATGGGTTAACGGAGAGTATGGCGACAGTTTCTCTTTTTGGAAATACAAACTTTGAGTTCGATTCAGTTGGAAAAACAATTGTAGGTACCAAAATTAAGATTGGTGATAATAATGAGATTCTTGTAAAAGGTCCTGGTGTTATGAGAGGTTATTATAATAAACCAAAACAAACTGCAGAAGTGTTTAAAGATGGTTGGTTTTGCACGGGAGATGCAGGTAAATTTGATAAAAATGACAATTTGTATATTACAGATAGAATTAAAGATTTGATGAAAACTTCAGGTGGTAAATATATTGCTCCTCAAAAATTAGAATCCGTATTAATTAATGATGAATTTATTGAGCAAATTGCAATAATTGGTGATCAAAAAAAGTTTGTATCTGCTTTGACTGTACCAGATTTTGAAGCGTTAAAAAAATATGCCCATAAGAATAAAATTAGTTATAACCGAACGGAAGATCTTCTTTTAAACAATAAAATAATTGAAATGTTCAAACAGCGTTTTGATGAATTGCAAAAGAATTTTTCAGGATTTGAAAAAATAAAAAAATTCACACTGTTGCCAAATGAATTTTCCATAGACGCCGGAGAATTAACAGCAACTCTAAAACTTAAAAGAAAAGTTATAACCAAAAAGTATAAGGAAATAATCGATAAAATGTATGGGGATTAATTTTTTATAGGTTGTAACTTTACACTATCAATTTAAATTTAAAAATGTCTAAATTATTTCTAGTTCCAACGCCGATAGGTAATCTCGAAGATATGACTTTTCGTGCTATTAAAGTATTACAAAAAGTGGATCTCATTTTAGCTGAAGACACTAGAACCTCGGGTAAATTATTAAAGCATTTTGATATAAATACTCCCATGAATAGCCACCATATGCATAACGAGCATAAAATGGTGGATAGAGTAGTAGAGAGGTTGATCAGTGGAGAAACTATAGCATTAATTTCAGATGCTGGAACTCCAGCTATTTCTGATCCAGGGTTTTTATTGACAAGAGCTTGTATTAAAAATAATATTGAAATTGAATGTTTACCTGGAGCAACAGCTTTTGTACCAGCATTGGTAAATTCTGGTTTACCCAATGATAAGTTTGTTTTTGAAGGTTTTTTACCAGTAAAAAAAGGAAGACAAACTCGTTTAAAATTTTTAGCTGAGGAGACGAGAACCATGATCTTTTATGAGTCACCACACAAGTTGATTAAAACACTAACTCAATTTAATGAGTACTTTGGTGAAGAAAGACAAATTTCTGTATCTCGTGAACTAACCAAATTATACGAAGAAACAATTCGTGGAACGGTTAAAGAAGTATTGATTCATTTTGAAAACAAAGCTCCAAAAGGAGAATTTGTACTAAT